>Ga0209752_1000989_pt1 | contig 13968 bp, 17 predicted proteins | sample METZYME_3_250m_FD_187548 | JGI IMG/M metagenome (GOLD analysis project Ga0209752, IMG submission 187548) | Marine microbial communities from oxygen minimum zone in mesopelagic equatorial Pacific - METZYME_3_250m (SPAdes) (version 2) | ecosystem: Environmental > Aquatic > Marine > Oceanic...
TCGATCCATGGGGTGAGGTTAAAGATCTTTTGCCAACTGGTAACGGTGTGGTTTCAAGTGAAATTAATCTCGAGTTGATTGCTGAAACACGAGAAAAATTTCCTGCACTTTCTCATCGAAAAATCAAAATAAATGACTGAAAATAAAAAAATTTATAATTCTGATACTGCTCTCAGGGAAGCAAAGTCAGTTTTTCTGGATCCTTTTAATCTGGATGATAAAGATTTAAGTTTCATGCTTGCAACTTTACTTTCCAGTGGTGGCGAGATGGGAGACATTTATTTTCAAGCAATTTCCCATGAATCATGGACATTGGAAGATTCTGAAGTAAAAAATTCTGTTCATTCCAATAGGCAAGGGGTTGGTTTTAGATCAATTATGGGTGAAAAGTCAGGACTTGCTTACAGTGAAGTTTTTGAAAAAGAGTCACTTTTACAGGCAGCCAAAGCTGCAGGTACTATTGCAACTGATCGAAATCAAATGACCTATAGAATTAATCCAATATCGAGTCAACAGAGTTTATATCCCTTATTAAACCCAATCAATTCATTGACTGATGAATGCAAAGTAAAACTATTAAGATCAATTGATGCTTCTGCGAGAGCAAGAGATCATCGAGTCAAAGAAGTGGTCGCTATGCTTACAGGAAATTACCAAGTTGTTCTCGTTATGAATCATGAAGGCCAATTGAAAGCAGACATTAGACCGCTCGTTAGGCTTGGTATAAATGTTATTGTGGAAGAAAAAGGTCGTAGAGAAAGAGGTTCGAGTGGTGGTGGAGGACGGATTGGTTACGAGGTTTTTGATCAGGAAATGCTCAAGAATTATGCAGAAGAGGCTGTTGATCAAGCACTTATTAATTTAGAAGCAGTCGATACCCCTGCAGGAGAAATGACAGTAGTTTTAGGTTCTGGATGGCCCGGTGTGCTCGTCCATGAAGCAATAGGTCATGGATTGGAGGGTGATTTTAATCGTAAGAAAACATCGGCTTTTACTGGTTTGATGGGAGAAAAAGTGGCTGCATCAATTTGTACTGTAGTTGATGACGGTACTTTAGAGGGTAAAAGAGGCTCTTTGAACATCGATGATGAAGGCGAAGAGACACAACGAACTGTCCTCATTGAAAACGGCCGATTATGCAATTATATGCAGGATAAACTGAATGCAAAACTGATGGGCTCCCATTCTACAGGCAATGGGCGCAGAGAATCTTATTCCACACAAACAATACCAAGAATGACCAATACTTTCATGATGGCAGGACCACATGAGCATGATGAAATTATTCAATCGGTTGATTCTGGTTTATATGCAAAAAATTTTGGAGGAGGCCAAGTTGATATCACTTCGGGTAAATTTGTCTTTTCTGCAAGTGAAGCATATTTAATCAAGCGTGGAAAACTGGATGTGCCGGTGAAAGGTGCAATGCTTATAGGCGATGGACCATCAGCGCTCAAACAAGTCTCGATGGTTGGCAATAATCTTGCTCTTGATCCAGGTGTTGGTAATTGTGGCAAGGAAGGTCAAACTATACCGGTAAATGTTGGGCAACCCACCATGAGAATAGAAAATTTGACTGTAGGGGGGACCAATTAAAGAATCAATCCAACTCCGATTCAAGAATTTTTTGTTTTTGTTTTTCTCTGTACGCTGAAATACCTTGTGCGATACCGGTATCTGTTAAGGCTAGTATTGCGGCCGCAAACAAAGCTGAATTGATGGCTCCAGGTTTGCCTAAAGCCATTGTTCCAACTGGAATGCCGGGAGGCATTTGAACAATGGACATCAATGCGTCTAACCCATCTAATGAACCAGCTACCAAAGGAACGCCTATAACTGGTATGGTAGTTTTTGCAGCGATCACGCCGGGCAGAGCTGCAGCAAGCCCAGCGCCTGCGATAATTACTTTGACTTCTTTTTCTTGTAATTTGGCACAGTACTCATCCAGCAGGTCTGGTGTTCTGTGTGCAGATATCACTTTTGCTTCATGTTGGATATCTAATTCTGAAAGCATTGCTGCTGCATGAGACATAACATCCCAGTCAGATTTAGAACCCATAATAATGGCCACTTGAATACTCATTAAACAATTTTACAATGACTTATTTGTTCTGTCTAAGTAAGTTAAAATAAAAATGAGAAATAATTGATTTACAACATTAAGATCGTGAAAAAACAAACCATAGAATCTGATGCAGAAACAGCCATTGCACATGCAAAACAATTAGGGGCAGATCAAGCTGCAGTCAGCGTTTCTTCAGGAAAAGGATTTTCAGTTAAAGCCCAGAATGGATTGATAGAAACAGTGGAGCATTACGAGGATCAAACTTTTGGAATCACCGTTTTTGTAAAACAATCGAAAGGATCTGCATCTACAAACAATTTATCAAAAAATTCTTTATTAAAAACAACTGAAAAGGCTTTGAGTTTAGCCAATTTAACTGCGGCCGATGAATTTAATGGTTTGGCAGATTCAAACTTAATGGCAACAGAACCTATTGACCTGGATCTTCATCATCCTTGGAAGCTTGATATGAGTGAAGCACAGACGATAGCACTGGAATGCGAAGAAGCTGCTCTGCAGTCGGATCCCAAAGTTGATAACTCAGAAGGGGCTACCGTAGGGACCTATGAGAACCAGTCATTGTATGCCAACTCTCATGGGTTTGTTGGTGCAACAAGCACTACAGGTCATAGCATTAGCTGTACGGCCGTTGCCAGTGAGAACGGTTCTATGGAAATGGATTATGAATACTCTGCTGCCAGAAAAGCCCAGGATTTGCTTGATCATGAGAAGATTGGTTATAAGGCTGGAATCCAAGCCTGTTCTCATTTAGGGGCGAGAAAAATCAAAACACAAAAAGCTCAAGTTTTATATTCACCTAGACAGGCAAAAAGTTTGATTAGCCACATTACTGATGCAATTAGTGGAACCAGCCTATATAGGAAAGCTTCCTTTTTGCTTGATAGTATAGATCAACAAATTTGCCCTGATTATTTGACAATTGCTGAAGATCCACACCTCAAATGTTCTTTTGGCAGCACCTATTTCGATGGTGAAGGAGTCAAAACAAAACCAAGAACTTTAGTCGAGCAAGGCATCCTAAGAGGTTATTTGCTGTCGAGTTATTCAGCTAGGCGTCTGGGTCTTAAAACTACTGGTAATGCAGGAGGGCATCATAATCTTTTGATTGAGCCCAATTTATCTGGAGGCTTGGAAGAGATCATTAAAACAATGAAATCCGGTCTGTTGGTTACAAATTTAATAGGCTATGGTGTTAATACAGTCAACGGAGATTATTCTAGAGGAGCCAATGGTTTCTGGGTGGAAAATGGTGAAATACAATACCCAGTTAGTGAAATAACAATTGCTGGAAATCTAAAAAATATCTTGCAACGAATTTTACTTATAGGCAATGATCGTGATAAAAACAGCACCATACATTCAGGCAGTATACTTATTGATGACATGATGGTAGCAGGACAATGAAAAAAATAAATTTATACAGAATTTTCTTAATCGCAAGTTTATTGGTCTGTTTTAATTTAGCGTATGGTCATGGTGCCGTTCAACGAGCTTCAGAATTAAAAGACAACGACATTCGTCTGTTTGTGGCTGACAATATGGACGGTTCAGTGGTGACCATTGATTTTCCAAGTGGAGAAATTATCAATCGTGTTTCTACTCCTAAATCCATCATGATTCTCGCTTCCAGCAGAAATAAACAATACATTTATGCAATGCGGGGGAGGGATACCGATCAAGACGTTGTCAGTATTATCACCACTGGGTATGACTCAGAAGAAAATCGATTCAGGCAACCCCATGTTGTTAGAACCATTGCAACTGATACACCAGGAGGCGCCAGAGACGATAAAATGGCGACGGTGGGTGGCTATGATGCAATTTTGACTGAAGGCAATGCAGAAATTTTAGTTTTACAGTCCGAAGTTATAGATGGTTTATCCGAATTAAAAACGAGACGTTATAAGTTAGCAGCACCAGACCACTACCATTATTTAGAGGGTGAAAGCTATCTTTATATAGGACACCTTTTTAATGGGTTTATACAAGTACTTGATCGATCCTCGGGTGAAGAAGTTACGAGGATTGGTAAATGCCCAATGCTCCATGGAATGACCAGAGATGAGGAATCAGGAAGATTATTTTTCTCTTGCGCAAGAGAAGTTGTGGTTGTTGGGACAAGTGGTGAGGAAAAAGCAAAAGAAATCTCCAGAATTCCCTATCCAGCAAACACCGGCCGAGGGTGTGCGGCTTTCTTGAAAGGCAAAGAAGGAGCTCAATGGTGTTACACGGAAGGAATAATACCGAGATTGTATCGTCTGGATGCAAGAAAGAAGGATACGTATTTATTTGAAACCTTGCCCGTTGAGCCTTCAATCAGACAAAACGTGACACATGATGGAAAGTATTTGATGATATTAAGCAAGCAAGGAGTACTTCATTTACACGATGGATTGGATGGAACCTTGATAAGAAAAATTAAAATATCAGAGCCTTTTCTAGGAGATTGGTTTGAGGATGTTGGCAAAGCGATTCTACCTGATATTGCATCGCATAATGGTACCGCCTACATTACTCTAACGCATGAGGGAAGAATTGCTGAAGTTGATTTGGAAGAAGGAAAAGTTAACAGGTATATTGATCTGGGTGGTTTTCCTACAAGAATCGTTCTTCTGGCTAAAGAATCCCTTATGCAATAATGTACCCTACTGTTCCTAGTTAATTTAGTTGAGGAAACGTTATGAAATTTAAGATAAGAAGTTTATTGTTAACCACGATCATGTTGCTAATAGGCATGCATTTTCAATCGAATGTATTTGCTCATTCTGATCATGATAAAGATGCCAATGTTATAAAAATCGCAGATATTGTGATTGGTATTCAGCACTATGCCTCCGCAGAGGATCAGCAACATCTCCAGGCTATAGTGGATTCTGATGCATCAACGGTACACGAGAAAGTTATAGCAACTGCCATTATGAATATTCAGCATCAAGCTTCAGTTGGAGATAAACAGAAGTTGCAAGAGATTATTGATAGCACAACGCCTACTTCAACAGTAAACGCACTAGCTACTATTGTGCATAGTTTTTCTCATGGAATATCGGCGTCGGATAAAAGAAAACTTCAAACAATTAAATTCAAAGGCTAGATTAATTATTGTTGGTCTTGGATAACATTACATTAGATACGCCCCAAGCAAATCGATCAAAAATATTACCCTTCTTGATTTTTTTTATTTCTTTCACGTGACCCTTGATTAAAATTGGAAAAATTCGAAAAAACAATCTTGTCCATATTGTGTTATTGAATAAGATCTTAGGTGGCAATGATTGCAGTTTTTGAATAGTTTGAATCTCAATAGATCGCTCAACTTGAATTCTTTTTGTTATTTCATCAAGTTTATTTTGGTTTGATGCTTTTGCTAAAGCAGGAATAAGATGATTTGCTGCAACAATGGAATCTCTGATTGCTAGATTCAAGCCTTGGGCAGCAACAGGCGACATGGTATGTGCAGCGTCGCCTAATAATAATGTACCTGGAGTAGTCCAATCATCAACATAATCCGCAATCGTACGTAACAAAAAAGGGTTTTTTATTTGTGCAGAATGCTCTCTCAAATGATTACCCAATATGGGGTCTGCATGTTGTGCTATGGCTTCAATCAAGGAGCGAGGTCCTTGTTTGCGTATGTCTTTAAAACTACCTTTTTTGATTACAAAGCCCAGTTGTATATTATTGTCATGGGTCGGTGCACTGATTAAGAGTTTGCCTTCACCAACATAAATGCTTAGTTTTGAATTTGGTTCAATATTGGGAACCTTTAACCAAACAATGTCCATAGGCATTGAATCGGTTCTAAAGGAAGATCCTAGGGATGACCGGATACGAGATGTTCGTCCATCAGTACCAATGACTATATCGGCAAATAATTGCTCTTGTCTTTTGTCTCCATCAAAAATTACTCCAAGAACTCGATTATTTTCACATATCAACTCCCGTACCCGCGTACCTCGAATTAACTTAAAATTCTTAAATTGGGAACACTCTCCTACCAACATTTCCAACAAATCAGGTTGAGAAACCCAACGCGGATTGTATTTTCCGAAAAGTTCTTTGTTAAAAGCAATAGTAGTTAAGTGTTTCTGATTAGCATAAAGCTCAACCCCATCTAAAGTAACATGTGGTACTTTATTCAACTGTTCCTCTAAGCCCATTTGGCTAAAGGGTTCTATGCCACTGGGCATAAGAATTTCTCCTCGAAACTCTCGATCAAAATCATGATGTCGCTCGATCAGAGTGACCGGTATACCTTCTCTTGATAATAGATATGAAAGCACAGCCCCAGCAGGTCCAGCGCCTACAATAAGAACATCGAGATTTCCCTCAGTAGTTCTAGTCATCAGTTCATTAATAGCTGTTTAAAATTATTTAGTTCACTAGCGTACTGATTATATGAGTTAGTTGCTCTAACTCGTGATGATGTCATAGGCGCTTTTATATTTTGCAGCGGTATTTTCTATGATTTCAGGAGGTAATTCAGGACCAGGTGCTGTTTTATCCCAATCCAGTGTTTCCAAATAGTCTCTTAGATATTGTTTGTCAAAACTGGGTGGACTGATACCAAGTTGATAATCTTCAATGGCCCAGAATCTTGAGGAGTCTGGGGTTAGCACTTCATCAATTAGATACAGCTTACCATTCTCGTCTAAGCCAAATTCGAATTTAGTATCGGCAATGATAATTCCACGTTCCCGGGCATGTTGGACCCCATAGTTATATATAGCAAGTGCTAAGTCTTTTACTCGTTGAGCAAGAGCTTCCCCGAGAATATCCACTGTTGTTGCATAAGTAATATTTTCATCGTGTTCACCAAATTCAGCTTTTGTCGCTGGAGTATAAATGGGTTCAGGGAGTTGAGCAGCCATTTGGAGATTATCTTCCAACTTGATTCCACAGACTGAACCATTTGCTTGGTAATCTTTCCATCCAGATCCAATGAGGTAACCTCTTACAACCGCTTCAATTGGCAGTGGGTGCAAACGCTTGACCACCATGCTTCTTTTCTCGAAGTAATCAATTTCTGATTGATTTTGGATTACATCCTCTAGCAATAAATTATTACTGAGGTGGTTGGCCACAATGCTTTCTGTTTGCTCAAACCAAAAAAGAGATAGCTCAGTTAGTACTTGTCCTTTATTTGGAATTGGATTCGGTAACACCACATCAAAGGCAGACATTCGATCGCTTGTTACAAGCAGAAGGTGATCTTGATCAATGGCATAAATATCCCTAACTTTGCCTTGAGCTATCAGATCTAGATTTTGAATTATTGGGGTGTCCATCTAAGTATTTTATGAATTGCTACATCTTTTATCAATAAGGTAGATTTCTCTGCCATCACTATCCAAATTGCATGATAATATTGGTTATCGATAATTGAGTGAAAAGCTTAGTTTAACAATGACAGATTATAAAATAGCACCATCCATACTATCTGCAGATTTTGCTCGATTGGGCGAGGAGGTGGATGCCGTGCTCAATGCAGGTGCTGACATAGTTCATTTTGATGTTATGGACAATCACTACGTTCCAGCTTTAACTTTTGGTCCGGTCATTTGTGAGGCACTAAGAAATTATGGTGTTGAAGCACCGATCGACGTTCACTTGATGGTTAACCCCATAGATGAATTGATTATTAGTTTTGCTAAAGCCGGTGCAACTTATATTAGTTTTCACCCTGAAGCCACTGAAGATGTCGATCAAGCGATACAACTGATCAAAAATCATGGGTGCAAGCCTGGGCTAGCAATCAACCCAGAAACTTCCCTAAACAGTTTAGAATCATGTCTAAAAGATATTGATCTAATTATCATGATGTCTGTCAATCCTGGGTTAGCAGGGCAAAGTTTTATCCCCGATGTTTTGCAAAAATTGAAACAGGCTAGAGAGTTAATTACTCAATGCGGAAAAGAAATTTTACTCGAAATTGATGGCGGTGTGAAAGTCAATAATATTCAAGAAATAGCAAGTTATGGAGCCGATGTATTCGTTTCTGGTTCAGGTATCTTTGGCACTGAAAATTACCAAGAAACTATTGCTCAGATGAGACAAGAATTATCAGTTTTATAAACCATCTATGGATTGCTAAGATTTCATTGAAAAAATCAAACCATATGAGTAGACTAGCGTCCTTTCAGCAAGATTTAGATATTTGAGATGAAGACATTTTCAGCAAAAAAACACGACATCGACAGGAATTGGTACCTTGTTGATGCACAAAATAAGACTTTGGGAAGATTATCCACAGAGATCGCTAAACGTTTACGTGGCAAGCACAAACCAATTTACACACCTCATGTCGATACCGGTGACTACATAGTGGTCGTCAATGCATCAAAAATTCGAGTTACAGGCAATAAAATGACTGACAAAGTGTATTACAAACACACAGGTTACATTGGCAATTTAAAATCAGAAAATCTTGAGACAATGCTGGAAAAATACCCAGAAAAAGTTCTTATGAAGTCTGTGAGAGGAATGTTGCCAAAAAATAAACTGGGCAGAGCAATGATCAAAAAACTAAGAGTTTTTGCAGGACCAGAGCATACTCATATCGCTCAACAGCCTGAATCTTTAAAATTATAAGGAACTAGTTATGGTATCTGAAGTGTTCTACGGTACAGGCAGGCGAAAAACTTCCACAGCACGTGTTTTTATTCAAAAGGGCAAAGGCAAGATTACCGTTAATAAAGAGCCACTTGATCAGTTTTTTGACAGAGAAACCGCTAGGATGATAGTAAGGCAACCACTTGAGCAGGCAGAATTGCTCAACAAAATAGATGTAAGTGTAACAGTCAAAGGTGGTGGAGGTAGTGGTCAGGCTGGCGCAATACGCCACGGTTTGAGCAGGGCATTGCTAAAGTATGATGAAAGCTTAAGAAAAATTTTGAGAGAAAAAGGCTTTTTAACTAGAGACGCACGTAAAGTTGAGCGCAAAAAAGTGGGTTTGAAGAAGGCTCGAAAAGCAACGCAATATTCCAAACGTTAATCCTCAACAACTTCCACCATTCTCTTTTGTAGGCCCATCTCTGGGATAAGTCCAATTCCTCCATTGAGGTTGTCGACCATATGAGACGGATCTGATGTTGCAGGTATTATTGTGGTTACACCTGGATTGGCCAGGATAAATTTTAAAAAAAACTGTGACCAGGTATTAATGTTGTATTCATAGGCCCAATTGGGTAATTTTTTTCTAGCTACTGCTTTAAAAAGTTTGCCTCTCATAAATGGTCGGTTAATCAAAGTTGCTACTCCTCTTTCTTTGCAAAGTGGCAGCAATCTTTTTTCTGCTTCTCTTTCCTGAAGTGAATAATTAAATTGAGCAAAGTCTATGTGCTCTTTTGTGATAATTTTTTCTATTTGACTAAATGCATTTGATCTAAAATGACTTATACCGATGTAATTGATTTTTCCTTGTTCTTTCCAGTCATACAGAGTTTTGATATGTGTTTGCCAGTCAAGTAAATTGTGAATTTGCATTAAATCGATGACTGCTTTATTCAATTTCTTAGATGATTCTTTCATCTGTATTTCACCTGCTTCCTTCCCTTCAATCCATACCTTTGTAGCCAGAAAAAGCCGATCATTTACTTTGAGATCTTGAGCAATTTTACCGGTTACTTCCTCTGCCTTCCCATACATCGGTGAGGTATCTATTAAACTGCCACCATGATCAAGCAAAGCTTTTACAATCTCTTTTCTTGGATTTAGTGATCTTTCATTAAGGTCGGTGTCAAAAACTCTCGATGTTCCTAATCCAATGACAGGTAATAATTCTCCGGTTGACGGGATGATTCTTCGAGCCATATTATTTTTTATATCAACTGCCTGCAAACCCATTGGGGGGGCGAGACCGGATACTCCTAGGATTTTAAGGATTGTTCTTCTTGATGTTTTCATTGATTTTCTAGGGTGTTTACCCCATTAGATTGGCCAATCAGGACCACATCAGCTGGTTTAATAGCAAAAATTCCATTGGTAACAACACCAGCAATATTATTTATCTGTTTTTCCAATTGTGGAGGGTCAATGATGGTCAAGTTGTGAACATCAAGAATTAAATTTCCATTGTCAGTGACGAAATTCTGCCTTAGTTCTGGCTGTCCCCCAAGACGAATCATCTCTCTTGAGATGTAAGATTTTGCCATTGGGACTACTTCAATTGGAAGCGGGTATTTCCCCAAAACATCAACAATTTTTGAGCTATCTACAATACAAATTATTTTCTTTGAAGCTGCGGCTAAGATTTTTTCTCTGGTCAGAGCCCCACCTCCACCTTTAGTCATGTAAAAATTTCGAGTGACTTCATCTGCACCATCTATGTATAGATCTGGAGAACCAACATTGGAAAGTTCATCAACCTCAAATCCAGCTTGTTTAAGTTTATTGGTTGTATCCTCTGAGCTGGAGACTGATGCTTTAATCTTATGCTTAACTTTATTTAGATTCTGAATCAAAATCGTTACTGTCGAACCCGATCCGACCCCTAGGATGCATTCATGTTGAATGTAGTCAAGGGCTGCTAGAGCAGCATTTTCTTTCTCTTGGTTTTGTTTCATTCAATTATTTTGACATATCCTTTGGGCTATCTAAATTTATAGGTTTTCAATTCGGTAACAACCATATCCAATGGTACATCCCATGGTTGATGGTTTAAACATTCTTGTTTCTGAAATTCATAAGCTAAGCCAATCAAAACTGGATGTTTTAGATCTTTAGTTGTCAATCTTTTTGCGAATGTACGGTCGTAATACCCTGATCCCATACCTATTCTGAAACCATTCAAGTCAAATGCAACCAGGGGAACAAAGACCATATCAAGAGAATCGGCAGATATTTGGTTGTTTCTATTTGCATAAGGTTCTGGGATCCCAAAACAGTTTTTTTTAAGTTTGGAATCAGGACGTAGTTTGCCAAATAATAATTTTTTTTTATTAATCATTGGCAAGAATATCTGCTGATTTATAGACCACATGAAATCAGTTAACTGCAGTGCATTTACTTCTCCATTCACAGGATGATAAATCCCAACATTGGAATATTCTCGTATCCATTTGGATCTGATGATTTTTTGGGAGATCCCATGAGACATGTCATGTGATTCTTTGGTGGTGAGATGTTTCCGTTTCAGTTTTAAATGTTCTCTGAGTGTATTCATTGAAATCTCGATGACCCCCACAGATGACGTTATTTATTAATGCTCTCAGGCCAGAGCTATTAAAGTGGGTTCTGACGCATTGGAGCAGGCTTCCCAAATAAGGTAATGCTCAAAACCAATGCAGACCTTGATCCCTGTTTGATACGTTAAGGGCCGAGAGTCCTTCAATAAACATCGTTCACTGCAGGAAATCATCTTCAGTTTATTGTAACTTTAAATCTTGCTCAGAGTTAAGAGAAGTTTCCACCCGCACATTGACATCCTCTAATCGGTTTTTGATTTTTATCAAGTCGAGTTCAATATCGTGTTCAGTTCTAATGAATTTGGCAGTTTCAGAGTTGCCGGTTATTACATCGTTAGCAATATTAATGGCTGCCATTACTGCTACCCGATCTAGGCCAAATACTATCCCTGCTTCATCAACACTGGTCATGGTATCGTGAACTAATTTGGCTGCTTTGATTAAGTTTTCTTTTTTTTCTGGAGGGCAGGATAAAGTATAATTTATCCCCATAATTTTTACACTGACACCATCACTCATGCGCTATCCTCGATGCTTCTTAGGCGCTCTAAAATGGTTTCGGCTTTGCTTTTGGCTAGATTATTTTTCTCCAAAACGGATTTTTGGGTTTCAGAGAGTTCCTGATTATTTTCTTTAAGTGATTGATTTTCAATATTTAATTGACTGCATTTTTGAATTAATTCGTTGACTCTAATTTCTAGGGTTTCTATGACTTCTAATACTTCTTTTTCCGTTATTTTACTCACTACAACCACTATAATTTTTCCTGACCTAAGGGTCAAATAAGGATAAAATCACATGCATTATATATAGAGATTACAAGTGTGAGACCATGAATTTTGAATACATTGATAAGATCAGACAAAAATCTGACATCAGTATTGATGTGTCAGAATACCATGGAAGAATTAGTGCTTGTTTATGCTCTGAAAACTTGACATTAGAAGTTTTACTGCCAGAAGAAATTAATGCAAATGATAGTTGTTTATCCGCAGAGACTATGCAACTGAAAACAGTTTTATTGAGTTTGATTGCAGAGACTCTTGAGCAATTGAATGACACAGAAATGTCATTCTATCCGCTGTTATCTCCTGATACAGAAGAATTAACTGATAGAACTCTGTCTTTATCAAGTTGGTGTCAAGGGTTTATTGATGGGTTTGGTCTTGTCATTGCTCAAAAAAATATTTCGATTGATCAAATTGAGCAAGACATAATTGGGGAAATCATTGAAGATTTCTCTCAAATCTCTAAACTAACCAGTGCCTCAGTTATGAATGAAGATGGGGAAGAGTTGGCTTATATGGAAGTGATTGAATATGTTCGGGTTGGCGTCCAATTGATATATGAAGAGATGAGGGTGGCAAAGACGTGAGTACCAAGGAATTTTCAAAAAGGCGTAAAAAACTTGCACGAGCAATTGGTAAAAACTCTGTCGCTATTCTGTCGACAGCTGATCTAAGCACAAGAACCAATGACACATATTATCCATTTAGATCAGATAGTGATTTTTATTATTACACTGGTTTCTCGGAACCACAGGCTTTGATGATGATTGCTCCCGGCCGTCCCGAAGGTGAATTTATTTTATGTGTTAGACCCAAGGATCCCTTGATGGAGACTTGGGAAGGTTTTATGGAAGGGCTTGATGGTGTGATAAAAAATTATGATGCCAATGAATCGTTTGATATTGCAGATATTGATACGGTACTGATAGATGTCATGCGTTCTCGTGAAAAAATAGCTTATACCATTGGGAAGAACAGTTTTTATGATGACAAGGTTATTAAAGCATTCAATGTTTTAAAGGCGAATCAAAGGCAAGGTGGTGTGATTCCTAATGAAATTGTTTCTTTGGAACCCATTATTCATGAGATGAGACAAATCAAATCAAGACAAGAGATACAATTGATGAAGCGATCTGCTCGCATCGGAGTTGAGGCACATCTCAGAGTCATGAGAGAATGCAAACCCGATGTTTATGAATATCAAATAGAAGCGTCCATTCGTCACCAATTTGGCCAGCATGGCTCTATTCCTTCATACAACAGTATTGTGGCGTCGGGTGATAATGCCTGCACATTACATTATGTAGAGAATGAATCCAGGTTAAAACAAGGAGATTTATTATTGACCGATGCAGGTTGTGAGTATCAAATGTATGCCTCGGATATTACTAGAACAATTCCAGTATCGGGAAAATTTACCAAAGATCAGAAAGCCATTTATGCAATTGTTTTACAAGCTCAGAAAAGTGCTATTGCATCAGTGAAACCAGGGCAAACATTTGAAAATATGCAAAAGAATGCCATTGAAATTATTACTCGTGGTCTGAGAAAACTGGGTATTTTAAAAGGAAACTTGTCTAAGCTGATTAAAGAGGAAGCTTATAAACCTTTTTACATGCACGGTATAGGACATTGGTTGGGAATGGATGTTCATGATGTGGGCTCTTATGTTAATGGGAAAGGGAAATCGAAAAAATTTTTACCGGGCATGGTCATTACTGTCGAGCCGGGTATTTACATCTCTAGAAAGATTAAGCATGTGGATAAAAAATGGAAAGGAATTGGTATTCGAATTGAAGACGATGTTTTAGTTACTAGATCAGGCTGTGAAGTTTTGTCAGGAAAGCTCCCTAAGGAAATTGATAAAATTGAAGCCATTATGTCTAGCAATTAATAAAACCGAGGAAAAATA
>Ga0209752_1000994_pt1 | contig 13953 bp, 15 predicted proteins | sample METZYME_3_250m_FD_187548 | JGI IMG/M metagenome (GOLD analysis project Ga0209752, IMG submission 187548) | Marine microbial communities from oxygen minimum zone in mesopelagic equatorial Pacific - METZYME_3_250m (SPAdes) (version 2) | ecosystem: Environmental > Aquatic > Marine > Oceanic...
CGGCCGAAGTTGCTCCAAGACCCATGTCCCGGAAATACGCGCCCATGTGGACGCCGATACTGGTATGCACGAAGAAACAAGTGAATCCCATGAAGACCAGCAGCCAAAATGTCCTGGAGCGGACAGCCTCGCTCAATAGCCAGGGGCTGTGGTCTCCATCGGACAACGGAGTGCCCTGAACACCAGAGGAGTCCGGAATAGGAGCCTCGCTCTTATCTGAGGTGATTTCGGGCTCATCACCATCCGGTAACAGCCCAATATCCTCCGGGCTCTCGGCCACGAACAACAACGAGGGCGCTGCTGAGATGACCAAGACCATCAGCCCGATGACGATCCAAGTTGCCTTCAGTCCGTAGTTTTCCACAACCAAGGACGCCACCATGGTATAGACGATTCCGCCTACCGCGCCAATCAGGAAAATCACGCCGATCGCCCGACCGCGCTTTCTAATGAACCACCTGGAGGCGACGGTGCTGACGCCGATCGGGGCTGAGGTATGAAAAACCACTCGCCCAGCGGCGAACGCGAAATAAAAAGTCAACGGGATGGTCGCCCAGGCCAATGAAAGCATGGCCGCACCCAAGGCCAGCACGCTGACTACCAGAACGGGCCGTGCGCCGAACCGGTCTATGGCCCAACCCACCACTGGAGACAGGACCAAAGACGCAATGGCCCCCGCGCTGACCGAACCTGCGATCAGCGTGCGGCTCCAACCCAGTTGCAGGGACATCGGGAATATGAGCACGGTCAACGTGGTAATGGCCGGAGCCATCCGGGCAAAAACAACCGTGCTGGACGCAGCGACGACTATCCAGCCGTAATAAATGGGGAATGTATCTCTCAACCGGGACGCAAGAAGCATTGAGGCTACCTTGCCGCCAAAAGACGACTTGGGACGGAGGAATTTATTCTTGAAAAAAGCCTTGGCAGAAGCCGATGGGCGTGACCATTGGCCGCATCCCAATGATACACAAACCACCCGAGGAAAACCGAGTTTCGGACGAGTCTTGGCCAGGCAAATCTGAGATTGACTGCCGTATCGGATGGTTAATATAATGAGGCGCCCCAAAACAGCCAAGGAAGCCCCGTGTTTAACGGCCTCCTCTCTACAAGTCGGGGAGTCGTAGCGGGATTGAGAATCACCTAGGGAGGAACTAACCCATGGTCCAACAACAGGCGGCACTCCTGAAACCTGAGTCTCTGGTCGCAGAGTTTAAGAAGAACGGCGTCACCCACATCGTGACCATTCCTGACAGCGAGACCAACTACCTCTATGAATTAATGCAGGAACAGGACTGGCTGACCGTCGTCCCTACGTCCCGGGAAGGCGAAACGTTTGCCATCGCCCTTGGACTGATCGTTGGCGGAAAGGTTCCGGTCTGCGTCATACAGAACACCGGCATGATGGAGTCCGGAGATTCCATCCGCGGCATGTCACTGGACGCAGGGTTCCCGTTGGTGATGCTGATCGGCTACCGGGGTTGGACTCGCCACGGTGTGATTACCGACTCGGCCGCCCGCTACACCGAGACTTTCCTGCACGCCATGGGAATCAACTACTATCTGCTAGAGGGCGATGACGACGCCTCACGGATATCGGTGGCGTTCGAAGAAGCTCGGTCGCAAAGCCGGCCCGTTGCCGTACTGGTCGGCGACGAGTACCATGGCTTCAACCGGGTCTAACCGTCGAGCCTCAATCAACTCAGATATTTAATGCACGCAGTAAGCTGCAGCGGAGATAAATATGTTCGATTCATCCGATATGTTCCGGGCCTTCCAACCCCATCGTGGCAGGGCCATAGTCCTGGTGACCGGCACTTCCGGCCGGGATTGGAGAGAAGTCTCCGACAACGAGAACCGCGACCTGAGTCTTCAAGGCGCTATGGGACAGACCAACACGGCGGCCCTGGGATTCGCTTTGGCCCAACCCGATGAAAAAGTAGTGCTCTTCGATTCTGAGGGTTCGCTTCAGATGAACATGGGCGTACTGGGCACCGTCGCCGGCATGAAACCTTCCAACTTCGTCCACTTCCTGATGGACAACGAATGCTACGCCACCACCGGCGGACAGCCCGTGCCCAATGCAACCGATATCAACTACGCCGGCATGGCCAGAGAAGCCGGATACAAGAAGACTTTCTCCTTCGATAACCTGGAAGAGTTCACCAACAACATAGAACAGATCATGAAGGAAGAGGGACCTGTCTTCGTCGCGATGAAGATGATTCCAAAGATCGAGAACGAGCCCATCGGCCGCCGGGTACGAAAGCCCCAGCGCTCCAGGGCCGAGACCATCAAGGTCTTGCAATCTGAGCTGGGCATCACCGCAGCTTAGGTTGTCGCCAGGGTCCCTACCAACGGTCTGGCCGATACCGACTTCAACATTGTGTTGACGGCAGGCAGGTCTGGGAATATGATGCGGTGGTGGTGTTGATTTAAATTCAGGCACAAAAGACGGGATTTAACGAATCCTGACACTATGTGGCAGAGCCTGTTCGTTATAGACGACAGATCAACCGACATTCGCTATTGACGCCTTCTGATGGATGCCAACAAATTGTTAGATTTGGAGGAGACAATTGTCTGACCAAGATGTTTCGTTAATTGCCCACCTGATGCGCCGAGCCGGTTTTGGCGCTCCCCTGGAAGAACTCCAAGCCAGAGCGGCAAAAGGCTACGACGCAACGGTCGAGGAATTGCTTGACCCTGAGTCCCAGCCTCCGATGGAGCGCGACCTCATGATGCGCTATAAGGTGGACTGGCTCTCCCAGGCAGGTCTAGAAGGTCAACAGGAAGAGTGGACCTTCCGCATGATTAACTCCAAGCGACCCCTCCAAGAAAAGATTGCCCTCTTCTGGCACTGTGTCCTAGTCACCGGTCACGCAAAATGCGAATACCCCAAACAGCAGTCCGCGGAGCTGGACATGTTCCGGACCGTCGGCATGGGAAGTTTCCACGAACTACTGAAGGGCCTGTCCAAGGACCCGGCCATGGTGTTCTACTTGGACAACTGCATGAGCCACAAGGGCGCCATAAACGAGAACTGGGGCCGTGAGCTGCTGGAATTGTTTTCCCTGGGCGTCGGGATGGATGGAGAGTTCAATTACAGCGAGGATGACGTCAAGGAAGCATCCCGTGCATTCACCGGCTGGACCGTGACCAACTCAGTCCCCCGATATCCATACGGAAAATACGACGCAAAGTTCATGTTTGACCCCCGTGACCACGATACCGAAGAGAAAACCTTCCTGGGCGAGACAGGGAACTTTGACGGCGAAGACATCGTAGACATCATCGTCAAACAGCCCGCCACCGCACGGTTCGTGGCGCGCCACCTCTATAACTTCTTCGTTGCCGACGATGTACAAGTTCCCGCCTGGAAGGACACTCCTCCGCAGGACATTGAAGCCATCAAGATGTTGGAAGAAGAATACTTCCGCTCCGACTACAACATCACGGCCATGCTCCGCGTGTTATTCAAGTCGGACTTCTTCAAGAACTCCACCTTCGCCAAGGTGAAGAGCCCGGCGGAAACCGTGATTGGCACACTCAAGCTGGTGGGAGACTTCAAATTCCCTCGGCCCGGCCTTGACCTCATGACCATGAACATCAGGTACATGGGCCAAGATTTGTTGAACCCACCCACAGTCGAAGGCTGGCACACTGGCCGTGAGTGGATCGACTCCGGAACTCTCGTGGAACGCATCAACTTCACCGCCGACCAGGTTGGTAACATCAACCATTCTGGTGTGAAAAACATCATCAACCGCTTAAGCACTGTTGGCCCTGTGCTAACCGCGGAACAGTTGGTTGAAGGCTGCCTTGAGAACCTCGGATCCTACCAGCTGGCAAGCGAAACCCGAAACCAACTGCTGGAACTGGCTGGAAGCGAGGGAGAGATCCGTTCCGACTCAGAGGAATTCCCCCTCCAAGTTGCGACCATGCTCCAGTCCATCGTGGCCACTACCGAGTACCTATTCGCCTAGGCCATCCCTGAGGCGGATACGAATTCTGGATTGGCGCTGCCCAGGTCTAGACTAAAACGCCTGAGCAACTTCCGATCATAATCAAAACGATTGGTCCGGCAAGAATATTGGAGATTAAAGAATGACTTCTACGAAAAAAGACCCGGTATTAGTGGTCCTTCAATTAGCTGGTGGGAACGACGCGCTGAACACCGTGGTTCCTTACAACAACCCCAAGTATTTCGACAACCGCCCCAACGTCCTTATCCCTGAAGACCAGGTTCTGCCAATCAACGATCACATTGGTTTCAACCCCAACATGGGTCCCATGAAAAAGATCTATGACGAAGGGCATATGGCGGTGATCCAGGGAGTTGGCTATCCTACTGCTAGCCGGTCACACTTCCGCTCAATGGACATCTGGCACACCTGCGAACCCACCAAGATTGGTGACGAGGGGTGGCTGGGCCGGGTTGTCCGAGACCTCGACCCTCAAGGCGAAAATGTTCTAACCGCGGTGAACTTTGGACGCGGCCTGCCCCGAGCCCTCGTGGCACCGGGAGTAGCAGCAGCGTCTGTGGGGAACCTGGAAACCTACGGAGTTCTCACTGGAATAGATGACACAGACCAGCGTCTGAAGGCCCTCGATGTCTTCTCCAAAGTTTATTCCCCTATGATAGGTACCGGCCCGGTGATGGACTACCTTGCCCATACAGGATTGGACGCCCTGAAAGGCGCAGATATCCTGAGCGCTGCGCCTGGGATGTATTCCTCGACTGTGGAATACGGATCGGACACTGTTAGCCAGTACATGCGTAACATTGTGCAGACCCATCTGGCTGGGTTCGGCACAAGGGTGCTTTACACCACAGCCCCCTTCAACAGTTTCGACACCCACGCTGGTGAGTTGGCCGCCCATACCAGGCTCTGGAGTGAGACCAGCCGTGCCATTGGCGACTTCTATGACGACCTGAAAGAGCACAACGCAGGGGAAAATGTGATGCTCCTGGTCTTCTCCGAGTTCGGTCGCCGCGTAAAGGACAATGGCTCCGGCACCGACCACGGCGCAGGAGGACACTGTTTCATAATTGGAGACCAGGTCAAAGGCGGACTCTATGGTGAGTATCCTTCCCTGGACGCCGACAAGTTAGACGATGGGGATCTACAGCACAACAACGACTACCGGGGTGTGTATTCCACCATCCTTGAGAGATGGATGGGCCTGGACGCCAAACCGATTGTTGGCGGCGAATTCGAACAACTGGCTTTTATCTAGATCTGGCCTGCCTAACTCAGCAAAATCTAACTCTGTGAGGAACAAATGACAACAGAGATTTCACATATAAACGTGCAATACACCAAGACCATCGGTCGCGGTGAGCAATTTGGCCCCGGTTTCACCTATCCGATATACGTCGCTCGTGGTAAAGAAGGCATTATGTATGTCCTCTGCCGGGGCACGGAATTCCGCCCAGAAGGCGTCCGTGTCGTCGTTTGCACCACCGACGAGGAATACATCTCCGTATTCGCCAGGGGTATCGATTACCAGGGCCCCCACGCGCACAATATGGATGATGGGGCCCTAGTCTGGCCGACCAGCATCGCCCTCGATAGTCAGGAGAATCTCTTCATCAGCGATGAATGGCTGAATAGAATCTCTATGTTCTCCAAGGACGGCGACTTCCTAGGCAAATGGGAAGAGCGTAGCGGTTCAGGAGACGGCGAACTAGACCGTCCCTCGGGCATGGCCTTTGACGCCGACGACAACTTGTACATAGTGGACAGCGGCAACCACCGCGTCCAAAAGTTCAACAAAGATGGCAAATACCTCGCCCAATTCGGCACGTACGGCAGCGGCGACGGCCAGTTCAACATGCCTTGGGGCATAGCCATCGACGAGGCAGAAGACGTCTACATCGCTGACTGGCGAAACGACCGAATCCAGAAGTTCAGTCCCGATGGCAAGTTTCTGATGAAGTTTGGAAGCTCCGGGTCAGCGGAGGGCGAATTCGACCGTCCTACCGGCGTAGCGGTTGACCAAGACGGCGTAATCTATGTCTCCGATTGGCTCAACAACCGGCTGCAGATTTTTGACGAGACCGGCAAATTCATTGACCTAAAGACCGGTGAAGCTGGGCTCTCAAAGTGGGGCAAGGACAAACTGGACGCCAATCCAGAGATGTATGGCGAGCGGAATCGAGCCCAAGGTTTGGAACGCGAAAAAGACTTCTGGGGGCCCACTGGCGTGACCGTTGACGACGAAGGAAACATCTTTGTTCCTGAGTCGGCTCGGAACCGCATCCAAGTCTACAAGACCCAATCTCCGACCTTCGCAGGTCCGCGACTCTAAACGTCCAATCATGGCAGGGCTGATGTAGCCGCAAAATTAGCAAAACTATGGGGCCTCGAAATTCGAGGCCCTATTTTTCTCCGCGAAGTCTGTTACTGATGGTGTTAGCACTTGCCTATCATACTAGGCCGAACCCCCTATTTAAGCTCGGAGCCCATGTATTTCGATATGGGCAAACGTGGGATCACCGTTGTAGAACTGCCGCCCAACGAGTTAACGACAAGGATTGCTCATAACCAGATTCAGGGCGGGTTGATCCCCCTGATCGATACCTTCAATCTAGACGATAGCATGCGAACACTGTCGGGATTCTGTCTCGCCACTGTGGCACAGGCGGGCAGCGTCAAGCTTCACTCCAAAATTCCGATTATAGAATTGGCTGGCAGGACAGTGGCTGTGCCCTCGGAATCGCCAACGTCGGTCAAGTTGTTGCAAGTTTTATTAGAGGTGAAGCATGGGGTTAAACCAGCCGCCTACGTCAATGAAACCGAACCCCACGAAGCCCAACTACTTGTGGGAAATCTGGGACTCCGCCACCGCCGAGGCCTACGAGAACACCCACACATCTATGACTTGGGGGAGGAATGGAATCGATGGACAAATCTGCCTTTCGTGTTCGCCAGATGGGTACTGAGAAACGACGTTGAACGCGTAGATGCTCTGATGATTGAAGACTCGCTCTACACGAGCCTACAAGATTGGTCAGATGGCCTTTATCGCGTATTAGGCCCGGCCATACCGCTGCCAATTCACCCCCAGGAAATCCACATGTATACCCAGGGCCTTCGTTATTTTATGGGGCGGCCAGAAGAAAAGTCTGTCATCCAGTTCCGGGAGTATCTGGATCGGTTGGGATAGGGTGGCCTGAGTTTATTTCAGAAAATTGACTGATGGGGCCCTTTGACCATCTCAGAACAAGCGCGTGGAAGATGACAAACATCGCAGCCCGGTCATTTTTGCGGAAGCTGGAATCCGCACAAGGAAGCCAGGTTAATGAAGAGAAACCCAGACCTGGCCCGCTCATGGTTAGCTCTGTGAGCTATTGTTTATGTGAAACCAGCGCCCCACCCTAGCAATCTCTTCCCAGGGGCAGGGAATTGATTCAAACCAATTAACAATCCCGATCTAGAGTAGGCGGACGATTTCTTCTCTAACGTATTCGCGCAATTCTTGGGGCATTGTTCCCAAGCTTCCGGAGAGGGCGTTTTCGTTGATGCGCTCCGGACGTGAGGTGGCCGGTATGGTAATGCTGGCTCTGGGGTCGAAGACAACCCAGGAAAGCAGTGCCTGCGCCCAGGTCTCGATTCCAAACTCTTGCAAAGGCGTTAGATCGAGCTCACCCTTCAGCTCTTTCACGTAGCGACCCTCTTTGAGGGGCTCCATCACCATGATGCCGATGCCAAGCTCTGCAGCCAAGGGCAGAACGCTTCCTCAACGGTACGCTAGATTACGTTGTAGGGAATTTGCACCGTGTCGATTCGGCCGGAACGCATGATATCCATCACCTTTGGGTAGGCATCGTCGACCATTGCCGTAACGCCAATCATCCCGATCTTGCCCTCTTCTTTAAGTCGCTCAAGGGTCGGCAGATGGGTCCGAGTATCGATCAGATTGTGCACCTGGAGCAGGTCGATGTAGTCCACACCGAAGTTCTCAACGACTGGGCAATCTGTTGCTCCCCAGTTTTTTTGCCTTCGATACGGACCTTGGTTGCTAGATAAAACCGGTTGCGTTTGCCCTTAATGGTCGTTCCGACCGCCTTCTCAGACGCGCCGTACATGGTGGCCGAGTCGATAAAGTTGATGTCGTTGGACAGTAGGTTGTCAATGATCTGCTGACGCTGGGCCAGGTTGGCCTCGTCTGTTACATCAAAGGTACGGAGAGTCCCCAATCCGATCACGGAGACATCCAGTTTGCCAAGTTTTCGATACTCCAAATTCACTCGCCATATATCAAAAAACTGTGCCGGAATTAAGCGCCGCGCTTTTCGAAATCGGCCCGGGCAGCGGTTAAAAGGCTGGAATCTAGAAGTAGATCGCAAGCCGTCAGAGTCATTGTTTTTGCCACGTTGATGGCCGCGCCAAGTGCATAAGCCGTCGTTGCAGTCTCTGTCATCTCCCGGGAATGGGAGGCCACCGGCTCCTCGCTAACGGCGTATCGCAGTTCGTATGCCGGCAAGGCCTGGCTAACGTTGCCGAAGTCAGTGGAAGCAGCGCTACCCTGGCGGCCCGGAAAAGGTTCGTCCAGACCGAGGCCTGAGATTCCTGCATTGTTGAAAAGAAGGTCAGCAATCACTGCATTGGGGCGAACATTCTCATAGAATGGGTAATACTCTTGGACCTCCAAGCGGCAGCCAGTCATTGCGGCGGCGCCTTCGGCAGCAGCAAGCACCCGGCCAACGATCACATCGCTCAGATAATCCCGGTCGCGGCAGCGCAGCATAAAGTTAGCAGCAGCGTATTCCGGCACCACATTGGGGGCTCTCCCGCCATCCGTTATCACGCCGTGGATCCGGGTGTCCTCCCGGAGGTGCTGACGTAATGAATCGATGCCCGAGAATAGATGGATTACTCCGTTCAGGGCGTTGATACCCTCATGAGGCATTGCAGCCGCGTGAGCTGCTTTGCCGTGGAATATGTACCGGTAACCCACCATCGCCAGGCTCCAGCTTTCGCCCAAGGGGATATCCGTTGGAATCACCGTGCGGTTGGACGAAGGATGGGATGACAGCACCGCGTCTACGCCCTCGAACACCCCGCCGTCGAGCATCCGAATTTTGCCACCGCCGCCTTCTTCAGCGGGAGTACCAATCACCATGATGCGGCCCGGTAGGTTTTCCAGATTAGCTTGAAGGCCCAATCCAGCGCCGATGGCGGCCATGGCGATCAGATTGTGGCCGCAACCATGGCCAATATCGGGGAGAGCGTCATACTCCGCGAGAATGGCGACGGTCGGCCCCGTGCCGCCTCGGCCGGGAAGCGTGGCTGTAAACGCAGTCTCAACGCCACCAACACCCCGTTCCACCTCGAATCCGTGTTTCTCCAGGGTCCCGGACAGCAATTCGGACGCATGCCGCTCTTCGTAGTTCAATTCGGGGTGCGCGTGGATGTCTAGAGCGACCTCTACCAGTTCGGACCGCGCACTCTCGATGGCTTGGGAGGTGGTCTCACATATAGCTACTTTCGATTGGCTGTTATTGGAGGTCATATAATCCTCAAAACCTGGTAGGTATTGGGCTTTCATTGGCTGCAAAGACTTTACGCCATTTCCAACGTGCTTGCACATTACCCCGGTGGAAGACGTCGGGCGCAAAACGGCGATTCTTGCTAGAATCTATCGATGTTGGGAATTGTACTGATTCCCTAGCGAAATACCTAGGCGCACGAGATACTGCAGGAGACTTGAGATGCCCGACAAACTGGGATGGCGCGCCAACTGGGGAGTTATCGCTCCATCGACCAATACCTCGGTCCAACCCGAATTCGACGAGATGCGTCCCAGGGGCGTGACCAATCACATGTCGCGAATCTTTGTTCCCGACGATCCACTGAATAGCGACGAAGATTTCAACCGTTTGATGGATGCCATCCGCCTCGAGTGGGACAACGCAATCCTGCGGGTGATGACCTGCAATCCCGACTATCTGGTGATGGGTATGTCATCGGAGACCTTTTGGGGGGGTCTAAAGCGCGCCAATGAACTGAAGGCCCATATGACCGGCATGACCGGACTACGTATCGCCATGGGTTCTGACGCCTGCCAAGCCGCCATACGCTGTTACGGCGACATAAAAAAGATCGGCGTGCTAACCCCTTATTGGCCGATCGCCGACAAAAACGTCACATTGTTCTTCAATGACTGCGGGTTCGACGTGGTGGCCCTGAAAGGTCTCTGCTGCACCGGTCCTGCGGCCATTGCCCAGACAACCGAAGAAGAGATGATGAACGGACTCAGAGAGCTAAATGAGTCCGATGCTGAAGTCCTGGTCCAGGTGGGCACGAATCTCGGTATGGCACGCATGGCAGCAGAAGCCGAAAAGTGGCTCAATAAGCCGGTTATCGCCATCAACACGGCCACCTATTGGTACGCCATGCGAGACAACAAAATGGATGACGTCATTCAAGGTTTCGGCTCACTAATGACCGACTTCCGGGAATTACCCAAACTGTATCTCGACAAATTGGAAGAACAAGCCAAAGCCAATTAAAAGCCTGGCCTTAGATGCTTAGCCAATTCTTAACATCGGAAAGGACCTAGAAGATGCCCGAAGGTGACCTTAAGACAACACCAGTAACCCGATTAACCCGAAACCCAAATCGCGCCGAATACAACCGAGACACAGTCAATCAAATCATCGACGCAACACCCCTCTGCCACGTTTCCTATATCATCGACGGCCGCCCCTACAACACGCCGACATTACAGTGGCGTGAGGGCGACACGATCTACTGGCACGGCTCTTCCGCCAGCCGGTTCCTCCGCCAGATCGTAGGCAAGCAAGTCTGCATGGCCATCACCCATTTTGACGGCTTTGTGCTGGCGCGGTCGGCGTTCCATCACTCCATCAACTACCGCTCAGTCATGCTCTTTGGAGAAGCGACCAAGATTGAGGGCGATGAGAAAAACGCTTTGTTGGAAAGGTTTGTCGATCACCTGATTCCCGGACGCTTGCAGCACCTGAGGACCATGACCGACCAGGAAGCCAAAGCCACCACGGTGTTCTCCATGCCCATTGACGAGGGATCAGCCAAGGCCAGGAGCGGCCCTCCGGTAGACGACGACCAAGACTACGAGCTCCCTATCTGGGCGGGAGTGCTTCCAATGAGTCAGACGCTCCACGCACCCGAGCCAGATCCCAAGAACCTCGCCGGCCTCGAAGTGCCAAAACACGTGCGCGATTATAAACTCGAATAGGTAACCAGATTCTTAACACGCTAGGAGATTAGACATGGCCGACCGCATACGCCTGGGAATAATTGGCGCCAGCCCAACCGTTGGCTGGGCCTGCCGTTCACACCTGCCGGCAATCGCCACCAGCCCGGAATATGAGTTGACTGGCGTCTGCACCACCCGTATGGAGACCGCCGAGGAATCCAAGAAACAGTATGGTGCCAGACTGGCCTTCGATGATTACCACGAGATGCTCGCCCATCCGGAGATTGACGCCGTGGCGGTGGTGCTAAGGGTTCCAGCCCACTACCAGATCACCAAGGACGCCATCAACGCTGGCAAACATGTCTTCACCGAGTGGCCTCTGGGCAGAACCATCGAAGAAGCCATCGAACTGGCGGAACTGGCCAAGACCAAGGGGGTAAAGGCCATCGTGGGCCTTCAGTCCCGGGCCGCTCCAGCCATCCTTCACATGAAAGAACTGGTGGCAGACGGCTACGTGGGCGAAATCACATCCTGTTCCATGCGACTGATACGCGGCGGGGTTTTGGAGCGCACCTCCGGCCGCACTTGGCAGAGGGATAACGAGCTAGGCGCACACACGCTGACCATCGCAGCCGGGCATTCCATCGACGCCTTACGTTTCGTGGCTGGCGAGTTCACAGAAGTTACGTCCATCGTCTCCACCCAAATTGACAAATGGTATGAGACCGACACAGATAAGATGCTGGACGTCACGTCCCCCGACAACATATTGGTCAGCGGCCGTTTGGCCAATGGGGCGGTTGTTTCTGCTCATGTCGCCAGCAATCCTTTCGCCGGCAGCGGTTACACCATGGAGATCTATGGTCGGAAGGGGACATTAGCGGCTACTTCAGAGGACTCCCCTCAACTGGGTGCGGTCTACCTGCAGGGCGCACAGGGGACAGATGACCTCCAAGACATCGCGATCCCTGACAAGCACACCAATGTTCTGGAAGGGATGCCCGACGGCCCACCCAAGAACGTTGGCCAGATGTACTACCAGTTCGGCGAAGCCATCCAGGGCAATGCGGCCGACTTCCCAAACTTCGACACCGCGGTAGACCTCCACCGACTCATCGACAACATCCGACTGTCCTCAGATGAGGGTCGGAAAGTAGATACCACCAGCTAGGAAGAGCATAAAATCCCCTCCCCGTGGTCTGAGGCAGGGCTAGGGTGGGGCAAGCATTTCCAGGCACCTTACCTGTAATGGGTGCGCAGTCCACTCAACGTCGCCCTGGGTGGAGATGCTGGCCCTCTACAGTGCTGTCCCAACGGCAGCAAGATTCCTCGGCTGTTCCCTCGGGACGACAGACGCTTTGGTCAGCTAAACTGGCAGCAGAGGTTCCGTTATGTCGTCTGGTAGTTCAGCCTCAAAGGCGTTCAGATAGAATGATGTTTGGGCGTAATGGCCCATTAGCGTTGTCAACTCCACCAGATATTGGGCCCCAAATTGTTCTAGAGCCTTATCGAAGGTCGTCTTACTGACTTTGTGGTCTCTGAAGAATTCGTTGCCGTAATCGATAATCGCCTTTTCGTCAGCCGCCATGGCCGGGAGAGGTTTCCGGTCCCTGATGGCATCAACCAAGGCGTCAGCGACTCCTTCTTTCCGCGCGGCGGGGGCGTGGGCGTTCCAAACGTATTGGCAGTCCATGGCCCTGGCGGTATTTATGATGGCCAACTCCAAGATACGCTTGGGGAACGTGGTTTCATAGCGCAGATAGCTGGTCAAGTGATTGCGGCGTTTGGCCATCTCGGGACTGTTGATGGTGAACGAACCAGGGCCTCCGGTTATGGAACCACCGACAGGGGTTGTGACTTCTTCAAACGCTGCGCGGAATTCCGCCGGTACCATGTCGGCCGATACTACTGGTAGGCGTGCCATAACTGTCCTCCAAACCTGAGCCTGTTTCAGAATAGCTGCCCGAGAGTCTACCATTACCAGAACTGATTCAGAAATCCTCGAAGTCGGGCCGGCGCCAGTGTGGTCGTTTGCCTTAAAAAGCGCCGGCCCGGCATGCGTTTTTTTAGATATAGATGATTCGGTCCTCGGTCTCTACCAAAGCGCCACATTCCAAGGCATTCAAGACCAGTCTATGAATTACTTGAGCAGCGTCAAAAGAAAAACCCAGGTGTTGATGCAGCCTGTAAGTCAATATGAAGGAAACTTCGCTTCCATAGTCATCGAAGAAACGACCAAAGTCCCCAATTCCCTGGCGGCTTTGGCCATCCATTGCCGGTCAGTACCAGCACTTATGAGACTCGGCCCGATGATTAGGCAAGGCTGGAATCAAACAGGTTAGGTGATAACCCCCTCTGCCACTAGGCGGGCCATCTCTTTCTCGTCCAACCCCAACACGCCGCCGTAAATCTCTGCGTTATGTTCGCCGTATTGCGGGATAGGACCAGCAGTGGTGGGTGTCTTGGAATACTTGATGATGGTAGGACCGGGCACTAATATCTTTTTCCCCTCTGGAAGTTCCTCTTCCACCATCACCTCTCGCTCCCAGAGGTGTTGGTCTGCCAATACCTCTGGGATGCTCAAGGCCGGTCCCACAGGAATATCAGCCTCCACCAATGCTCTTTCCACGTCTTTTACTAGGCGTTCCTCACACCACAGATGCAGTAGTTCCATGCGTATCTCTGCTTTGTCGGTGGCGAACATTGGGGCCGCAAATTCTGGGTCGTTGGATAGGTCGTTGTAGCCCATCACCTTCAACATAC
>Ga0209752_1000995_pt1 | contig 13946 bp, 10 predicted proteins | sample METZYME_3_250m_FD_187548 | JGI IMG/M metagenome (GOLD analysis project Ga0209752, IMG submission 187548) | Marine microbial communities from oxygen minimum zone in mesopelagic equatorial Pacific - METZYME_3_250m (SPAdes) (version 2) | ecosystem: Environmental > Aquatic > Marine > Oceanic...
GAAACGACTCTCGATACAGACTCTATCGATCCACTATTTCTGGAATCTACACTCAGTTACCTGACAGAAAAATCTGCAGCACAACTTCGTAGCAGCAGATTGTTTGCCAAAACTGTCACGTTAAAGCTAAGATACTCGGACTTTAAAACGGTAACCCGCTCACAAATTCTGGGCTGGCCAACGGCGGCGGATCACACGTTTTTTAAGACTGCTATAAAATTATTCCGAAAAACTTTTAACCGCAAGACACGAGTACGTCTGATAGGGGTTTCTCTCACTTCCCTGACGACGCATCCTTGTCGGCAGGAAAACTTGTTTGACCTTAAAGACAGCAAACGTTGGGATGAGCTTTATCACGGGGTCGATCAAATCCGAAAAAAATACGGATTCCATTCCATCCTCCGTGCGGCCAGTCGCCGATGAATCACCAGAGGTGGAACTACATTTCCCCGCACTTTTATAATAATGAGGATGAGATTCTACAGGTTTTTGACATATTAGATAGTTATTTGAAAAAATAAAATCTAGAGGTCAAATTTAAACTCCAGAAAAGCGAGTCACAAAGTTTTTCAGCTTTTCTTTAATTTGAATGCGATGTGCAAGTTTGATCGCATCTTCTTTGCTTTCAAACCGGTCTACCTGAACGCGGTAAATATTTTTTCCGTTCCGGGTAATAAAGACATCATAGCCTTTTCTTTTTAAAGATTGCTCCAGTTTTCTAGCATGGGCTTTAGTTTTATAAGCTCCTACTTGAATCGTATACAATTGTGTTTTACGAGAAGTCAACTGTTTTGCGGAGGTTCCGACATGTGAACGAGTTATCGGTCGGGCTTCTTTGCTTTCTATTACTGCAATAGGTTCAACAGTTGTAGCCTGCGACAAATTAATAGGAACAGGAATCTTAGCTTCTTTTTTGGGAGACAAAGGAGGCATTTCAGATTCCACTCGCTTTCTTTCTTGGACTAGAGAACGGGCTTGCATTATATTTTTTTTAACCGAATTGCTATCTGGCTTAGTAGTTATCTCAACAAGGGATTCTTTATTTGATTCTAGGTTTTCGGAACTATCGGATAGTTCTGCTTCTTCGTCTAGAATCATAGCTTCCTGCCATTCAGCTTTGAGTTGTTGTAGGTCTTCAATTTTTTTCAATTCATTAGTGGCATTTTTTGCGATTACAGGCTTCTCAAATTGGTTTTCCCTGTCGGCTTCATTGGGGTGCTTTACCAAGACAGTTAATTTGTCTACCATATTTGATGTCATACGACTAAGATTAAACTTATTCGTTACGAACTGGATGGGAGCAAAGAGAGCCGTTGTGATACCCGTTGGAATTTTTCCGATTCCCGAGAAGTCCTGTTCAGTTTGTTCAGCCCGCCAAAGAATTTCTCCGCTCCTTGTGTCTACCATTTGCACGGAGACACTCAGCTCAATCGACGAATGCAAAACAAAATAGGATCGCTCAACTTTATTTATACGACTAAAAACTATAGCATCTACTCCCAAAATTTCACCAAACTGCATGGGATTGATAGCAAGTAAGGTTGAAGGATCTGTCAGTTTGTTTTGCTTCAGTAGACCATCAATCACATAACGTTCCAATAAATGGAATTTTGACTGTTTTAGATTGGCATACAATCCTTGGCGAAACATCTTAGCCATTTCCTTTTGCCCCGGATCGCTTGTCTCGACAGGAAGGATTGCCACGGTCTGGTTCTTGGAAAGGGCCGTCAGGTTGCCTGCAACCCTTGTTTGCAAATCGGTAGCACATGCGGACACCGATAAAGCCATACAACCAGCCACTAACCTTTGCAAAAATTTTTTGTATTGATTATTTTTCATAAATTAGTTTAGCGATGACTTTTCTATAACAGCCATTCCGTGCTTATAAAATCTTTTACCCGCCAAACCCTGCGCATTTTTTAAGGTTCCAACTATAAGCGCACTCGATATCTCATCCGATTCCTGCACGATATAGCTTCCTGAATACATTCCAGGGCTAATTTCCCTTAACGGGATATTGGATTTCCAACTTCCAATTCCAAAAGAACCTTTTAGGCCTGCGTCGCCTTTGAGGTTTACATATATTCGATCATTGGGCTTAAGTTTCTGATTTGGCTTCAAGTTGGTTTCTATACTCTTGATTTCTGGTAACCGTATCTCTTTTTGCCAAACCTCGGCAGGGTCAGGAATTTTCATCATAATACCAATGGAAAACATCTCGGCAGTTTTATATAACGCCTGATGGACTTTCACGTTGTCCATCTGGTCCTGAATAATTTCAACAACAGTTGGTGAAAGGATTCCAGAATAAATGCGTTCCTTATGCTCGGTTTCCCAAAGAGTTTCACCAGTCCTCAAATCGATCATCTCAATTTTTGCCTTAATAGAAGTCTCCGCGTGGATTCCGCCTGTAAAATTGTTAGTCTCTAGCACCCGGCCTTTGATCACCGCATCCACAGCCAGAATATCTCTCAATTTTTCAGGGCTGAATCCCAGCACTTCTTTATACTTTTTCATTCCAGCCGCCTGTAGCTTGTAATCAATAGTTTCCAGGGGAACATCTACATAACCCAGGTAACTGAAATAGTTAAAGAAACATTCGCGGAATAATCTATGAACAGGAACTCCCTCTGGTGTGGGTCCAGCAAGGGTAAAAGGTAATATGGCTACTGTATTAGGGTGTATGTTGGGGTGATCCAGGTTTTTACGAACCTTCAAATCAACCGTTCCACATCCCCCAAAAACTATTCCAAATGAAACAATAAAAATGGTTAGTTTTTGTAGCAATGAATTTTGTTTCCCGGCGAGCCAATACTTCATATAAGTTATTGAAAAAATTTACCTTTATTGGATTTTTTACATATTTCAACTATATGAAATCATTCAAAATTTGTCAATATTTTAAATAATTTATTTAAATTACTTGCATGGGCGACAAAAACAAATTTCACTGCAAATGAGTACCGAGACAGCCATAAAGTAGAGCCATTTACGAAGACCCTGAACAAATATCTTCTAAATTGTTGCTTATCGATTAGAAATTAATCCCCGGATGAGCAGCGGGACACAGATCTAGGAAGGGTAATAAATATAACAAACATTTAGGTATAGTTTTCTCTTTAAAATAAATGAGTCAAGGACTTCTGTTAATTTTTTAGCCCTTCTGAATAACAAAACTATCCTCTATTCACACCGCTTGATTGCAAAGGGTATATTTGATAAGGTTGCGAATAGTCGAGGTTAAATCTAATTTTTAGGTTTTTTTATGACAAGAAAAATTTTACAAGCAGGTACTATTCTTTTCTTTTTTCTTTTAAGTCTTGCGGGAGATGTATTTGCAAATTCACCAATAACCTCGGAATTAAAACAAACCATTGACAAGGTTATTCAGATAGTCTCTGATCCAGACCTAAAGAAGACCCCAAAATTACGGAGAGAAAAACTTCGTAAAACCATAGGTTTTCGCTTCAATTACAATCAGATGGTCAGACGCTCTCTGGCAAGAAACTATAAGAATCGAACAAATAAGGAGCGCGAAGAATTCACAGGATTGTTCAAAAAACTTCTTGAAAATTCTTATGCCAGTAAAATTGAAAACTACCAGGATGAAACGATAAATTATGTAGACGAAAAAGTTAAAGGTAAATATGCCTTGGTTAAAACCGAAATCGTCCGTAAAAATGGAACTATAGATGTCGATTACAAGCTGATCAACGAAAATGGAAGATGGACTGTTTATGATTTTGTAATCGAAGAAGTAAGTTTGATACGGAATTATCGTTCGCAATTTAGCAAAATTATTAAAACAGAATCATACGGTGCTTTGGTTGCTAAATTGACCAAGAAAATTAAAGACCTTGAATCCAAGTAGGATAAAGATTCTGAAAACCTTTAAAAGGTTTAGGCCACCCCCCCCTTGATAAAAAGCTCTGCACCCACTCGCATTGACCTCGCCGGAGGCACACTTGATATCTGGCCACTTAATCTATTTTTTGGCAATGCCCCAACCCTCAATGCGGCTATAGACCTGTATGCTACTGCCGAACTAATGCCTAGAAAAGATAAACGAATTGTCCTTCGTTCTCATGATTTGGAATTAGAGGACTCCTTTTCTTCATTAAATGTCTTACCAGAAAAACACCCCTTGGAGCTATTGACCCGAACCGTAAAATTTTATGCTCCAAAATCAGGCCTGGAAATTTCTACAAACTGTCAGGCCCCGCAAGGTTCTGGGATAGGAGGTTCCTCGGCTTTGAGTATTGCGTTACATGGAGCGCTGAACAAATTTGTCGGCACAAGATACAACAAACAAGAAATGATTGAAATTGCCAGGAATATAGAAACTCAGGTAATAGGCGTTCCTGCAGGGTGTCAGGACTATTTTCCTGCCATGTTTGGAGGCGTCAGGTCAGTCAACCCAGGCTTGGTTGGGATTGATACGGAAACTCTGCCCGTAAAACCAAAAGAACTCAGCCAGCACGTAGTCCTATGCTATACGGGAAAACCAAGAAACTCCGGCATCAATAACTGGGAGGTCACAAAAAACGCCCTAGATGGAGATAATAAAGTGATTCGACATTTAAGCACCATTCGCGATTGCTCCGTGGAAATGCGTCGACTTTTAAAAAAGGGCCGTATTTCTGGCATCGCTTCAATTTTCAACAAAGAATGGAAAGCCCGCAAACAACTTGCGCCCAATATATCCACACCACAAATGGAAAAACTTATTCAATCTGCGCTGAAAAAAGGAGCGCTTGCAGCAAAGGTGTGCGGTGCAGGAGGAGGCGGATGCGTAGCCTTCATCGTACCTCCCAAGAAAAAACAATCCGTCATAGACGAATTAGACTTTCAAGGCGGCAAGGTGTTGCCCTTCCAGTTTGTCTCCCGTGGGCACCGGAACAAGTTCCAGTAAATAATTTTGGCTAATTCTTCCCTGAAGCGAGGGGCCGAAAGACGACAATTAGAAGAGGAAGCAGAGCGAGAGCTCCTAACAAGGCAATAACCATTGCGGCCCCTGTCAATAATCCAAAATAAATAGTTGGCATGAACTCGGAAAGAGCAAGAATGGAAAAACCTAGAGTGATGGTCACCGAGGTATAATACATTGCTTTGCCGATGCTCCCATGGCAACGATCCATTGTCTCCAAATAATTTTGGTCCGCCTCAAATTCTTTTTGAAATCGGTGGATATAATGGATAGTATTGTCCACCGCAATACCTACTGTGATAGCTGCGATTGTGATTGTCATCATATCAAGAGGAATACCCAGCCAGCCCATAAGGCTCAACACAGTTCCTGCCGCCAAAAGATTAGGAATGATCCCTATCAATGCAAGAGAAAAACTTCTAAACAAAATCATAAACATAACCATGATGGCAAAAACCACCACGCCAATGGTAAGGATTTGTGATCGGTAAAGACTCTGTAGCATATTATTATAAAGTACAACCATACCAGTGAACTGGATAGTTTCTGGAGCAAATTTGAGTTCTTCTACCAGATGTTTCCGGATTTTTTCGATGAGATCCGAACGGCGCAAATTAGGATTTGACTCGATTAACCTCATATTGATGTGAATCTGATTAGCATCTTGTGATAAATAGGGATTTACTAAGGAGTCTTTTACATTTTCTGGCATTAATTTTCGAATAAGAGCTAAATCATAGTCATCAGGTTTTCTGCCTTTATCAAGTTGAGTGAAAACTTTAACCAATGTTGAAATGGATTGCACCTTTCCAACTTCTGGCAGACTCTCCAGGTAATCGTGAATTTTTTCAACACGATCTAACATATTAGAATTGAACCAAAAATTCATTTCAGCCGAATCCCCTTCATCCGCGAAGGGATCATCAAAGTCTTCTTCTTCTTTGTTCTGTTCAACTTCTTTAAGGTATTCAAAGTATTTTTGATCAGGATTCATCACAATATTCAAAGGAGTAGTGCCGCCCAGTTGTCGATCTATGACTTGCATGCCTTTGTAAATTTCAGTATTGCTCTTAAAGTGATCGATAAAACGGTTCTCTACTTCAAGCTTGCTAATCCCAATCATGCTAACTACAGCCAGTAAAAAGGACCCGCAAAGAATAATTTTTTGATGGCGCTTGATAAATGCCGCAACAGCCAAGGTAAAAATCCGGGTTCTGTCTTTTCCTGAACTTGATATCTCGGGACTTAAGAGCACAAGAGCAGCCGGGAAAAATGTAAAATTTAGGACAAAGGCCAGAGAAATTCCGATAGTCATGGTCCAACCGAAATCAATTACGGGGCGAATGCCACTGACTAAAAGGGAGCAAAAAGCAACAATCGTGGTAATGGAGGTATAAAAACAAGGCAGAGCCATAAAACCTACCGTTTGCCTTACAAGTTGTTTCTGATCTTGTCCAGGTTTGCTCTGGTTTAAATCCTGATATCTCACGATCAAATGTATGATCAGAGAAATGGTAATGATTAGGAGAATGGAAATAAAATTAGAAGAAATAACTGTCACCCGCCAGTCCATTAAACCAAGAAACCCTACCACAACTGCGGTTGTGATTAGACAACAACCCACTGGCAATACCACCCAGCGTAGTTTTTTAAAAAAAAGACTAAGCATTAGAATGATGAAAATAATTACGCCCAGACCAAAAGTTTTCAAATCGTGCTCAATGAATCCAATCATATCTGTGGTGATCATGGGCACACCACCCAAAAACATTTCTGCGTTATCACGGTGCCGATCCATAATATAGCGAACGGCTTGAATGACCTTATCTTCCTTATCTAGAACACTGGCGTGGTAATTCCGAAACTCTTCTTGCGCTTTGCTGAACAGTACTTCATCGTTCGAAGTAAAACCTTTAGTTTTAATTTTTGCCCTGAGTTCGTTTCTCTTATAAAGAAGATCGAAATATTTTTGATCACGTTTAAAATTGACGCGGATGATCGTGGTCTTCCCATCTGGACTCATCAATAGATTCTTATAAATCGGACTTTCACGAAACTCTTTCCGGGCTAATTCTCGGTCCACTCCTAGAGTTTCAAGAGTACGTATGTCAGTAGCTAACTTGCCGATTTCGACTCTGGGACTGTTCAGTAATGGAACATTTAATATATTGTCTATGGAATGAATTCGGTCAAGTTTTAACAGTTCACTGCTTAGAGCCTTTATGTCTTCGAGCACTTCATCGGACATCAGGTCTTTAAATGGTGAATAGGTGATTACTAAAAAATCATCAGACCCATAAACTTTGCTGATTTTTCGGTAATATTCCAGAGCGTTGTCATTTTCCAAAACCAGAGATTCTGCGGACGCATCCAACTTGAATTTTGGGATATGATAGGAAAATCCAGCCACCACTAAAACAACAAAAATCAGGGCCCACAAAGGTTTTTCAACGACCCATTTGAAGTATCCATCTATCAATAATTTCTTCAAGGAAGTCCCTATTCAAGTTTGAATGAAGAATTGTTAATTATTTATGATCACAACGGCTACGGGCTATTATTTAGTCCAGCGTCTGGCTGGTGGGCGAAGATATTCTATACTTAACCTGAGATTGTGCCAATAGATAAAATAAACGTTTCTTGCGCTTTAGCTTCATTAAAAGGCATACTACTGAAAGCTTATTCCAAAAATTTATTTAAGATAATAGAACTGTGAATTCAACTTTAAAATCCACACTCAAATATTTTACTATTCTAACTCTGGTTCTAGCCATGGGTATGTCTGTCTGGCTTTTACCCGAGCCCATTAAAAAAGAAAAAGAACAGTCCATCACCCCGCCTATCGACGCAAAAGATGAAGCAGGAAGATATATACAACAAGCGTCTGAAAATTTTTTCTACCATGAATTCGACAAGGCTATTGGCAACTACAAAAAAGCCATAACAGTTTATGAAAAACATGGCAAATTTAAAAAGGCGGCACAGGTTTTTGAATCCATCGGTGATCTTTATAAATTCCGCAGAGACCTAAAAGAATCAGAAAAACATTATAAACTGGCAATGGCAAATCATAGAAAAAATCAGGACTCTTTAGGGGAAGCACGGGCCATGAATCTGGCGGGAGACTTATATATGGAAAGAAAAAATTTCCCCCCCGCCAAGGATTGGTTCAAAAAGGGTTTGGATTTGGTAAGCAATGATCCACCTCACCTTATAAAAGCTTTACTTTTGGAAAATATGGGACATTATTTCTGGAAAACAAAAAACGTTCCTGAAGCGATATTACAGTTCACCCAGGCACGAGATACCTTTGCCGCACTTAAAAACCAGATGGGGTATGATCATATGAGTGCGGTGCTCAAAAAATTGCGGACCGGTCAATCTCATGGCCATAACATTCCTGACGAGGGCCTCATACACCACAACTCACCTCCTCCTAAAAGATCACACTAGAAGGAATTTAGTGATTTATTAGGAATTATTTCCACTATTCCCTATAATGGTGAACAAAACTAAAATGAAACAGCAGAGCAGAAAGAGCGCTGATAGAGAACACAGGCTCTTATTACAAAGTTGGTCCCAGATCGAGTGATATATAATCTTCTGCTAAGGCTTAAAACATGAATATCATCTTAAATAGTTATTGTAATCTAAAATGCAATTACTGCTTTGCCGATGAATACATGGAGGAAAACGTAAAAACTCCTGATAAGTCAATGGATTATGATTTTTTTCAGGATGAACTTTTGCCAAGAGTCAAAAATGCTTCCCTTATAAACTTTATGGGAGGAGAGCCCACCTTACATCCACGCTTCAATGATATGCTTTCCAAAACTTTGGACAATATGCAGTCCTTCTCATTTCTTGGGTTGTTTACCAATGGATTGATGTCGGACAAAGTTCTCGATCTGCTTTTAAATTTAGTGGGTCGTGGTGGTAGCATCGAACGACAGATACAGTTTTCTGTCCTGCTCAATTGGCAGACCATGGAAAACACATCAGAAAAAAACCATGCTCGTTGTCGTGAAGTTGCCGAAGCTATTTTAAGTAAGAATGGATACGGGCTGATGTTCAGCCTCAATCTGTATTCCATCCAGCAAGATCTTGCTACACAATGTTGGGAAATAGATGAAATTTATCAGAACTTGGGGTTACCGCCAGGTCAAAACTATAAAATTCGTGTCAGCCCGGCTTTTCCCATAGTGGGAGAAGAAGAACATGTCACCTTGCCCATAAAAGACTATCCTAAAATGGGTCGTATGATGATAGACCTGCTCAAAGATTTTCCGCAAATGTGTTTTCGCTTTGATTGTTCTTTCCCACCCTGCCTAATGGACGATATTAAAGAGGATGAATATCACCTAGTAGAGCGGTTCATTTATCATGGAAGCCAATCTGTCCCAAACATTACCGAGTGGAAAGATAAAGATGTTTACTTCGGTTGTGCCGATGACAGCCCGATGGACATCGACCCAAAGGGCGATTGTTTCAACTGTTTTCCCTTCCACGATAAAAAATTAGGAAATATTCAGGACTTCAAACAAGTCAATGAATTAGCTATAAAAAAAATGCATACCGAATTTTTGGGTCACGCTTTTAAAGCCCAGCCCAACGAACCTTGTAAAAGCTGTCCGCATTATATGGTCACTTGTTCCAGTGGCTGCTTCGCCTATAATTTTAAATAACAACAAAGCAATCCCTAAATAATTTTTACTTGTCTTTTAAAGTTTTTCTAGCCATTCCCGGGCAAGACCAATAGCAGTGATAATTTGTCCGGGTTGCATTTTCTTCTCTATAATATCGGCATTTTTTTTGCCTGTTGCATTGCCGTTGACCCCCGCAATATTAAACCATTTATGCGCCTCAACATAATCTTGTTCCACTCCCAAACCTTTTTCATACATAAGGCCAAGATTAGACTGAGCTCCCGAAATTCGTTGCTCCGCCGATAACAGATACCACCTCAACGCTTCCTTGTAATCTATCGAGGTCCCCTCACCGCGACTATACATCAAGCCAAGATTGTATTGCGCTTGACCATAGCCCTGCTCAGCAGCGAGCTTAAACCACCAGAGAGCTTCGAAAAAGTCTTTTGCCACACCTTGCCCTTTACCATACATCACACCAAGGTTATGTTGTGCCTGAGCTAATCCTTGCTCGGCTGCAAGACGATACCATTTAACTGCTTCATTAAAATTTTGTTCTACTCCCTGACCTTTCCCATACATTAAACCAAGGTTGGTTTGAGCTTCGGCGAACCCCTGTTCGGCTGCGCGAAGATACCATTTAATCGCTTCCGAGTCATTCTTAGGTATTTCCTTACCTAGACTGTACATCAGACCCAGGTTATATTGCGCTTCTGCCTTCCCCTCTTCGGCCAACTGTTTCCACTCATTAAAATTCATATTTTGATTATTTTTTGTTTCCTACTTGGCGTAGGACTATGTCGAGATTTGCTCTCGCTTGAGTTAGTTCCGGTTTAAGTTTTAACGCGACTCGGTAATTTTTAATAGCTTCATCCCATTTTTTGTTGTTAGAAAGAGAGTTAGCAAGTGTAAAATATCCTTCCGCGTTTTGAGGTTGTATTTGGATGGCCTTTTTAAATAGAGATAGGGCCCTGGCAAAATCACCCCTATTATCCCAATAAATCCCAATATTAATATGAGCTTCAAAATAATTAGGTTTTTTTTCAATCGCTGTTATGTATTGGGCCAAGGCATCTTCTAAATTTCCCTGAGCTGTCAGGAGATTCCCCAGATCGTTATAGGCTGCGGCATAATCGGGTTTAAGCTTGATGGCGCTCCTGAGATGGCTTTCTGCTTTTTTGAAATCTCCAGTTTTTGCTAAAGCATTTCCAAGCCAAAAATGCGCCAAAACAAAGCTGGGATTGAGCTTTATAGCTTCCTTAAATTTTTCAAGGGCCCCTCTCAGATTTTTTTTGTTTAGATATTGAACCCCAAGTTCGAACATATCTTCCGCAATTTCTGTATTGATACGTTGATTCCAAAAACTTTTAAATATTTCCTTGTCAGCGCTTGCCACGTTTTTAACTTTTGTGAATACCGAATCGAAAGAAGTACGGTTTTTAAGAAACTTATAAATACTCTCTCTGGATATAACATCTGGTGAGTTAAGGAAAAATTCCAGCGATGGGTTGTTATCAGTTATGAGCGTCTGTTTTGAGCCCATATTTTCCAATTCATTTTCCAAAAACCAAATGCTTCCTAAAAGAGTAAAGGGGTTTTCAAATTTAATTTTTCGCATTACTTCGTTTACCACCGGATGCTTCAAGCGTTTTTCAATTTTCTTGAAGTCAATATTTATAGGATCATTTGAACCTATTAAAATTAATTCCTGTTTCGCGGGATACCAACTCATCACATACGGAAAGCTCTCAAGAAAAGTTCGAAAGTGCTCGTATATATGAGTTTCTGTCTGGCTATGCAAAGGTATCCACTGACTAACAATTCCGCCTGGGTTCAAAGCTTTTTTGGTTAATTCATAATATTCTTTTGTATAAAGATTAACAGCCCCTGCATTGGTTGGCGGAGGAGGTTCTGCGGTTATAACATCATAAGTTTTTGAAGTCGTTAAGAGGTGGTTCCTTCCATCCTGAATAATTTTATGAATTTTTGGATTAGTAACAGCATCATAATTCATATCACTAAAAAGGTGTCCGGCACTAAAAACACCAGGCGAAATGTCTACCGCATCGACGGAATCAATTCCGGGATAAACTCCCGCTGCACCAGAGGTCAGACCTGTTCCAAAACAAATTACCAGGACATCTTTAGGGTTTTCATTGAGCAAGAGAGGAATGTAGGACAATAGGGTCATATATTTTCGCGAATTGCTATGGTTAGCGGACATACTGACCCCATTCAATATTAAACTTTTACGCTGTATTCCAAAGGTGTCATCATCATCATTGAAAACCGCAACAGTAGTCGTTAACCCTTCATTCAAATAAATCAATTTTTCAGGATTTGTCTTACCGGCCGAATTGCGCATAAAAAAACCTTTTAATAAATCTTCCGGCAGAGCAAGTAGGATTAATACCAGCAATCCGAATACAGAAAGAGCAGCTCCTTTTCTAATTAATCCGGTAAAATACGTTGAGGTTGCGAAAAGAATAACTCCTGTTAAAAAATTCAACATGGCTAAAAAAACCAGAGTTTGTTGAGACCCAAGGTTTGGTAATAGAAGGTAGCCTGCAACAAGAGATCCCAGAATGCCTCCCAGAGTATTAACTCCATAAATAATCCCTAAAGAACTTCCAATATTTTCTGACCCTCGAGTCACAATGTGAGTCAGAACAGGAAAACTCATTCCAAACAGGATGGTAGGAACAAACATCAAAGCGGAAGCGTTTTGCATATCAATCCAAAATTCAGCGATAGGACTTTCCAACCTTAAAGGCCGGATAAAAGAGGAAAAGATCCAACTGGATTGATAAATACTAAAAATTAGGTAAAAACCAATTCCAAGCTGGAACAGGGTCAAAAGCATGCGCAAATCAAAATTTCTTTTAAAAAAAGGTACAATTAATAACCCCCCCACCGTTATTCCAAAAAGGAAATTGGCCAACATTAGACTAAAAGAATAAACGGTACTGCCTATGCCAAACACCAAAATTCTTGTCCAAACTACCTCATAAGCCAACGCTGTAAAACCACACAAAAAACTGGCGATAACCCAAATAATATTTGCTTTATCGACTTGGATAGAAAGCGACGCCGGCTTTGGAAGTGTCCATCCAATGGGAGTTGAAGGTTCGGACTTTTTGTGTCTCAGGATACAAAGAATTCCAACAAAAATATTTATAGATGCCGCCAGCCAAGCTGTTTGTAAAACTCCCAAATATTCTATAAGAAAATACCCGCTCAACAAGCAACCCGCCGCGGCTCCAAAAGTATTAATAGAATATAAATAACCTACCTGTTTGCCGGTATGAGTTTCGTCAGTTACAAAATACTTCGCCATTATAGGAAGGGTGGCTCCCATCAAAATAGTAGGGATCAATACTAAAGAAAACGCTAAAGCTGTTTTTAGCAAGCCTGTTTGAAAAAAGAAATCGGGCAACCAACTATAAAACCAAGCGTAAACGGGAGAAAACCTTGAAAATAAAAAGGAAAGAAATGAAGCTGTCAAACCAATCAAAAGCTCAATTTTTCCATAGATCAATAGAGGCTTTCCAGCTTTATCAATTGTGGTTCCCCATAAATAGCTGCCCAGACCCAAACCAGCCATAAAAGCCGATAAAACCACAGATACAGAATAAATTGTATGACCAAAAACCAGAGTCAACATTCTGGTCCAGACAACCTGGTAAATTAAACCGGAAATACCCGAGAAAAAAAATAAAAAGTATATCCAGTTGGATCGTTTCAAATCTGGACGAACCAATCCTCTTTTTATTGATTTTTTTTTCATTGAATAAATTTTTTGCCAAAATTTTTTAGAAACTGCGGCAAATGGGGCAGGATCGATCTAGCAAGATCGATGGATTCGAATTCGCTTGCAGATTAATCTTTGTTCTAAATTTCTTCGGTTCGTGTTTCAGTTATATCTTTGATCTCTGCTTCCCCATTCCCACTGAAGTTATCCAACGCATCGCTACTCCAATCTTCATCCAGAAAACGATCGGTCATGATGTGCAAGTCTTTTTTATTTTTCTGCATCTTTTTTAAGAGCAATTTTGTTTCTTCATCTGGGAAGAGTTCGTTGAGGTCTTTATCCTCTTCTGGAAATAATTCATTGAGGTCTACTTCGGTTGGGAACGGTAATTCGTTCTGCGGTTGGTAAACCGTCCCTTCTTCAGCTTCGATATCTTCAATACGCTCATTCCCTAGAGGATTATTCGTTGATTCTGGCGGCTGGGTTATTTTGGTCATGTTTGAAAGCTCCAAAAAGATTCCTAGTGGCATAGTAATTTAAAATACCCTTATCTGCAATTCCACTTGCAACTATGAAATAATACAACAATTTCACACACAAAAAAGTATGGAAATTCGACACT
>Ga0209752_1000997_pt1 | contig 13940 bp, 16 predicted proteins | sample METZYME_3_250m_FD_187548 | JGI IMG/M metagenome (GOLD analysis project Ga0209752, IMG submission 187548) | Marine microbial communities from oxygen minimum zone in mesopelagic equatorial Pacific - METZYME_3_250m (SPAdes) (version 2) | ecosystem: Environmental > Aquatic > Marine > Oceanic...
ACGATAGTGATACTCGGCGGCTACGAGCTTTTGATGTTCGTAGTCGCCGTTTCGTTGTGGGTGTGTGTGCCTACGAGTGAAGACCGGTTATCTGTAAGTCAGAATGCGAGGTTGAGTCCAGCGTAGATCCGGTGGGATCGGGAATGGATCGGCGCGCCACGGAGACTAAACACGCGGTAGTCGATTCGTGCACGGATTTGACCGGAAAGTCTAATCTTCAGTCCACCACCTGCGTTCAGTCCCACGTGAGTTTCTTGTACGTCAGTGAGCCTCTCGCGGTAGAGGCCGCCGCCGGTTGTTGCGTAAAACTGGAAACCGTTAGACGTCATCGGTGTTTGTACGAGAACGTTGACCATGCCTGTCTGGAGACCAGGCGTGCGTTGCGACTTATCTTCACCAGCATTCGCATACTCGATCTCGAACCCGAGGTTGAGCAAGGTTAGCCCCGCGCTGAAACCGCGTGCCCAACTGTGGGGGGTCATCGTGTTCATGCCAGCAAACACGGTGGCATCAGCTACCGCCTTATTCGGAAGGATTACGATGAATATAGCGAAGATTGCGGTCAGTGCTGTCCGACCTGTGAGACCGATAGGAACACGCATGCTACGCCAGCGGGCTATGGCACCTCGGGTGCGGTTGGCAGCAGTTCGGTTTCAGTGAAGTCAGCGACTAACGTCAGGTTGAGCAGACTTGGACTATATGCGTAGGACGCTGCAAATTTCTCCCAAAGTTCCTGCGCTTCAAGGGGTAATTCCTGTCGAAGCAGTTCTCCAATTGAATAATTAGCTTCAGTCACAGTGGGGTCAATAACGAATACATAGAGAACAGAAGTTTGCTCAGGCGGGCCGGGCTCTGTAGCCCGATATACCTTCCAACCTGCGGCCTGCGCACGTCGGGTCTCGTCGGCACTGTTACTCATCGCATCGAGCACGCGGGTGACCACATCCTCAAAGTCAGCAGTCTTCTCCAGAAGGATTGGATGGAACATCATGCCACCTTCGCCGGCATACACCCGCTCTTGAGTTTGGCCTACTGAAGCGCTGACGAGCATGATGCTCAATCCGACGCACAACGTTGCTCGTGAGAACATTGGGTCACCCCTTGCGTGTGGAAGTGGCAGATCTGACGTGGCTAGTATTATATGCCGGGAGCGCACCTCGGGGTCACAATCTGTCTAGTAATAGGCTGATGTTGTCCCGTGCGAGCCGTTAAATCATGCAAAGCCCCTGTGATAGAGTGCTGACCGAGTCGATGGACGCAGAGAGCGAGCGTGCCCTGGCTGCACGTGTGCTCGGTGGAGACCCGCGGGCGGTGTCCCGAGCGATTTCGTTGATTGAAGAAGGTGTGCCAGAGGGTGCACGCCTCGTAAGTGAACTCTTCAGTCATACTGGCCGCGCGTGGGTCGTAGGTGTGACTGGGCCGCCAGGTGTCGGAAAAAGCACTCTGGTTGATCGTGTTGCCAAGGTGTTTCGAACCGGAGGACGCCGTGTCGGCATCGTCGCTATTGATCCAACCAGTCCGTTTAGCGGCGGTGCGGTATTGGGTGACCGTGTTCGTATGCAAACCCATGCTGGTGACGACGGTGTCTTTATCAGGAGCATGGCAACCCGGGGGCGACTTGGGGGCTTGGCTCAAGCAACACGTGAGGCGACGTTAATATTAGACGCTGCTGGTCACGATGTTGTGTTCCTAGAGACTGTGGGCGTTGGACAGGCCGAGGTAGACATTACGTATGCGGCCGATATTGCGGTTGTGATGGTTGCGCCAGGGTTCGGTGATGATGTGCAAGCGATCAAGGCTGGAATCTTAGAGATTGCCGACGTGTTTGTGGTCAATAAAGCTGACCACAGTGGCGCGGAGGGTACCGTTGCTCAGCTGGAGGCGATGCTCTCACTGGACGAACCGTCGCACGAGCGTTGGCGGCCACCGATTGTTAAGACCCAGGCGACGACTGGCGATGGCGTGAATGACTTCGTGGGTGCGCTCGATCGATTCCGCGAATATGCCGGCGATGATTTACGGTATCAGAGGCGGTATCGGTTGGAGGTGAGTGAACTGCGCCGTTTGCTTGGTGAAGCATTTTGGCGGCATGTCGAACAACTCGTAAGTCCAAGTGAGCTTGACAAGGTAACGGCTCAGCTTGCACGGCGAGAGTTGGACCCCTACACAGCAGTTGATACGATCATGAATCGCGTCCTTGCCGAACGCGACGCTGGTCGGAAGCCTTGACACCGCGCTGAAATGAAAGCGACGTTGGATCACGTCGGGATAGCCGTTCAAGACCTCAATGAGGCGCTTCGCTTTTTCCGTGACGTTTTAGGGTTACAGGTGTCGCAGACCGAGCTCGTTTCTGACCAGCAGGTTCGTGTTACTCACGTCGAAACTAGTGGGGCTTCACTCGAGTTTCTTGAGGCAACTGATCCGGCTTCGCCGGTTGCTCGGTTCCTAGAACGGCGTGGGTCTGGCCTTCATCATATTACCTTGGCAGTTGATGACTTAGAATCGGTGCTGGAGGACTTGCAAACCCGAGGCATTAAACTCATCGATGTAGCCCCCCGCATTGGTGCCGGTGGCTCTCGGATTGCGTTCATCCATCCCTCGAGTACTCACGGTGTGCTTATTGAATTAAAACAGTCCGACCACGCGTGTTGACCATTTGAGTGAGTGGAATAGATCGACTTATGCAACCAGTTCTCGTTGTCGGTTCGGTAGCGTTCGATTCGATTGAGACGCCGTTTGGTGTCGCCGGTCGTGTCGTAGGTGGAGCAGCGACTTATTTCGCTGTTGCTGCTGCCCATTTCACAGATGTACGGATGGTGGCGGTGGTCGGTGAAGACTTTACTGATGAGCAGATGGGTATCTTTCGGGGTCGCCGAATCGACTTGACCGGTTTACAGCAAGTGCCGGGAGAAACATTTCGATGGAAGGGCAAGTACAGCGAAGACTTGAATGACCGCGAATCAATCTACACCTTTCTCAATGTATTTGAAGAATTCCAACCGAATCTTCCACCGGTGTATCGGACTTCGCCGTTTGTATTCTTGGGTAATATCCACCCAAGATTACAGCTTGAGGTGCTCGATCAAGTGGAGTCGCCGGAGTTCGTAGTCGCTGACACAATGAACTATTGGATTGAGAAAACTCCCGAAGATCTTCGCCAGGTGCTGACTCGGGTCGATGCGTTGGTTATTAACGACGCAGAGGCTAGACAGTTAAGTAAAGAATCGAATCTCGTCAAGGCTGTGCAGAAACTTCAAACAATGGGACCAAGGTTGCTCATTATCAAGCGTGGAGAACACGGTGTGCTTATGTTTGGCCCTGATGGATTCTTTGCGGTTCCTGGCTTACCACTCAACAACGTCCGCGACCCAACCGGTGCGGGAGACACGTTTGGTGGTGGCTTGCTCGGGTATCTTGCAGAATGCTCGGTTGTTAATCACGACACCCTAACCCGTGCCGTCATTGCGGGTAGCACCATGGCGTCGTTTTCGGTCGAGGCGTTTGGTCTCGAGCGGCTACTATGTGTTACGTCTGACGAGATTCAGCAGCGATTTCTAGAATTCAGGAGGCTCACGTCTTTCAATGAACTTTAATCTACCCGTGACTTGTCCCTCGGATGTTGAGGAGCGTCACATCGGGCGAAGTGAGCGCGAATTTGGTCGCGCGGAGTGGATTGGCCGAAGTTCAATTCGAATCTTGTTGGCCTTATGACTAAGTATTCACGACGGTCCCGTGCACAGGCGCCGTTAGCTGGCAACGTGGAAAGTCCAACAACCTTGATCTGCTTAGTAGCGTGGGCAGTGCCCGGCGCCGGTCATTTGTGGCAGGGTCGAGTTTCTCAGGGCTTGGTATTTATGGTGACGTTGCCTCTGATGTTTGCGACCGGACTCTGGCTTGAGGGACGCATCTTTTTTTTTGATGCATCCGAGCCGTTAGTTGCCCTTGCCGCGGTGGCTAACTTCGGCATTGGCTTGCTCTATTTACTGGGGCGGGTCATGGACCTTGGCTCGGGGAACGCCGTCGCAGCGACCTACGAATACGGCAATTCCTTTCTGATTGTTGCGGGACTACTTAATGCCCTAGTGGTAGTTGATGCTTACGACGTCTCGCTCGGTCGGAAGTAGGGACTCAGCGCATGGCAAGTCACTTTTTCCTGATGGTGCTTTTCTCGTGTTTTGTGTCTGTGGTGTTTGCTGCGTTGATGCGCGATAAGCTCGAGGACCAGATTCGTTTTGGCGCAATGCTCTTTGCTGCATTTCTGCTTACTGGTGTCATCCTTGGTTGGCTCATGTATCCCATTCCCCTGTGATCGGCAGCATGCTGACGGAATGATGCCCAAGAGCATGCCCGACCGTCGTCTTGAATCTCGTTGGTGGTTGTGGGGACCGGTTTGGGCGCATATGACAGCAATTTTCATTTCGTCCTCACTGCCAGGGTCGGCCGTGCCGTCCACGGTACCTGACAAACCCGCACACCTCGCCGTTTACGGTCTTCTCGGGGCTCTCCTACTCCGTGCGCTGGCTGATGGGCGATGGGCTGGTGTAAGGGGTAAGACTGCTCTTGCCTCGATTTTCTTAACGGTTGCCTACGGCATTTCTGATGAGTGGCACCAATCGTTTGTACCAGGGCGAACGCCAGATTCCATTGACCTTATAGTTGATGGGGTCGGTGCTGCTACTGTGGTCGGCGCCACTTGGGTGTGGAGTATAATTAGGGCACGTCGAGCGCATGCCACGCGTTGCACGGGCCACGCCGCGCCGACCTTCACCGAACGACTCCCGTGACGTCCGACTGCGTCCTTCCGCTTTGGTAGATGGTTCAGCCGGGTCGCGTCTCGGACACGCGAGGCGATAAGAGAACTGCATGGCTTTTGAGAATCTTGAAGTAGCGTATGAGGATGCCGTTATCATCGTCACGATAAACCGTCCAAAGGTACTGAACGCTCTTAATGGCCAGACCATCGACGAGTTGCATCAGGTCATGGCCGAGGCTTCTAGTAGCGATTCTGTCCGTTGCGTCGTGCTGACTGGGGCCGGTGACAAGGCGTTCGTGGCTGGTGCTGATATCGCCGAGTTAGCTGAACTAACGCCGGTGAATGGCAGTGCGCATGCGCGGCGCGGCCAAGCGCTGTTTGGGTTGATTGAGAGTTTAGGCAAGCCGGTCATTGCAGCGATCAATGGTTATGCCTTAGGCGGCGGGTGTGAACTCGCGATGGCGTGCACCTTACGTCTGGCTTCGGACTCTTCCAAGCTCGGCCAGCCCGAGATTAATCTTGGAATTATGCCCGGGTACGCGGGTTCGCAGCGTCTACCCCGACTGGTTGGCAAGGGGCGGGCCCTTGAATTGTTGCTGACGGGAGCTCACATAAGTGCCGAGGAGGCTCGCCTGATTGGTCTGGTCAATCGCGTCGTGCCGGCCGCCGAGCTGATGACTGAGGCAAAAAAGCTCGCTAGGGAATTGGCAGGCAAGGCACCGGTCGCGGTCCGCGCAATCATTGCCGCAGTTAACGAAGGGTTAGAAATGCCTTTTTCCCAGGCCGTGGTCCATGAGTCAGTTTTGTTTGGCTTAGTTACGTCGACCGATGATATGCGTGAAGGAACTAACGCGTTTCTTGAAAAGCGTAAGCCGGTCTTTAAGGGTTCGTGAGGTTCACTTCCAGTGACGCGTTCATTCGACTCATCGGTCTTGCCAGAAGCCAGGAATCTTCATGTAGCCTTGGTCGTGTCTCAGTATCATCGTGACGTAACGGACCGGTTGCGGCAGGGTGCGTTGGCTGGACTTAAGCAGGCGGGCACTGACGAGGAAGACGTGGAAGTAGTGGAGGTTCCGGGAACGTTTGAAATTCCATTGGCCGCTCGCTCTGCTGCCGAAAGTGGTCGATTTAATGCGATAGTTTGCTTGGGATGTGTGATCAAGGGTGATACCGCGCACTTTGAGTTCATTGCTTCGGCAGTGGCTCACGGCATTACGGCCGCCTCGGCTGAGACGGGTGTTCCGATGACTTTTGGTGTTTTAACGACCAACTCACTTGACGAGGCTATGGCACGTACTTCGGTCGAGGACCTCACAAACGACGGTCCATCCAACAAGGGGTGGGAAGCAGCCGCGGCCGCTATTGGGTTGGTAGATGCGTTGACGACACTTGCCATTGGAAGTGAGGTACCCGCGCACCTCGAACCGCCGGAGGGCGGGTGAGCATCGTGCGGCAGCGAGGTCGCTCGAGCAAAGCTAATGCTTCGGATGAACCTACGCGACATCAGAGTCGCGAGGCCGCTCTTCAGCTGCTGTACCAGAGTGAAGTTGGTAAGGTTCCTATAGACGTCGCCCTCGAAACAATTGATCGACTGGAATTCATCCCATCGCAGCGGGAATTTTCCACGTGGCTCGCTAAAGGTACCGCTTCACACCTAAAGGACATCGATCCTCTCATTACGAGAAGTGCCCAACATTGGCGCCTAACGCGCATGGCTGTGATTGACCGTTTGATTATGAGGATCGCCGTTTTTGAGTTTCTGTACGCGCACGACACTCCCCGAGCGGTCGTGATCAATGAAGCAATTGAGCTAGCCAGAACGTTCAGTGCCCATGAAGCAGTGCCTTTTGTGAACGGCGTTCTCGACGACATTAAACGTCATCTCGATGGAGAAACAGTCGCTTGAAAATAGGTAATACGTTATGACGAACGAAACCGATCAACTCGCTCAGCGACGCAGCAATATGGTCGAAGTTGGTCGTTTAGGTCGTAAGTTGTACCCGAATTCATTTTCGTGCAGTGACACGATTGCGGAATTGGTCGATCGCCATGCTCAACAGTCTGGTGATGCACTGGAGGTCGCAAAACCCAATACGACGACTGCAGGGCGGATTCTCAGTATCCGAAGTTTTGGCAAGGCCAACTTTCTCGTGCTATCCGACGGACGTGTTCGGATCCAAGTATATGTACGGAAGGATGGATTATCAGCTGACGACTTCGCTCTGTTTAAGCTGCTCGACTTTGGAGACCTAATCGGAATTGAGGGAAGGCTCTTCCGGACGAGGACCGACGAGCTCACGGTTTGGGCATCGAGGATTGAATTTTTGGCTAAGTGTCTGAACCCACTTCCAGAAAAATGGCACGGCTTAAGCGATATCGAAATTCGGTACCGGCAGAGATACCTTGACCTTATTGTAAATCCCGAAGCACGTCGCGTTTTTGAAGTACGTAGTCGTGTGCTAGAGGGTCTACGAAATTTTATGAATGCACGACAGTACCTTGAGGTCGAGACGCCGATGATGCAACGAATCGCTGGCGGCGCCCTAGCGCGGCCGTTTAAGACTCATCACAACGCGCTCGATCTTGATCTCTATCTTCGGATCGCGCCCGAACTTTACCTCAAGCGTTTGGTCGTAGGTGGTATTGAGAGGGTTTATGAGATTAACAGGAATTTTCGGAACGAAGGGATTTCGACCCAGCACAATCCTGAGTTCACAATGCTAGAGTTCTACCAGGCTTTCAGTGATTATCGTGATTTGATGGGGCTTACCGAGCAGATGTTATCGGAAGTCGCACAGCACTCAACGGGTTCAGATAAGGTCTCTTATGGTGAGCATCAGATCTCGTTTTCTCCACCCTACGCGAGAGTGGCACTTCGGGATGCTGTGTGCGAGGCCGCTTCTGTGCGTCTCGGGAAGACAATTCAAGATGGCACACTCCGTGTGCGCGAGTCTGTTGTCGATTTGGCGCAACGGCTCGATGTTGATGTTCCGGCAGGAGCGACGGTTGGCAAAATTGTTCTAACTCTGTTCGAGGAGCTTTGCGAGAGGACGCTCATACAGCCAACGTTTGTTTACGACTATCCAACTGAAATTTCACCGCTGTCAAAGCAGCGGGCTGATGACCCGGAGACCGTCGAACGTTTTGAGCTTTACGCTGGTGGGCTTGAGATTGCCAATGCCTTCAGTGAATTGAATGACCCTGCGGAGCAACGCCGTCGTTTCGAAGCCCAGCGTCAGGATCGTCAGCAAGGTGATCTAGAAGCGCACGCTATGGATGAGGACTACCTTCGTGCATTGGAGTACGGTCTTCCACCAACCGCTGGGGAAGGGTTAGGTATCGACCGTCTTGTGATGCTACTCACCGATAGTCATTCGATTCGTGACGTCATCTTGTTTCCGCTGATGCGTCCGCGTCGCGAGTGACCCTTCGATTATTATGCGTCTGCCGTTTGAACTGTATATCGCGCTACGGTATCTGCTAGCTCGCCGCCGACAGGCGTTCATTTCTTTAATTTCAGTAATTTCTACTGTCGGCGTGGCGGTAGGAGTGATGGCTCTACTCATTGCCCTTGCTCTAATGACCGGACTGCAGCAGGAGCTGCGCGATCGGATCGTTGGTTCGGCCGGACACATTTATGTGTGGAAACTTGGCGAGTCGGGTCTGGCTGAATACGAAGTCGAACTTGAACGGCTTCGCCAGGTGCCGAGGGTCACGCGGGCTGCCCCAGTCATTTTGGGCCAGGCACTAGCAACGACGGACACAAGCGAAGCGTTTATTACTCTTAAGGGGATTGATCCAAATCTTGAGGCCGATGTTACTGAAATCGGTTCCGCAATTCGTGACGGGACTCTTGATGCGCTCGCTCCTTCTGTCGCTGGGACCCTCGAAGGGCTCGTCATTGGCGAAGGTCTTGCGGCAAAGCTTGGCGCCTTCGTCGGTGATGAGGTTACATTACTGACGCCGCAGGGGCGGCTATCCCCGATGGGTGTAATGCCTCGAGCGCGGCAATTCCGCATTGTCGGTCTCTTTGATATGGGATTGCACGAGTTTGATACCAGTTATGCCTACGTTCGCCTCGATGTGGCTGCGAGGCTGTTGGACCGCACGGGTGCTGATTTTATAGAACTCAAGGTTGACGATTTGTACGCGGCGTCTGATGTCGCGGAGTCAATCACTCGGGAGCTTGGCACGAGCTATCTAACCCAAGACTGGTCGGACCTAAACCGCTCGCTCTTCTCAGCGCTTTGGTTAGAGAAAATGGCGATCTCGATCACCATAGGGCTGATCGTGCTCGTTGCTGCGCTAAATATCGTCGCGTCACTCGTTCTACTTGTTATGGATAAGAGTCGCGACATCGCAATTCTCAAAACTATGGGGACAAGCACTAGAAGTGTTACGGCGATCTTCATGCTTCAGGGACTAATCATCGGGCTCGTAGGCACAGCTGTTGGCGCGATTGGTGGTGTTGTGGCAACCCAGGTTCTTGACCGGTATAAATTATTGCAGTTACCAGGTGATGTGTACCAGGTGACCTACGTACCTTTCACTCTTGATCCACTCGACATTGTAATGGTGTTGTTATCAGCGGTTGCTGTGTGCTTCGTTGCCACTATCTATCCGTCTCGTCAGGCGTCTAGTGTCGACCCCGCGCAGGCGTTACGTTACCAGTAAAGGGTATGCCTTACATCGAGGTTTCCCAGTTATCGAAGTCATTCCAAACGCAACGTGGGCCCGTTTCAGTTCTCCGTAACCTCGAGTTCACTGTTGAAACGGGCGAGATGGTTGCAATTGTGGGCGCGTCGGGCGTAGGGAAGAGCACGCTGTTACAGTTGCTAGGTGGCCTGGATTCCGCTGACAGTGGAAGTATTGTTGTCGGCGGTATTGACATCGCGACCCTCTCAGATGGGGAGCGCATAACTTTTCGGCATTCGCAAGTTGGTTTTGTTTTTCAGTTCCACCATCTTCTCCCTGAATTCACGGCGCTCGAAAATACTGAGATGCCGTTGCGAATCGCTCGGATTAATCCAGAGCAGGGCCGTCCTCAGGCGAAAGCGCTTCTTGTTCGCGTGGGCTTGGGTAACCGACTTGATCACCGTCCAGGGATGTTGTCTGGTGGAGAGCAGCAGCGAGTGGCGATTGCCAGAGCGCTTGCGATGGAGCCGACCCTTCTATTGGCTGACGAGCCCACTGGTGACCTCGACGAGGTGACGGCCCAGACTCTCCATGATCTTTTACGCGAAATGCACCGGGAGCGGAGACTTACCTCGATTATTGCAACCCATAACATGCGATTGGCGGCCGGCTGTGATCGTGTGCTTCGTTTAGAAGCGGGCCAACTTCGACTGACCTGAATTCGAAGAAACCTATGGAATAGCGCAAGCATCGAGGCTTTGTCGTTTGGTTGATCTGGTGTGCAGTTGGGATGAGCCTCAATCAAAGTGGCGTCGTCTCAGGCTGTAAGACTCAGAAAAATGAAAGGTTTACGGATCTCTAGGCAATCAACGAAGGAAGACTGATGGCTTATAATGGTTTGGAGAGCGGCACCGCGGTCGCAGATTGAGAACAGGATGTTCGAAAGGTATACGGAACGGGCTCGTCGGGTGTTGTTCTTCGCGCGTTATGAGGCGAGCCAACTAGGTAGCATTTCTATCGAGACCGAGCATTTACTTCTGGGCTTGATTCGTGAGGGTAAGGGGCTAACTAGTCGTATTTTTGCGCGTTCTAACCTTTCTCTTGAAAACATCCGGAAGCAGATTGAAGGCCGCACCGTCTTCAGGGAGAAGGTGTCGACGTCGGTAGAGATTCCCTTTAGCGGTGAGACGAAGCGTCTCCTTCAGTTCGCGGCCGAGGAAGCTGATCGCTTGCTGCACAACTACATCGGTACCGAGCATCTCTTGCTTGGAATCTTACGGGAAGAACACTCTATAGCTGCGTCGATCCTGATGGAAAAGGGAATGCGGCTCAATAGTGTCCGCGAACACATCGTAGCCCTTCTGAATGAAAAGACGACCGTTGCGCGGGTAAAAGAAACGCCGCTCCTCGCTGAATTTTCCCGTGATCTTACAGACTCGGCTATTAAGACTGAATTGGATCCACTCGTCGGGCGCGAGCTCGAGTTGGAACGACTTCAACAGGTGCTCTCTCGCCGGACGAAAAACAACGCCGTTCTCATCGGTGAACCTGGCGTCGGGAAGACTGCCATCGTCGAGGGGTTGGCTCAGAGAATCGTCCAAGGGGAAGTACCGCATTTCCTCGCTGACAAACGGCTCTTGGTGCTTGACATTTCTCTCATTGTTGCTGGAACGAAGTACAGGGGGCAGTTTGAAGAACGCCTGAAGGCAATTATGAAGGAGTTGACCGAGAACTCGAACGTCATTGTTTTCATCGACGAATTACATACGCTTGTCGGCGCCGGCTCGGCTGAAGGATCTCTTGATGCGGCGAATATCCTTAAGCCCGCACTTTCACGGGGTGAAATTCGCTGTATTGGAGCCACCACTCCAGCTGAGTACCGGAAATACATAGAGAAGGATCGATCTTTAGAGCGGAGGTTTCAGGCAGTCAAGGTGGATCCCCCAGGCGAGAACGAGGCGCTCAAGATTCTGCTTGGTGTGAAGGAACGCTATGAGTCGTTCCACCATGTTAAGTACACAGAGGAGGCGCTCAAGGCTGCTGTGTATCAGTCGAGTCGCTACATTACTGATCGGTTCTTGCCGGATAAAGCGATCGATGTTGTGGACGAGGCCGGTGCTCGCGCCAAACTACGCCATGCTGGACGTAGTGAAGAATTTTGCGAAATCAATGAGAGTATCCGAGTTGCGGTCGAACAGATGGAAAACGCTGCTGCTCAAAAGAACTATGAAAAGGCACAGTTCTTTCGGGAGCAAGAGGTCATCGCGCGGGAGAATCTCCAGCTCGTTCGAGAGAAATTCGATGTGAAGTCGAATGCTCAGCAAGCTGTTGTTGAAAAAAAGCAAATCGATGAAGTTGTCTCCAAGTGGACTGGCGTGCCGCTCACGTCCATTAACCAGGATGAGGGTGACAGACTTTTGCAGATGGAGGAGGAACTTCACCGTCGTGTTGTTAGCCAGAGTAAGGCTATTTCCGCGCTAGCGCGTGCGATCCGCCGCTCACGTGCTGGCTTGAAAGCCCCGAATCGGCCGGTTGGTAGTTTTGTGTTCCTCGGGCCAACTGGAGTTGGCAAGACCGAGCTAGCCCGGGCACTCGCAAATTTTTTGTTTGGGACTGATGCAGCTCTTATTCGTTTCGACATGTCTGAATATATGGAAAAGCATTCCGTATCGAAACTGATCGGTTCGCCGCCTGGCTACGTCGGTTACGAGGAAGGCGGGCAGCTCACCGAAAAAGTGAAGCGTAGCCCCTATTCTGTGGTACTCCTCGACGAAATAGAGAAGGCGCACCCTGACCTCTTCAACATCCTTTTGCAGGTCTTTGAAGATGGACACCTGACCGATGGACTTGGTAATCGTGTCAATTTCAAAAACACGATTCTCATCATGACTTCGAATATTGGTGCTCGGTACATCCAGAAGAAGGCGTCGCTCGGGTTTCAGTCATCTGATGCGAAAGAGGTTAATAAGAATATTACTGACAAGGTACTGGGAGAGGTTAAGCGTACCTTCAATCCAGAATTCATCAATCGGATCGACGAAACTATCGTGTTTGAAGCACTGTCCAACAAAGATTTAGCAAGAATTACGCAGCTTTTGATTGTTCAGATCAACGAGCACTTGGTAGACCGGCATCTGCGGATAGAGCTGACACAAGAAGCGATCGCCTGGATCATCGATCAGACATGTAATGACCGTTCCTACGGGGCGCGGCCGCTGCGTCGGGCGATCCAACGATATGTTGAAGATCCACTATCCGAGGAGCTAATCCGGGGCCGACTGAATGAGGGTAATGTCGAGGTCTACGTCGATTCTGGATGTCTCGCTTACCGGGCCGTGGACGGCGAGCTTGATGGTCGCCAACTGGTTAGCGAAACTTAAGTTCTCCAAAGGGAGAGGCGATTCAAGTTCGAGGCAGAAGTGGTGGCGCCAGTTCTTTTCCAAGAGCGATGCGTGGAAGGGGTTGGGGAAACGATCGATGCGGGTTGTTGTGACTAGAAGATTAGAAGGGATTGTTCAGGCGACGGTGAGGACGGTGTTGGTCTGGAGGATTGCAGTCGTCCTGGTCACCGGCACGTGGCCTATGGCAGTTCTGGCTGAGCCTGTAACGATGGTGTTACCACCAGCGGTGGAGACCCAGCAGTCTGAAGCAATGCCGCCGACTGGGTCAGTGCCTGTTGTACGGACGATTCAGATTGCCTTCCCAGCGCAGGGGAATGTGCCCTCTATTGAGCCGTCCACTTACCTGTACTACATCGAGACACGCCCGAGTCGTCCGTCTGAAAATGTGTGGTTGGAATACGACGAGCAACGGGTCCTTAATGATTTCCGCAATTTGTGGGCGACAGGATTCCTTGACGACCTAACTATTGAGTATAACGACGAACCCTATCCCAATGGCGTGGTAGGCCGGAACATCATCTACAACATGGAAGAGCGTGAACGGGTTCGCATTGTTGAATTCATCGGTTCTGATCAACTCGACCGCACGAAGATTGAAGAAATGTTGGTACAAGCTGAGACTGCAATTCAACTTGATACCTTTATCGACACCGCATTAATCAAGAAAGCTAAGACAATTCTGCAGGTGATGCTTGCCGAAGAGGGTCACCACAATCCTGTAGTCACGCACACCATTGAAGAGGTTGCTGGAGGACCGAAGCGGGTGCGTCTTACTTTTAATATCGAGGATGGTCCAGAAACACGCATCAGAGAGATTGAATTTGCAGGTAACGAAGAGCAAAGTGACCGCGTGTTGCGAGGCCAGATGAAGGCAAATAAAGAGCCGGTCAAACTCTGGCCGCTAAACTTTTTCTTCAGGCGTGGGACCTTTAAGGAGCACCGTTTTGCTGAGGATGCGGACGGGATCATTCAGCATTACAGAAGACTTGGTTATGTGCGGGCCCAGGTTGGTCAACCAGAATTAACCACTCTTGAAGATTCCGGAGACGGCAAAAAGCGATACGTGAAGATGCGGATTCCTATCTCAGAGGGGATTCGATATCGGCTCGGAGAATTGACGTTTGAAGGCGTGGAGGTTATGCGCCTCGACG
>Ga0209752_1001008_pt1 | contig 13873 bp, 12 predicted proteins | sample METZYME_3_250m_FD_187548 | JGI IMG/M metagenome (GOLD analysis project Ga0209752, IMG submission 187548) | Marine microbial communities from oxygen minimum zone in mesopelagic equatorial Pacific - METZYME_3_250m (SPAdes) (version 2) | ecosystem: Environmental > Aquatic > Marine > Oceanic...
TTAATAAAACCCGAAAACAAACCTCTTTTTTTGTTTATAAAAAACAACAAAAAAAACAATGTAAACTGGAGTAGAATTAGTTAGATTTTAAATAATCTATTGCTAATGTTGTCATTGTTTTTATTCCCAACAACAAACCCTCATCATCAACATAAAAATCTGGAGTATGGTGGCTATAACCTTTATTTGGATGTTCCCCAATAGGCATTCCTCCTAGTCTATAAAAAAATCCGGGAACTTCGTTTGCAAAATAAGAAAAATCTTCTGCTCCTGTGCTGGCTCTTGCTAAAACAGTGTTTTCTTTTCCCGCAACCCTTATTAAAGTATGTTTCATTTTTTCTGTTAGCTCTAAATTATTAAATGTTATAGGATAAGGATTTCCTAATATTAACTTTGCCTCTACCCCATTGCTTTTTGCTGTGTTAACAACAATTGTCTCTAACCTTTTATAAATTTTATCTCTCATTTCATAATCCAACGCTCTTATTGTTCCTTCCATATATGCTGTTTCTGGAATAATATTACTTCTAATTCCACTTTCAAAACGACCAATGGTTACAACAGCTGCTTCTTTAGTTAAATCTAAACTCCTACTAACTATTGTTTGTAGGTTATTGATAATTTGTGCCCCAGCAACAATAGGGTCTGCTCCAGCCCAAGGAGCTGATCCATGAGCTTGGCTCCCTTTTATTTTTATTTCAAATGAAGTTGCGCTAGCTAATACGCCTCCGGGTTTATATGCAACTTTATTTACAGGAAGGTTAGAGGAAATGTGCAATCCAAAAACAGCATCAACATTGGGGTTTTTTAAAACACCCTCTTTTACCATAAGTTCTGCTCCACCATTTTCTCCTTCGGGTGGTCCCTCTTCTGCTGGCTGAAAAATAAATTTAACTGTTCCTTGAATTTCATTTTTTAATTCTGATAACACTGAGGCTACTCCCATCAAAATCGCCACATGTGTATCGTGTCCACAAGCATGCATCACACCAACTTCAATGTCTTTATAAATAGTTTTAACCTTAGAGGCAAAGGGTATATTTACCCTTTCTACAACAGGTAGAGCGTCCATATCAGCACGAAGAGCAACCGTTTTTCCTGGTTTGTTGCCGTATAAAATCGCCACCACACCTGTATGCGCAATGTTATTTTTAACCTCAAGACCCAACCCAACAAGGTGTTTTGAAACGTATTCTGCTGTTTTATATTCTCTGTTTGAAAGTTCTGGATTTTTATGAATATGGTGTCTCCATTTAATTACCTCTTTTTCAATTTCTATAGAAAGGGTTTCTATTTTTTTATATATATTATTGCCCATAGAAACATTAGGGGACAATAGGACTATTAATATTAATAATGTTCTCATAATAATTGTTTTAGGTTAAAGATATAATTTAAATATATGTTAGGACTAATTCTTCCTTTGTTCTTAATTCTTTTATGTGGTTATGTTATATGGCGTGCTGGAGATAGTTTTATAGAGGGTTCCAATTATATTGGCAGAAACCTTCAAGATGGTGTTAAGGGGGCAACTATTAATGCTGTGGCGAGCTCTATGCCTGAGTTGTTTATTTCTATGTTTTTTTTGTTTTACCTAAAAAATCTTTCTGGTTTTGAGGGTAGTATTGGAACTTCCTTTGGTAGTGTTTTGTTTAATTCTTTAATCATTCCTTCTGTTGCTGTTTTAGGTGTTTTATCTAATTCAAATAAATCACAAGTGAAAATTTCTAAAAAAATAATAATAAGAGATGGTTTGTGGTTAGTTTTTATTGAGTTGTTGTTCTTGTACTTTATTCAACAAGGGGAAATTGGTTGGAAAGAAAGCTTGATTTTAATTCTTATTTATGGTTTATATGTTTTTTATTTATTTAAAACAATGAAAGGTGGGCATAAAATTGATTATAAAACCCCTTTTTCAGAAAAAGAAAAACTTTCCCTTCTGTCCGCCTTTATGATTTTGGATTTAAAAAGATTATTAGTTGGAAATAAACCATTAAACGCAAAAAAAGCTTGGTTAATTTTTGTAATTTCCTCTCTTATTATTGGTTTTGTTTGTTATTTTTTAGTTGTTGCTTGTGAGTGGTTGGGAAGTGAAACTTATACTGTTCCTGTTTTAGGTACTCTGAATGGTTTAGGTGTTCATGTGTTATTTATTGCTTTAATATTTGCTGCTATTGGTAGTAGTTTTCCTGATTCTGTTATTTCTTATAAAGATGCGCAAAGGGGTAATTATGACGACGCTTTTTCAAACGCCTATGGAAGCAATATATTTAATCTGTGTATTGCCCTTGGGCTTCCTTTGTTTATTTATACCCTTTCCAATGGAAGTATTGTTTTAACCGAAGATTTGATTTCGCTAATTTCCTCTATTGCAATTTGGTTTTTAGGGTTAAGTATTGTTTCTATTTTAGTATATATTTATGGGGAAGGTGTTAATAAAAACAAATCCTATTTATTAATATTTTTATATTGTTTATTTGTTTTCTATATTTTTTATAGCGCTTCCTAAAGTGTTTAAATAGCTTTTCTGTAAGTGTTTTTTTCTTTCATTCTTTTTTAGTTAATTTTCACAAAAAATCTCTTATGAAAATATTTTATTTGATTGTCTTTGTGTTATTTTCAATCACAACAAAAACACAAGCCAACCAAACAGACAAAAACATACTAATAAAAAACATAGAAAAAAATCTCTCTACATATAATAAAGTTGCTTTAAAAATATGGGAGTATGCTGAAGTTGGTTTTAAAGAAGAAAAAAGCTCAAAAGAATTAATAACGCTTTTAAAAGAAAATGGATTTGTTATAACTAAAGGTGTTGCTGGAATGCCAACAGCTTTTATTGCAGAATATGGAAAAGGCGGGCCTATCATTGGTGTACTTGGGGAATATGATGCGTTACCAGGATTATCCCAAACACATAATACCATCAAAGAAAAAAGAAATGGTGTTGTCTCTGGTCATGGTTGTGGACATAATTTGTTTGGAGTTGCAAGCGCTGCTGCTGCTATCGCAACAAAAAATTGGTTAGAAGAAACAAACACTGAAGGAATAATTCGTTTTTATGGTTGTCCTGCAGAAGAAGGTGGTTCTGGAAAAGTTTATATGGTAAGAGAAGGTTTGTTTGATGATGTTGATGTTGTTTTACACTGGCACCCCTCTAACAAAAACAGAGCTTCTTCTGGATCAACCCTAGCTAACAAAACTGGTAAATTTAGATTTTATGGAACCTCCGCCCATGCTGCTGGTGCCCCAGAAAGAGGACGGTCCGCTCTTGATGGTTTAGAGGCTATGAACAATATGTTAAATATGATGAGAGAACATGTTGAAGAAGAAAGTAGAATTCATTATATAATAACAAAAGGGGGAGATGCACCAAATGTTGTTCCAAATTTTGCTGAAGGTTACTATTATGTTAGAAATCCAAGTCCGGAAGAAGTTAGAAAAATGTGGAAACGAGTTGAGCTTTGTGCTGAAGGTGCAGCAATAGGAACTCAAACAAAATTTAGTGTTGAAGTAACAGGAGGGGTTTATAATATTTTACCAAACGAAACATTACAAAAAATCATACACAAAAATCTTAGTGAAATTGGTGGTGTTTTTTATACCGAAAAAGAAAAAGAATACGCAGAAAAATTAAGTTTTACTTTTGGTGAAAACAAAAAAGACATTTCTTTAGCTTCTGTGGTTGAACCATATACGTTTAATTCTTCTACTCGAGGTGGTGGGTCTACAGACGTTGGTGATGTTAGTTGGGTTGTTCCTACCGCTGGATTTGGAACCGCAACTTATGTTCCTGGAACACCTGGTCATTCTTGGCAAGCTGCGTCTTGCACAGGAACAAGTATCGGGCTTAAAGGAATGTTAAATGCGGCAAAAACATTAGCTTTAACCACACACGCGTTATTTAAAAACACCAAACTTATTGATGAGGCTAAAAAAGAATTTTACAAAAAAAGAGGTTTAAATTACACTTACGATCCATTAATTGGTGAGAGAAAACCAGCATTAAATTACAGAAATTAAATTTATAAAAAATGAAAAACCACAAACTAAAACTAACCTTCAATGTAATCTTATTTTTTGTTTTTGTTTTTGGTTGCTCACAAACCAAACCAACCTTATCAACAGAAACCTCAAATATTATAAACACTTTTTATGGAGATGCTTTAGAATACAAAGAAAGTTATGGTCTTCTTAAAGATCTAACTAAAAATGTAGGACAAAGGTTAAGTGGTTCTTTGGGTGCAAAAAATGCTGTTTTGTGGTCAAAAACTATTATGGAAAATTATGGGTTTGATAACGTTTATTTGCAAGAAGTTATGGTTCCTCATTGGGAAAGGGGTGATTTAGAAGAGTGTTTTTTTTATTCTAATAGTAAGAGGGTTGACTTAAAAATTTTAGGTGCTGGCGGTACTATTTCAACACCTAAAGAAGGGGTTACTGCTGAAGTTGTTGAGGTTGGTTCTTTAGAAGATGTAGAAAAATTAGGAAAAGAGATTATTAGCGGGAAAATTGTTTTTTATAATAAAGGTTTTAATCCTAGATACATAAACCAAGGAGCCTCGTATGGTCAAACTGGATTTCAAAGAAGGTTGGGTGCAATTAAAGCTGCTGAATATGGTGCTGTGGCTTCTATTTTTCGGTCTTTATCTTCTATTGAAGATGATGTCCCACACACCGGAGGAATGTCTTACTCTAATAAATATGACAGCATCCCCCATGGTGCATTAGGGGTTATTTCTTCAATAAAACTTTCTGAAGAGTTGAAAAAAAATCCCAAAACAAAAATAACAGTTAAGTTAAGTGGAAAATGGTTTCCAGATGCATTATCACACAATGTAATTGGGGAAATTATCGGTAGTATTAACCCCAAAAACATAATAACCGTTGGTGGTCATTTAGATTCGTGGGATGTCGGCGAAGGAGCTCATGATGATGGTGCGGGTTGTGTACATGCTATTGGTGCACTACGCTTGTTTCAACAACAAAAAATAAAACCAAAAAACACCTTACGCGCCGTAATGTTTATGAATGAAGAAAATGGTTTAAGAGGTGGGGTAGAATATGCTGCTGTTGCTAAAAACCTAAAGGAGATACACATTGCTGCTATTGAAAGTGATGCGAGCGCATATGTTCCTCGTGGTTTTGGTTTTTCTGGTAACGAAAAACAGCTTAATAAAATTCAAGGATGGTTGGGTTATTTTAACAAAAACACAATTTCATACTTTTCAAAAGGTGGGGGTGGAGCTGACATTGGACCCTTACACCGATCTTTAGGAACTCCTGTGTTTGGACTTAGTGTTGATGGTCAAAAATATTTCGAAATGCACCACACACAAAAAGATGTTTTTGAATTAGTTAATGCTAGAGAGCTTGAGCTTGGAACCGCATCTATTGCCTCGTTAATTTATCTTATTGACACTTATGGCTTATAAGGTTTTGTTGTTCTTTTTTTGTTTTTTAACACTAAAAACAACAACGGAAAAACATACGGTATACGTTAGTGTTTGTGAGGTGTATAATATAAAAAATAAGTTGGTTTTTTCTTTTCGTATATTTAAAAATGATCTTTATGATGCTTTAAAAATAAAAAATACAGAAAGCGAAGAAGCAAAAACACTAGAAATAACAAAATACATTAAAAGTTCTTTTGTTATTCAATTAGACGGAAAAAATAAAGTCCTTACTCTTGAAAAATTTGTTTACGAGGGTGATGATTACACCGAAACAATTAATATTAAACTTAGTGCTCCTTTTAGTTTAAAAACAAAAGAGGTATATATTAAAAACACCATTTTGTTTGATTTTCTTGACGAACAAATGAATGTTGTTAGCTTTAATGTTAACGAAAGAAAAGAAACTTTAACATACAAAAAGAACCTAACAGAAAGGTGGTTAAAAATATAATTTCCGTCTTTATTGGATCAAAAAATCCAACAAAAATAAACGCAGTAAAAAAAGCCTTTACTTCTGTTTTTAAAAAAAAACATTTTTCTTTTGTGGGTGTTTCTTCTCCCTCTGGGGTTAGGGATCAACCTATGTCAGAAAGGGAAACAAAAAAGGGGGCTAAAAATAGATTGTTTTATTTAAAAGAGAATTTTGATGGAACGTTTTATGTCAGCATAGAGGGTGGTGTTGATTATGATGATGGTGATATGGTTGCTTTTGCTTGGGTTTATGTTTTTTCTAAAAACAAACTAGGAAAAGGAAAAACGTCTCTGTTTCAAATTCCAAAAGAAATTCAAGCTTTAATTGAAAATGGTGTTGAATTAGGGGAGGCTGATGATTTGATTTTTAATAGAAAAAATTCAAAAAAAAAGGATGGTGCTGTTGGTATTTTAACAAAAGGAAATATAAACAGAACAAATTATTATAAAAATGCTATTATCATGTCTTTAGTTCCTTTTGTTAATCCTAATCTTTCTTTTTAAGATTATTGTGTGTGTTTTACAAAAGTTTTTGTTAAATCAATTTTGTTAATTGTAGGTGTTTCGTTAAAATGATAATATCTGTTTTGGCTAATGGTGTTCTCCAAAACCAATATGGTTTGTTTTTTATAACCCTCTCCTTTTAATTCTTTTAAATTATATATGTTTTTTAACGCCTCTGTTGTTCCTGTTAAAAACTTAATTATATAATTAATTCCGTTAGAAAAATAAAATCTATAGTCTTCTTTTTCTTCTACTTCTATTGTGTTTGTGTTGAAGAGAGAAAGAATTTGTTTCTTAATTTCTTCTGTTTCATTTTCAAAAACAATTCCTAATTCTTGTTTTTTAAATTTCGGTGGGTTTTTAATTCTTGTTCTTTTTTTTACATTAATATTATAAATTATTTCAGGGCTAGGGGAAAACAAAAAGGTTGTTTGTTTTGTGTTTGTTGATAAAAGATGTTTTTTTATTTCATAAAAAACATTGTCTCCAACAAAAGAATATCCTCCTTTTTTATCATCAACCAAAGTTGTTTTGTGGTTGTAATTACAAAATCTTATTTTTATTTCTTTTTCTTTTTCTTTTTGGTAAAAAACCAAAACCTCAACTCCTCTTGAATTAAAATATTCCACTAACTGTTTTTGCACTTCTTGAGAAATATAAAAATCAACAATATTCATATAATTAATCACGTCGAAACCTAAGTCTATTAAGTTTTTGTGTGTGTTGTGGATTGTTTTTATTTGATTTTTTTTTTCGTCAAAAGAAAAAAAAACAATTGTTTTCTTTCCTAAATTTTCTTTAAAAAAACTTTTGTTTTCTTTGTTGTTTTTAAAAAAACCTAAAGCCAAATCGCTGTTTTGAGCTCCCAATTTAAAGGTAATAAACAAAAAAATTATTATTAAACTTTTAAACATTATTGGTTTTGAATCTATATAAAACTTAAATAAAAACAACTTAAGTTCAAATATATTGTGTGAAAAAGCTTGTTTCGTTTATTTTCTTAGTTTAAGGGTTTTATATTAGTGAATTAATAATATGTCTTTAAAATGATTGATAAACTTAAAGAAATTAAAAAAAGATATCTTGATGTAGAGGGAAGTTTATCAAAACCCGAAACTGTTTCAAATATGAAACTTTATGCTTCTCTAAACAAAGAATATAAAGATTTAGGAAAGATTGTTTATGAATATGACAACTATCTTTTGATTTTAGCTGGAATTAAAGAAGCAAAAGAAATAATGAGTTCTGAAAAAGATGAAGAGTTTAGAGAAATAGCAAAAGGTGAACTAGAAACCCTACAACAAAAACAAAAAAAAATAGAAAAAAAACTAAAAACACTACTTATTCCTAAGGACCCAAATGATGAAAAAAATGTTATTTTTGAAATCAGAGCTGGTGCTGGTGGTGATGAAGCTGCAATTTTTGCCGGAAACTTATTAAGAATGTATCAGTTATATTCCGAAAAAAACAAATGGTCTTTTAATGTTTTAAATTATAATGAAGGGTCTTCTGGTGGATACAAAGAAATTATATGTTCTGTTGAAGGAGAAGATGTTTATGGAAAACTAAAATTTGAAGCTGGAACACATCGTGTTCAAAGGGTTCCTGAGACAGAAACACAAGGAAGGGTTCACACTTCAGCAGCAACAATTGCTGTTTTACCTGAAGCTGAAGAGGTTGAGCTTAAAATAAATCCTTCAGAAATAAGAAAAGATACTTATAGGGCTTCTGGCGCTGGTGGTCAACATGTTAACAAAACAGAATCTGCGGTGAGGCTCACCCACATTCCTTCTGGTGTTGTTGTTGAGTGCCAAGATGGTCGCTCACAACACGCAAACTACGATAAAGCTTTAAAAGTTTTAAGGTCACGTTTATACGATATAGAACTCCAAAAACAAGAAAAAGAAATTGCAGGTAAAAGAAAAGTAATGATCGGCTCTGGAGATAGATCAGATAAAATTAGAACCTATAATTATCCACAAGGACGGGTTACGGACCACAGAATAAACCATACTGTTTATAACTTAACAGAAGTAACATCTGGGGATTTGTTTTCTTTTACAGAAAATTTAAGGATTGCCGAAAATGCTGAGCGCATGAAAAGTGGAAATTAATGGTTTTTCAAAAAGAACTTGTTTTATCACCAAAAAAAAGAGGGTTTCATATAATAACACAAAAAGTGTTGGGTGTTATTCCAAAAAAAACAGGTTTAGTTCACGTGTTTATTAAACACACCTCCGCAAGCCTAACAATTAACGAAAACGCTGATCCCTCTGTTCGTTTTGATTTTGAAAATCACTTTAACTTATTGGTTTCAGAAAAAGAAAAACACTACACACACACATTTGAGGGTCCTGATGATATGACTTCTCATATAAAAAGCAGTCTTTTGGGTTCTTCTATTTCTTTTCCTGTTAAAGAGGGCTTACCTTGTTTGGGCACTTGGCAGGGTGTTTATTTGTGTGAACATAGAAACAACGCAAAACCTAGAAAAATTGTCGTTACTTTTATAGGAATTTAAGATATCTTTATGGTTATGAAAATGTATTTTTTGTTTTCTTTTTTTGTGTTTTTTATCTCTTTTAGTGGTTGTGAAAATATTATTAAACCTAACAAAAAAGAAAATTTAGACCTTTATGATTATGATGTTGAACAAAAAATAACCACTCTTAATATTATTCTTCCAAAACCAAGCTCTCCTGTCGCAAATTATGTTCCCGCTGTTTCTTTTTTAGAAGACAAGTTGCTTTATCTTTCAGGAACAGGACCAAAAAAATCCGATGGTTCTTATATAGTTGGTACCGTAGGTTTAGACCTTTCAAAAGAAGAGGGTTATAGGGCCGCTAAATTAGCTGGAATAAACCTTTTAGCTAGATTAAAAAAAGAATTAGGAGATTTAAATAGAGTAAAAAGAATAGTTAAGGTAACAGGAATGGTAAACTCAACAAAAGACTTTAATGAGCAACCAGCTGTAATAAACGGATTTTCTGATTTAATGGTTGAGGTTTTTGGAGAAAGAGGTCGACATTCTCGTTCAGCGGTAGGAATGGTTTCCCTTCCTATGAACATTGCTGTAGAAATAGAAATGCTTGTTGAAATTAATTAAGTCTTTCAAAAATTCCACAAACACCTTGCCCCCCCCCAACACAAGCTGTCACTATTCCATACCTTTGTTTTCTTCTCCTCATTTCATTAATAAGTTGTATTGAAAGTTTGGCGCCAGTCATTCCAAGGGGATGACCTAAAGCAACAGCTCCTCCGTTTACATTTACTATTTTCTTATCTAAATCTATCGCCTTTATGACTGAAAGAGCTTGTGCGGCAAAAGCCTCATTTAACTCTATTTGTTCAATTTGATTTAATTTCATTCCAGCTTGAGCTAGTGCTTTAGGGATTGCTTTTGCTGGTCCTATTCCCATAATTCTTGGTTCTACTCCTGCTGTTGCATAAGAAACCATTCGGGCAATTGGTTCTAACTTTAATTCTTTAACCATTTTTTCAGACATCACCAAAACAAACGCTGCTCCATCTGACATTTGTGAAGAGTTTCCTGCTGTAACCTGACCTGTTACCTTAAATGCTGGTTTAAGTTTAGAAAGAACCTTTAAAGATGTTTCTTTTCGTGGTCCTTCATCTATGTCTATTGTTTGGTTTCTTGATTCTTTTTTTCCTTCTTTGTTAATATATGTTTCTTCAACGTCTATTGATACTATTTCGTCCTTAAAAAATCCATTTTTAATTGCGTGTATTGCTTTTTGGTGAGAGTTTAAAGAAAACTCATCTGACATTTCTCTAGTAATACTATATTCTTTCGCCAATTCTTCTGCGGTAAGCCCCATGTTTAAGTAATAGTCGGGGTGTTCTTTTGAAATAGTATAATTTAAAGCAGATTTATATCCCATCATAGGAACCATGCTCATTGACTCGGTGCCTCCCGCAACGATGCAGTTTGCTGTTCCAGCGTGTATTCTAGCGCAAGCTAAGTGTATAGCTTCAAGACCCGAACCACAATAGCGATTTATTATCATTCCGGGCACTTCTTTTGAAAGAGCTAAAAGAGAGATGTATCTACCCATTTGCATGCCTTGTTCTGCTTCAGGAACAGCGTTTCCAACAATAAGGTCATCAACCATTTTGTTTTCAAAACTTTTTATAGAACCAACAAGATGTTTTATTACTTTTGCCGCAAGATCATCTGATCTCATAAACCTAAACCCTCCTTTTGTTGCTTTTCCAACTGCTGACCTAAATCCAGCTACTATATATGCTTTCATAATTTTAATTTCTAATTGTTTTTCTTTTAAATAATATTCCGTGCATTCTTTCAAGTGTTTTAGGCTCTCCACACAAACTAACAACAGCTTCTCTTTCTAGTTCCAATAAATATCTTTCTGAAACAAAAGAAGGTTGAGAAAGATCTCCCCCACACATAACATATGCTGTTTTTTGAGCTATTTTTTTGTCATGTTCAGAAATATAGTTGCCAAAATACATACTAGCAATACCAGCTTCAAACATCGCAATGCCTGATTTGCCTTGAACTTTTATGTCGTCTCTTTCTTTTTTTTGTGTATATCCTGCTTCAAACAAATTAATAACATCTTTTTTGGCATCAGAAAGAAGTTTTGATCTACTTAGCGTGTGTTTGTCTGTGTTTCTTAACAAATTCATTGAAACAGCCTCTTTTGATGAAGTTGCAACTTTAGCGGTAGCTATTGTCATAAAATTTTCCATTAATATGTTTAATTCTGGATCACCTTTCTTGTACATGTCAGCGGTCCTTAAGGTCATTTCTTTCGTTCCCGCTCCACTTGGTATTATTCCTACGCCCGCCTCAACAAGCCCCATGTATGTTTCTGTGTGAGCTCTAACAACATCTGCGTGCATAGAAATTTCACACCCTCCCCCTAACGTTAAGCCAGAGGTTGCAACCACCACAGGAATAGAAGAAAACCTCACCCTCATTATGGTGTTCTGAAAAGCAGCAATCATGAGGTTAATTTCTTGAAATTCTCTGTTTCCAGCCAACATAAATAACATTCCGAGATTTGCTCCTGCAGAAAAATTGTCTCCCTCATTTCCTATAACAATTCCCTTAAAATTTTTTTCTGCAATTGTAATTGAGTTATTTATTCCCTCAACAACCTCTGCTCCCATCGTGTTCATTTTTGTATGAAACTCTAGATTTAAAACTCCGTCTCCAATGTCATATAAGGTTGTTCCTGTGTTTTTCCACACAATGTTTTTCTCTTTAAAAGCATCTAAAATTATTAGCCCTTCGCTTCCTGAAATTTTTTTATATTTTTTTGTTGGTATGTCATAATAAAGTTTGTTTCCTTTTTCATATTTATAAAAACTTTTAGCTTTAGATTTTAACATTTCTTCTACCCATTTAGCTGGGGCTAAATTGTTTTTTTTCATTTTCTTTACTGTTTCTTCAACCCCCAACATGTCCCACGTTTCAAAGGGTCCTGTTTTCCACGCAAAACCAGCTTTAATTGCTTGATCAATTTTGTAAAGATCGTCTGTAATTTCTGGTATTCTAAAAGAACAATACCTAAAAGAATCATAAAAGGTTTTTCTATAAAACTCCCCTGCCTTATCGTCATAATTAATAAGTATTTTTAGTCTTTCTTTTAGGTTTTTGGCTTTTTTTGCCTCATTAAAAGCGTTGAATTTTGCTTTAGTTCTTGGACCATATTCGTAAGTTTTTAAGTTAAGTTCTAAAATTTCTTTTTTTCCTTCTTTATTAATTGTTTTTTTATAATATCCTTGTTTTGTTTTATCTCCCCACCATTTTCTTTTATATAATTCTTTAACTGATTTAGGTAATTTAAATTTTGCTTTTGATTCGTCTTTTGGAAGGTCTTTTGAAATGTTGTTTGATACGTTTACTGTTGTGTCTAAACCAACAACATCCATTGTTCTAAAAGTTGCGGATTTTGCTCTTCCAATTTTTGGTCCTGTCAAAAAATCAACCTCCCCAACAGAAAGTCCCATTTCGTCTATTGTATGCATTGCTGACATAATAGAATAAATACCTACCCTGTTTGCAATAAAAGCAGGAGTGTCTTTACATAAAACCGTTTCCTTTCCTAGAAAAAGTGAACCATAATACATTAAAAAGTCTATAATTTCTTTTTTTGTTTTTTCTCCTGGAACAATTTCTAATAATTTCATGTATCGAGGTGGATTAAAAAAATGAGTTACACAGAAGTTTTTAACAAAATCAGGACTTCTTTCTTCTATCATTTGTTTTACAGGTATTCCAGAAGTGTTAGATGTTATTAGTGTTCCTTTTTTTCTGTGTTTTTCTATTTTTTCAAAAACAATTTTTTTTATTTCTAATTTTTCCACCACAACTTCTATCACCCAATCTACTTCACTAATTTTGCTTATATCATCTTCAATATTTCCTAATGATATGTTTTTTTTATTTTCTTCAAGGTAAAAAGATTTTGGTTTTGTTTTTAATGTATTAAGGAAAGAACTAGTAACAATTCTGTTTCTAACAATTTTATTTTTTAAATTCAGCTTTTTCTTTTTTTCTTCTTCAGAAAGTTCTTTAGGACAAATATCAAGAAGTAAAACCTTAACTCCTATGTTAGCAAAATGACAAGCTATTCTTGAACCCATAATTCCAGATCCAATTACAGCAACTTTTTTAATAGTTATTTTGTTCATTTAATTTTATATTTTTATTTTCATAGCAAGAATAATTAAAAAAAAGTATTTTTTAATTAGATAAAAAAAATATTAAAAAGTAAATAAACTTATTATAATTAATTAGTTTAAATAAAACATTAATAATTAAAGTGTTAATATGTTTATATTTTTTTTTAACAATAAACCAACAACCTATCAACACGTAAAACACTAATAATCAATAACTTAAAAAAAAAGAAGAAGAAATTAAAAAAAATTGTTAATAACTTAATGTGTATATTATCTTTATAAAACTTAAAAAAAATAAAAATTCATTATTTAAATTTTCTTAACAATTTTTAAACACATTTAAAAGTTAATTATTAAATCTTCAATCGTCCAATTAGACCGAACTTCAATTTTTTCTTTATAATAAACAATTTCTTCAGAACCAACATCTTTTAAAATACTCCCATAATCCCATTTGTTGTTTTGGCAATAGGCTGCAACAAGAAGGCACAGGAGAACGTGGAAAAATCTTCGTCACAAGTGGCCGACACGTTGGAGGATGTTTCCAGGACGATTCGCACGGTTCAGCAAACTGCCAATGAGATTAAAAAGTTTTCCGAGGATATGGCGGTCACCGGCGAGCGAGTGAAGGGGATTAAAGGCGTGGAGTTAATAGGAAATTCGCAGTGGGAGTACAAAGTGATCTCTGTCGATGACACGAATGCAGAAACACTGCAAAATAATCTGAACGACCTTGGCAAGGAAGGATGGGAGCTTTCCGCACGATT
>Ga0209752_1001019_pt1 | contig 13822 bp, 7 predicted proteins | sample METZYME_3_250m_FD_187548 | JGI IMG/M metagenome (GOLD analysis project Ga0209752, IMG submission 187548) | Marine microbial communities from oxygen minimum zone in mesopelagic equatorial Pacific - METZYME_3_250m (SPAdes) (version 2) | ecosystem: Environmental > Aquatic > Marine > Oceanic | place...
GTCCGTCCCCCGTGGTTTTCCAGGTTGAGAAAGCTGATGTGGAAGCGTATCTTTAGTATTTGTGTCCTTAATGGGGATATATATTACTTTATTAGACACCCTATGACCAAACGACAAAAATAAAGGGACAGACTCAACCCACCTACCACCACCGCCTCTCACGAGTGTGCAGAAGTGCCGGGTACCCAAGTGACGACGTTCATTCCACGATCACTTCGTTAAAAAAGAACCAGGCTTTTTTCCCTTTGCCAGGATGCCAGTCGGGACACAAACCTCTATTGGCGATCTCCAATTTGAGAAATCGTGCAGTTTCACCTGATAAATCAATATCAATTGTCTTCATTGAATTTTCATCCGTTGGTTGGGGCTCCGGCTGCAATTCTTTGGCAATTCTTTTATAGTTCTGTCCGTCATTCGAAGCGAGAAGCCCAACTTTTTTCGGAGGAAAAATCCAATAATCATTGTCTACCAGTATATTTAATGAAATCTTATTTACCGCTGTTTCATCATTCAATTCCAAAGTGATTTCTGCGTTTTCTCCTTCATAACCCAACCAAGTACCATCATCAAAACGAATCGATCCCAAATTATTATCATTTACAGATGCAGCGCCTTTCCCGGGATATTTTTCACTCGGGTCCGGGGATAATTTCACATCCTTAAGTTTATGCGTTTGATAGAATACATGATGCCTGAAAACCCTTGAGGTCTGCCATCCATCTTTTTTTGAAAAAACATTGACTTCTGTAGACCGGTCAATTGTGATGGTATTTCCATCCAGTTTTTTCCAATTTTCTTTGAGTTCCGATGCATCAAAGGAATAATAATAATCCACACCCACAATTGATGAATTCAATTTCAAAGGCGTTGGCTGATCAAAAAAAATCATGTTCAAGTCAAAACTGGGCATGGGTAATTCTGCCCCTTTCAACAGGAATTCTTTCTTATCGCCTATATTAACGGATAGATTTGGACGGGCATTTTTCAGGGCAATGAGGTTTTCCGTAGTGATTCCCGTTTCACCGATAGAAAGTGTTTTTAACTTTTTTAATGACGAAATCTTCTCAAGAGATCTTTGGGTTACATTTGTATTGAACAGGTTAAGATGCTCAAGGTTATCGGTCCTTAAATATTGAAGATCATCATCGGAAACAGACGTATTTTTTAAATGCAGGCGGACCAAGTTTTTTAATACTGAAAGAAAACGCCAGTCTGTGATATTCGCGCCGGAAATGTCAAGCCACACCACCTGGTTCGCTACCGATTTCAGTAAATTGACTTTTTTCTGGCTTAGGATATCCTGACGATTGAAATAAGACACCTGCAGTTGAGGATAATCTTTTGCAATGGGGAGGGCCGAAAACCCCGCTTGGATGAGTTGTTCAATTCTTTTCGGTGATGCTTCCGGCACATCCACGAATACCGGTTTGGCATTGGCCAGCTTCCTAACATTTATTTTTCGAATTATCTCTATCATACCCTTAGCAGGATCGAAATCAGCAACCATTATATCTTTCGGCAGTCCCGAATTGATCCATATTTTGAGCAATTCAATTTCATCCGGGTCAAGCCTTTTTTTACCCTCCGGGGGCATGGCATCATCATCTTCTTCCGGCAAAGAAACCCTGCGAATGATTTCACTGGTTGAGGCATTCCCCGCTTCAACGACCAACCCGCTGATACCCCCTTTAAGAATGGCATCGTAATTCTGGAGGTTCAATTGGTTATTGGCTTTCGCTTCATTATGACAGCTTTGGCAATTGGCTTCCAATATGGGAGAGATCACGTCAGGATATACCGCCATTTCGGCCATATAAATTTTCTCTTCCGATTTATTTCCTTTTTTTACCAGACCTTGGGTGATGAATCCTTTTCCGTGGGTGAGTTCACCACCCAAATGGCCGGAGACAAAAACACTGATAACCGTGATTGTAAAAAGGGGCAGGTAAGTTTTCTTCTGACGGAGAATGAACGTGATCAAGGTAAGGAGTGCTGTGCTTATTCCTGACCATTGATGGGATGAAATGGCTTCCAATTCATAGCCACCCCCCCTGGAAAGGAGAAATCCCGTGATGGCGGCCAATACACTACATATGAATCCCGCTACTAAAATGAATGGAACTGCTTGCCTGAAATGGCGATTTTTCCCTGAATCAAAATGGCCCACCATCTCCATGATATATGCAATGATGAGAAACCCGATGGGCAAGTGGACGATCAGTGGATGGAAGCGTCCGAGGAATTGAAAAAATGGATGTGTTACAATAGAACTTATTTCAGCCACTTCTTTCCAGCCTAATTGCAGGTGTTTCTATGCCAGAATATCTTTGATAACATGGCCGGACACATCCGTTAAGCGGTAGGGCCTTCCTTGGAAATGGTAAATCAATTCTTCGTGATCAAGCCCAAGAAGGTGAAGAATGGTCGCCTGTAAATCGTGGATATGGGTTTTCCCCGCTATCCCATGATAACCAATCTCATCTGTTTCCCCATGAGATATCCCCGGTTTTACACCGCCCCCAGTCATCCAAATTGTAAAGGCGTCCAGCAAATGGTCCCGGCCTTTAAATACCATTTCTTTTCCGCCGCGGTTCTCCCGCATGGGCGTCCGCCCAAATTCACCACCCCATACCACCAGTGTTTCTTCTAGCATACCCCGCTGTTTCAAATCCAAGATCAGGGCCGACATGGCTTTATCCACTTCCCTGCATCGGTCTTTGAATCCCATGTCCAAGGCTTCATCGATCGCGGCGCCGTGACCATCCCATCCCCAATGATACAGTTGAATGAACCGGCAGCCCCGTTCAGCGAGCCTGCGGGCCAGAACACAGTTGTTGGCAAAAGAGGCCTGCCCTGGCTCCGTCCCGTACATTTTATGGACATACTCCGGTTCTTTGGAAATATCCATAGCTTCCGGTACAGACATTTGCATTTTGAAGGCCATCTCATATTGGGCGATTCGTGTTAGTGTTTCAGGGTCCCCGACTTCATTATAATGTTTCTCATTCAGTTTGTTAATGCCGTTGATGATTTTTTCCTTCAATCCCCGGCTCAGGTTTTTCGGGTCTGATAAGTACATCACAGGATCACCCTGGCTGCGGCACTGAACTCCCTGATAAATGGAGGGCAGGAATCCGCTCCCCCAGATGCTTTTCCCTGCACTGGGTGTTTTTCCACCGGATACGAGTACAATAAAAGCCGGCAGGTTTTCATTCTCAGAACCAAGACCGTAGGTCACCCAGGACCCCATGCTGGGTCTACCTAAGCGGGGAAAGCCTGTGTGAAGAAGAAGTTGGGCCGGCGCATGGTTAAACTCATCGGTATGCATGGCTTTCAAAAAGCTTACTTCATCAACAATTTGTGAAAAATGGGGTAAACGGTCCGAAACCCAAGTCCCGGAATCGCCATACTGTTTAAAGGGATAAAGAGGACCCAACATTTTCGGGGTACCTTCGATAAAAGCAAATCGTTTACCTTCTAATAAGGATTGGGGACAATCCTTCCCATCTAATTTTTGCAAGTCCGGTTTATAGTCAAATAATTCAAATTGGGATGGCCCCCCGGACATGTGCAAATAGATCACCCGTTTGGCTTTGGGTGCGAACATGGAAGGCCTTGCCATGAGGGGATTCCCCAAGCCCGCCAGTTGGTCCAACCCTTGTACGACCTTTTTATTACACCCCGCCAGAGATCCCATTGCGATGGCGCCCAGACCCGTAGTACACTTTTTTAGAAAGTGACGCCGGGTTTCAAATTCCACCCTTTTCAGGTACGCTTCTAAATACTTATTCATCGATGCTATTGCCTCGTAAGGAATTCGTCTATATTCAAAAGTGAATTCGCCACGACGGCCATGGGTGTTCTTAATGCTTCAAGGGATAGACTCATGGGTGTTTTCTCATAGTCTTCAGCCAAATTTATTGATGCTTCCACATATACATTTTTTAGAATCTCTACTTCCCCTTCCGTCGGCTCCCGCAGCAGGGTCCGCTCAAACATATTCGTTATTCTCTGATCAAGTGTTTTTCCATTTCTCTCAGTTAAATTGCCCAGTGCGTTCGCCGCTTCAATATAAACAGGATCATTCAAGGTGATCAATGCCTGCAGTGGTGTATTGGTGTTAATCCGGCGGTTTACACAAAATTCCCGGCTGGGGCTGTCAAAACTCATCATGGAGGGGTATGGGCTCGTCCGGCGCCAATAGGTATATAGCCCTCGGCGATAGGCATCCTCCCCCTCGGAATTTTCCCAGTTCACCCCGCTGTAAATCACCTGCCAGACACCTTCCGGCTGATAGGGCTTGACGCTGGGACCGTACATTTTTTCACTCAGCAGTCCGGACACACTCAAGGATTGATCCCGAATCTGTTCAGCGCTGAGTCTGATCCGGGAAGCACGGGACAATAAATAATTGTTCGGATCTTTATCAAACTTTTCGGGGGTCACTTTTGATGACTGTTTATATGTCGCGGAAGTAACCATCATTTTAATGAGCGGTTTCATACGCCAACCTAATTCATCCTGGAATTGAAGAGCGAGCCAATCGAGCAATTCCGGGTGGGTCGGCGGAGAACCCTGGGAACCGAAATCCTCCAATGTTTCCACAATGCCCCGGCCAAAAAGTTTGGCCCAGATCCGGTTTGCGATTACCCTTGCGGTGAAGGGATTCTCTCCAGAGACAAGCCATTTGGCCAGTACCAAACGGTCGGGTTCCTCCTCTGTTTTCAGGGATGGCATAGATGCGGGAACATCACTGACTACCTTCTTCCCTTTGTCCAGCCAATTTCCTCTGATGAACATATTTGTTTCCCGCCGGTCATCCCCGGTTAATTCTTTCATAATTGGGAGGGATGTCCCTTTGATGCTGTCCAGTTCTGTTTCTTTCTTGGACAATTGGGCACCCATGAGTGGCTTCCCTTTATTTTCACTTATCCAGGCTTTGATCAGGGCAATTTTGGATTCTTCTTCCTTAGTGTAAACATCAATGACCGGTTCTTCCGTGGGCAAATCGGCATCCGCAGTATTGTTGAAGAATGACAAATACTTGTAATACTCTTCATGCCGAAAAGCATCAAAGGGATGGCTGTGGCACTGAACGCAGCCAAATGATATGCCCTGCCAAACTTCCCAGGTAGTATTCACCCGATCAATTACAGCCGCCACCCTGAATTCCTCGTCATCGGTGCCACCCTCGTCATTGTTCATGGTATTCCTGTGAAAAGCAGTGGCAATGATCTGGTCTTTGGAAGCGTCCGGCAGAAGGTCACCCGCCAGTTGTTGAATGGTAAATTCATCAAAAGTCATGTCCGCGTTAAAGGCATCAATGAGCCAATCCCTGTATTTCCAAATTTCGCGGTGGGCATCCTGTTCATAGCCTTTTGAATCAGCGTAGCGAGCCAAGTCCAGCCACATGGATGTCCAGTGTTCCCCATAACGGGGAGAAGCCAGAAGGCGGTCCACCAGTTTGTCATAAGCGTTAGGGGAGTTATCATTGAAAAATAATTCACGGTCCCGCTCAGAGGGTGGCAGCCCGATGAGATCCAAACTTACCCTTCTTAACAAAGTTGGTTTATCAGCTTTTTCAGAAGGCTTGAGGCCTTCGTCATCCATCCGTGCCAAGATAAATTGATCGATGGTATTTTTGATCCATGCCTCATCCTCCGAAGCAGGGGGTAATTTTTGTTCAGGGGGGATAAAAGCCCAATGGTCCTTCCATTTGGCACCCTGATCAATCCATCGAGTTAAAATGTCAATCTCTTCTTTTGTCAGAGGATCCTCATCCATGGGCATGCGCTCATTGGGATCGTGATGTGTCACCCTGGCGATGAGTTCACTGTTGGCTGCATCACCGGGGATTATAATCCTATTGCCATTTTTACTTACACCCAGAGCCTCTTCTTCGAATAAAAAACTAACGCCGGCCAATTTCCTCACACCGCCGTGACAGGCGATACATTTATTATTAAGAATTGGCCGGATATGGTCATTATAATTAATTGCAACCAAATGGGTATCGATCCCCTTTCCTGAATTACATGAAATGGCAACAAAAGATAGGAGACCAATGAGAAATGATATGGAGAAACGCCTGCCCAAAACTATTTCCTGTAATCCAAAGGTGATTGAAATAAAAAAACTGAGCAGTATGGTGAGGAGCTTTTTCATTCCAGAAAGGGGCGTTTCATTTTATTCTTTTGAACTTACGTTTGGGAGGATTTTCTATAGGCTTTCCACCTTGATTAATATTCACAAATTGAGATTGATATGTATCGTTTTTTAAGATTCTTATTTCATTCGTATATGCTGTATGCGTGCCATTAATGGTTAATTCTTCAATATGAATTGCAAGCAAATTCTTTTTGTTTTCAATCCTTCCATTTCCTGTCCAATAAACTTTTCCATCATAACCGAAATGCTTTGTTCTAATTGCATTAGTAGCTGGGTCAAGGTAAAAAAGAATACTTCCATGATTTATTTTCTGCTTACCATCTGAAGTGTAAGCTTCCCATGTTTCAAGAATGGCAGATTTTTCTGTTATCCATTTATATTCTTCATTTGTAACCATTTCTGTATTGTCAGGTAGACCTTCAAAAAAACCAAATGACATTTCATTTGTTTGCCATTTTCCTATGAAAGGTTCTAAAACTTTCAATGCATCATAAGCTTCGCTTTGTGCATGTAGAACCCCACTGATAATCATAACAACTAATACTATTTTTCTCATTTATTTATCTCCTCAGTTTTCAAGGTAATTGGCTTTAATAACAAAAGTTACAAAAAAACCACTTAAAGCAGGATTCTTACCGGTTTGGCTCACTTCCTTCAGACCGCCTGATCAACCTATCTCGCCTCACTGTAGTCATTCACAATCTTCAGTGTGTTTCTATACTTTTTAAGAGATGCTCTGTAAAGACGGCTCATCGAGTAAGATCCCGTATGCTATATAAGTTTTTTTACAATGCCCCTTTCACCTCAAATACTGCGGTATATTTATTTTGTCTTTTTGCAGGAACATTTAATATTAATCTATGAGCGTTTTGCTCAAAAGAGATATTGTCATTGCTGCCTAACAATCTTATTGAATTAACTTTTTTGACTTTATGTTTCGATTTCAGCCCTAATAATGGCAATGCAATTACTCCTTCTGTAGGATTTAGTACAAAAACGTATAAAAGATCACCCTTAGTAGTAAACCTTACTTCATCAGGTCCATAAGACGGATCTTTCAATGTTCTTTCGTTGAAATGCTCGCTTGTTGCATTTTTTTTCAAAGCTTCAAGATCTGCTTCATTCATATCTTCCATTGAGTGCTTAAGGTAAGAATTGAGATTGTCACCATAAATATTCCAGGGTTTACTTGCGTAAATGGCTTCACTATTAAGGTTTACCCATGCTCCAATATCATCAAGAATCACCTTATGATCAGGAGGTACAGTTCCGTCAGGTAAAAGTTCTACATTCAATAATAGATTCCCATTCTTACTGATTATATCCGTCATCATTTCAATCACCGTTCTAGCGTTGTGCTTAAATCCCCTATGTTCGTCTGTCTTGTAAAACCAGCTTCTCATTGTGAGTGTTCCCTGCCATGGGAATAGAAGAATCTTGTTAGCACCTCCCCTCTCAATGTCTTTAACAGTTAAAGGTTCATCTTTGAATTTTCCTGCAACTACCACTGACATTTTTCCGGTTTTACGCAAATTGTGATTGTAAAACGTTCGACATACCTCTTTACCATAGCTATCGTATGGAAATCCATAACCATCGAACCAAAGCATATCCACATCGTATTTTGTAGCAAGTTCTTTGTGGCGTAACATCCAGTTCTCTTTTACTTTTTCAATCCACTCAGGTGTTCGTTTATGGGGTGGCAACCCATAAAGATCAGCTGGATCTAATCCTTCCCACCACTTACCTACACCGTCTTTTGTAGTCATGTGTCCATCATAAGAAATTCCTTTCATCACTCCTGAAGTATCAGCACCAAAGGCGGGAAGCCACCAGTGGAGAAAGCGGTCGTCATGAGAGCTGACCCCGAATGGGATATCGTATTTTTTAGATGATTCTGAAAATTCTCCAATAATATCACGTTTAGGCCCAACATTAACTGAGTTCCATGGATGGTATGTAGAGTTAAAGTTATCGAAATGATCGTGATGATTCGCCAATGCCACAAAATATTTCGCACCCAATTTCTTAAAATATTTTAGGAGTGCATCTGTATCCAGGTTCTCTGCTTTCCACTCATGGATAACATCTTTGAATCCTTTTTCAGAGGGATGTCCATAAGTTTTGTTGTGATACGAATAGGCATTTTTACCCCAACTTTGGTTTCCAACATCTTGCATATACATATGACGCGCATACCATCCTCCGCCTTGCTCAGGTTGTGTTTGTGCCCCCCAATGTACCCAAATTCCAAATCTGGCTTCAGTGTACCATTCAGGAAATTCATACTGCTCTCGCAATTCTTCCCAGGTAAGTTCTTTTCCTTGCGAACTAGCGGGTGGACTTAATACCATTGCCAAAAACACAAACAAAATGTGTTTTACATAGGGCATATTAGTAATTTGGGAATGTTGTTTATTTTTCATTTTTATTGGTTTAGCTATTAATACTAATTTCTTATCCACCAAAGTTGCTTCCATATTTTATTACCGTCATTGCTTTGTGCTTCACCAGCGGTACTACGACCTTCAACAATGTATTTAGTAAGCAGCGCTTTTAGTTCGTCAACCTTATCGGGAAATTCACTTTGTAGATTGATTTTTTCTATCAGATCATTCTTTAAGTTGTACAACTGAACCGGAGGCATCGTTTTTAATAACTCTTCATCTTTATCCGGACGAGGAAAACTCCATCCACCTGAACCCGGGCACATGATCAGTTTCCAGTCTCCTTTACGAATAGCAAAACTTCCGTTTATGGAGTGGTGAACTGTTGCTTCACGATGTGTTCCTTCAATGGTTTTCTGCCTGAAAAGAGGCAACATGCTGTAACTATCTTCGCCTTCATTACCATTTAACGAATATCCTGTAATATCAGCACAGGTAGCAACCAGATCAGTAGTACAAATCACCCGGTCTGATTTAGATCCAGCCTCAATAACCTTTGGCCACTTAGCAATAAACGGAACACGGTGACCTCCTTCAAAAATATCGGCTTTATGTCCACGGTAACCTCCGCTGGGGTGATGCCCTTTTGAAGCTAGGTCTTGAAAATCAGCTTGTGGAGAACATCCATTGTCACTGGTAAAAATAATCAGGGTGTTCTCTTCTATTCCAAGTTCTTTAACTTTATTGAGAAGTTTCCCCATATAGCCATCCACCAGCATTACAAAATCGCCATAATCATTATCGAGTCCACTTTTCCCCTTGTATTCTTCCGTTGGTAAAATAGGGGTGTGTGGTGAAGGTAATGGCAAGTATAAAAAGAATGGTTGTTCTGTTTCTGATTGTTTTGTCACATACTCTATGGCTCTTCTGAAAAAATTCGGAGTTACGTCATCATGAACAAAATCAGGAGCCGTTAAACCACGACGCCACCAGTTTTGCTTACCTTGATTAACCGTATATTCGGTTGGTATAGCAGTCGGCATGCCGTTTTCAACATAAACATATGGTGCCATATCAAGAGAGCCGCAATGCCCGTAAGCATAATCAAACCCGAGATCATTCGGATTGTTCTTTACGGGTTTGGAAAAATCAATAGAGTCTTTGTTAAACCAGGCCCAGTCCCATCCGAGATGCCATTTACCGATATATGCGGTATGGTATCCAGAGGCCTTAAGTACTGATGCAACGGTACTTCTGTCATTCGGAATCAAATGATCGGATTCCCCGCTAAGCACACTGCTTTTAAGTCGTGAGCGCCAGTTATAACGCCCGGTTAATATACCATAACGCGTAGGTGTACATACCGAAGATGAAGTATGCGCATCTGTGAACCGCATACCCTCGCTTGCCATCTGATCCAGATTCGGTGTTCGAATTTTACCATTGTCGTTAAATGCTGCAACATCACCATAACCCAAATCATCAGCCAATACATAAATAATATTTGGTTTTTGTTGTGCTTTTGGTCCCTGGGTACAAGATGTTAACAACGCTGCCAGAACCAAGACTGAGAGTAGTTTTTTCATGTTATCAAAAAATTATATCACGATGTGGGTGCTTCTTTTTTCTTAAGTGCCACCCCGTCACTAAAAATAATCTAAGATTCTGATTCAGGTCGTAACCGCTTCTTTATCTCCAATTATTCTTAATTCCAATTTCGCCTGAGGCTCATTTCCATTCCCTGAAAACTGGCAATCAAAAGTAAGTATATGCCCTGCTGGACCAATTTTCAACAGCGATTCATCAATTGTTATATTCCGAATCTTTTTCCAATTCTCATTGTATACCAGAGCTTTATCTCCACCTGTATACTTCACTGTTTGGCCGGCTTTCAATGTAATAGGAAGGTTCACTTTATTATAGTTATCTATCTTAATGGTTATTCCAGAAATATTAGAGCCCACAGCAGTTAAAATGAAGTTCAGGGTTCTTTGTTCTACAGGGTTTTCAAAATTGAAAACTGAATGCAGTGGTTTCCCCGGCTGTTTTACCTTCTTTTCATGTTTGAATTTGTAGGAGTATACCTGATATAGATTCCACATGTTTTCATTTATCTTTTCTAGATGGAATTCATTATTGATGTCTTCCATTCTAGCTTGTTGGTCAAGATTAAAGACATTGGCCATTCTGGCTTTTTCCCATTCATTAATAGCTTTAAGTATTTCCTCGGTATAGCCATTTTTTTCAAAGGCTTCAAAGCCTGTTACAAAAGCATAGCCTGCATTGAATGCAGCTGATCGTGCCAACATCCACTCAATGTCCTCAATACTGGTAGTTGGCCTCATACTAAACCAGCCTAACATGCCTGGCATGTAATTGCGCTTGAAGTACTTTTGGTTTTTCAAACGATACTCTGTCTGGCTCTCTCTAAAACCCGCGTACCATGGTTCTCCCCAATTCATACGGGTATATATGTGCCAAAAATAGTGAGCGGTACGACTGGCATCAGCTATATAATGACTTTTGATGTTTTCCGAAAGGTTATTGTACCACGCATAGGTGAATAGAATTTCTCCATAATTCCCCATACCTGTTGACCTGTTTCCTTCCAGACCGTCAAATGAAATTTGTCTTAAACCTGTTTGATTGTACAGATCAGCGATGTTCTTTGCTATCTCTTCAGTCAGTTCAGAATTGGTTAGAAATACTTTGTAACCATGGTCAGCCAACAAACTTACTTTATCTCCTTGTTTGTGTACAGCCACTTTGGTACCAAAAGCTCCTCTTTGACAATCAAGAAGTTTCCATGGCTTTTGTGCTGAAACACTGCCATACTGGATCAATTCATCTCCTATCTGAACCGTTTTCAGGTTATTGTTTTTCATTTGTTTAAAAAAGTCTGGTGAAACAATCGGGATTTCTTTCTGATGGATATTTACTGTTCTGAAAAGTTTGCTCGAGCCTACTTTAGCAAGCCTTGGATCTGGTACTGGCGTAACATATGGATCTTTGGTGGTAATAAAGTTAGAGAGGGTATGCACGCCAACATGCAGGCCATTCGCTTCTGCTTTCTCTACCACTTTCTTCATTCCCATCCAACCATTAGGAAAGCTTTCTTCAAGCAATTCAAAGTGTCCCCAGTTTTTAAAAGGTCCTCCATGATATAAATATTTCAGGCCTGCTTGTTTAGTATAAGCTATGGCTCTATCGATATTCTTTTCACTAAAGTCCATGATTATATAGGCCCCAGAGGCTGATCTGGATACTTTCCCCCATTTTCCATCAATCATTGGATGTGGAAGGCCTTCAGCAACTTCTATCTTTCCGATAGTTTCCAGTGCATCATTTTCGGCCACGCCAAAGAGTGCGATTTTTGAACCTGCAAGTCCACCATCGTTAAATGGCTCGGCTACGTATTGTTCTTTACCCCAATTTTTAATTATGCGCCGCTTATTACGGTTACGAGTATATGCCTGGAGCGAACTTCCAAAATCCTCAGGTTTGGCAGCTTCTACTCTGTAAAGCACTTGGCGTTTTCCCTCTTCACTCATATCAGAGTAATTGCCACTTTCGAAGATGTCTAACTGTGGCATCGCATCATTATCATTCCAGGGATACCCACCCAATGTTTTAGCATTCAATGACTGAAGACCTAAGGCAAAATCATCTCCGCGAGTCACTCCAACAGTTTCTCCTATGGTCTCTCCTAAGGTAGTTGGGTATGGTCCCCAAGAGATCAAATCAATAACAGTTTCTTCACTTAAATAGAGAAGTTCCAATACAAGATGTGATTCTTTTTGCTGCACAAGTATATTGGCTTTTATATCTCCGGGATAAGTCAGGGTTAGCACATTCTTACCAGAATCAAATTTTGCTTTACGTGGCATGATGGCTTTCCCCGCTATCCATACAGACATGATAGGTGATATTATATCTTTATAGTGGTAATTTTTTTCAGATGCAGTTGAAGACATTTCTGTTACCATTCCCCTACTATCAATGGTCATTTTAAAGGAAGCGCTAGTAAATTCTATTTGACCCGAGCATGAGAATGAAAAGACGAATAACAGAGGTAATATATGGCTGAAGGGTTTCATTCTTTCATCCGGACCGTCCCCCCGTCATTTATCAGGTTGAGATGTTTCATCAAACCTGTTTGAAAACTGATTTATTGAACTTGAATGAAAATCGGGTTGGAGTAGAACCATAGATCTGTCCAAGGGTTCTCCCCTGGGGGATCTGGTTCAGGTTCCAACTGTGTTGTATTAGTTCCTCGCACACGCAGATAGAGGTTGTCAGTTATATTTTTCAGGTTGTAAGTCATTGTTTTATATTCATCTTTAACAGACCAATTGTCCTGATAAAAGCGATTAAGTACATGGGTGCTGGGATTACGGTCATTATTAGGGTCAAGACCTAGCCCAGAAACTTTTCCTGTGATGAGATCAACTCGTTCTACGGAAGGATTCTCCTTATGGTGGTTATTTTTTTCAGGATCCTTCAGCTTAATAGTAATTTCTATGTTAGAACCAGATGATACTGAAAGGCTACCCCCAATTTGAGCGGTATTACTTCCGAACTGCACTGATACATCAAGTAACGAGATCAGGTCGCCAGTAGTAACAAAAACACGGCCAGACCTGATTCCCTCTAGAATGGCATCATAGGATTTTTCAGTATAAACATAAGTTTTAGAGAATTCTCCAGGCCAGAAATCACTTCCGCCTTCGGTGTAGTGCACATGAGAATCAGAATTGGCCGTAATCCACCAATGACGACCTTCACCCAACATTGAATCCCAGAAACCGCCAAGCCGGGCAGTCATAGGATCAAAACCTCCCATAGTTGGTAATTGGTCATAAGCGCCTCGGAATTGTTGTGGTCTAGTGGTGTTATCTGAATTGAGTGTCGAAGCTTGGTGCCCTGGAGCACCAGCCATACCAACTGAGACTTCAGGCGCGGTATCATTCCATTTCCGGAGCTCAGCTGGATCATCTAATCCATATTGTTGACCTTTTTCGGCAGAACGAGAGGGATGGTTAGCAATAATAATAGGCTTCGGTGTCAGCTTGTTCATTAATTCAAGAGCTTGAATCATTCTCGGCTCAGTATTCCTTTCTGGGTCAATGGGAAATACTTCCTTTCTATCAAATTTTGATTCAAGTAGAAATAGCTGCTGTGCCTCATTATCAGTATTGGGAATGATAAGACTACTATGGTCAGCTCCTGGGGGATTCAACTCCATTCCAAAAAACTGGATTACTTCA
>Ga0209752_1001020_pt1 | contig 13820 bp, 12 predicted proteins | sample METZYME_3_250m_FD_187548 | JGI IMG/M metagenome (GOLD analysis project Ga0209752, IMG submission 187548) | Marine microbial communities from oxygen minimum zone in mesopelagic equatorial Pacific - METZYME_3_250m (SPAdes) (version 2) | ecosystem: Environmental > Aquatic > Marine > Oceanic...
TCGCATGCCGATGAAGACCGTCAGAATCGAGAGAAAATCGATGCACGTAACCAGCTTGATTCAAATGTCTACAGCACCGAGAAGCTACTGAACGAACATCGCGACAAGATCGATGCGACATCAGTGTCGGATATCGAGGAGGCATTGCAAAACGCCAAAGACGTGCTCAGTAACGACGACACCGACACTAAGACGCTATCGGCAGCCGCCAACAAACTAGAAACCACATCGCACGCTATGGCTGAGGCTATGTATAGCGCCGCTTCCGCTTCGGGAGACTCAGCCGACTCGGGAACTACACCGGATCACGACGAAGAGGAGGTCCTTGAGGCCGAGGTCGTCGACGACGACAACGAGTCTTCCTGACCAAATAACGGCGATTGCCGGACAGGGCCTGCCCTGCCCGGTTGGTCGCGGGCGGATCGTTTCCATGTTATCCAGGGATCATTACGCCGTGCTCGGCGTTCCACCTGATGCCGACGATGAAACCATCGATGCTGCATTCCGCCGTCTGAGTCGTCGTTACCACCCCGATCTAAATCCAGGCGACGCTCCTGCACAGGCTGCCTTCGAGCGCCTAAAAATGGCCCATAGCATCCTCACCGACTCACGCGAGCGCGCCCGCTACGACAGCAAAGACCGTCTCTCGGCCATAGATATCAAGGTGTTGAGCAGTACAGGCACAGAAGTGCAACACCAAGCCCGCTCTTACGCAGACCTTTTCAGGAAGCTCTGCGATCATGCCAAACGGACCCAGCCTGATCGCGGCCACGATGTCCACACCGCGGTCCTCTGTCAACTCGCAGATGCCGAACGTGGCCGCCGAACTACGGTAGAAGTTCGTCGCCTGCATCGTTGTTTAGACTGCTCCGGTACCGGACGTCTGCAGACTGGGGACAATGCCCCGTGCATTACCTGTACGGGCTCCGGCAAGGAGGTTTTTGGCCGCGGTCCTCTTGCGGTCGCTGTTGCCTGTGGCGACTGCGACGGTGAGGGATTCCAGGTCGGAGCTACCTGCGGAGCGTGCCATGGTTCGGGGCTTACCGCGCGAAAGGAAACACTTCCCGTTCAAATACCCGCCGGGATCCAAGATGGGCAGGCCGTCCGTGTCAACGGAGATGGGCACCAGGGTCCGAAAGGCTCACCGCCCGGCGACCTCATGGTTACCGTCAACGTACAGAACGATCCACGCTTTCAACGTAGAGGCCCACACCTAATCACCTCGGTTCCAATTACAGTGTCTGAAGCCATACTTGGAGCCCGCATAGAGTTATCAACGATCGATGGCTCAGTTGCCTTACTTCGTGTCCCTCCGGGAACCCGCAGTGGTGATCGGTTGCGCGTACGTGGGCGTGGGCTCGAAATGCCCAACGGCCGCAGTGGTGACCTGGTTGCGGTCATAGATCTTTGGCTCCCTGATACCGTCGATGAAGATGCGCGACGTCTCATTCGGGAGTTTGGTGACCGTACAGCAGAGCCGGTCCGATGTCGGAATGAACGTGCTACCGTGAACCAATGAGAATCGGGGACCGGCCACGCCACGGAATGTACATGATCAGCGCCGTGGCGGAACTCTACGACATTCACCCACAGACACTGCGAATGTACGAGCGCGAGGGATTGCTACGGCCAAATCGCTCGGAGGGCAACACCCGGCTTTACTCCACCACGGACCTGGAACGTCTCGAGTTTATTCTTACCCTTACTCGTGATCTTGGTGTCAACCTCGCCGGTGTCGAGGTCATTCTAAATATGCGCGAAAACATGTCGCGGCTCCAGGAAGAAGTCGGTTCGTTAATGACTTACGTACGGGACGAACTCTTGAAAAATGAGAGTGAGCTAAAGGGCCGCTTTGAACAGGCACTGGTCCGGATTGAACGCGGACCCCTGATGGTTCTAGAGCGAACGACCCGAATCACTGTTCGCTCGTCGGACGAACAAACCTCCGGCGATGCAGATAAAACGAGTAACGTGTGACCACTCCGCTGACAACTCCATTGAAACAACCCACCGCTTCCTGTCCGAGGTGTGCAGGGACTGGGTGGATGACGACGGACGCAGAGGATCCCGGCGCCACGCTACGACGTTGCTCGTGCTACGCGAGCCAGGATGTCGAGCGACGCCTCAAGAACTCCCTGATTCCATCACGTTATCAAAGAGTCGAGCTCAGCAACTTCTCTCTCTACAGTGGCATTGACGGCACTCTTGAGGAAGCCCAGCTGACTGCCGAGAAATTCGCCAAAGCGTACCCGGACCAGAAGGATCCTGGCCTGCTGTTCCAAGGCCCCTCCGGAGTCGGGAAAACACACTTGGCAGTTGCTGTTCTTCGCAAACTCGTCACTAGCTGCGGAGTCACGGGCAGATTTGTTGACTATCGAGACCTCTTACGATCAATCCAGAACTCATACAACCCAGTGTCCGAGACCTCGGAAATGGAAATCCTTCATCCGGTCCTTCAGGCAGATATCTTACTTCTCGATGAACTCGGGACGCGGCGACCGACCGATTGGGTTCGCGACACCGTCACGCAGATTCTCAATGATCGCTACAAACGGGAGAGGGTCACGCTGATCACCACTAACTACGAAGATGACGACACTGATGCATCGATACCATCGCTAGCCGAACGTATCGGCCCGTATGCCCGTAGCCGCTTATATGAGATGTGTCGCAAAGTTCCAATGCACGGGAAAGACTTTCGCCAGATCACCGGCAGGGGCACCGTTCAAGATGCTGCCGATCAACCAAAATCTTCGCGTGCCGCAAGTCGGAGACACGCGCACTAAACTGCCGAGTACCGAGTCAACCGAAATTCAATTCAAGTCACCCCATAATGACTGAAAAACGGTTGTTGCGACCACGCCTGCCGTGTCGGCACGTAACACCCTTGGGCCTAAACCAAACGGCTGCGCTCCGAAAGAATGTGCAGCGCTAATTTCTCGTCCCGTCCATCCGCCCTCGGGACCAATAAGCAAGCTGACCGTACTTGTTGCGGGAACCCGGGGCACGGGGAGCTTTCCAGGTTCGGCGATAAACATCGGCCTAGGGAAACATTCCCAGTCTAAGTCGTCAAAGGCACAAGGTGCATCGACTTCAGGGACATGCGCCCGGCAGCTTTGTTCTGCTGCAGCCTCAGCAATCCGGCTCCACCGATCGGCACGGCGTCTCGTGGCAGCAGGTTTCACCTTCGCTTGCTGGCTACGCTCCGCAAACACCGGAACAACACGATAAACCCCAAGCTCGGCAACCTGACGAACGATGGTATCCATCCGAACAATCCGTACCGGTATCGCTTGTATTAGCCAACACTCAAGAGGCGACTCCGTGTCTCTCGTGACCTGCTTGCGTACGGAAGCCAGAGCTGAACGACCATCAAATACACTAATTTCCGCCTCAACTTCCCTACCACGACCGTCAAACAAATGTACAACATCTCCCACGCCTACTCGGACGACTTCGAGATGCTGACGTATATTGCTGAGGTCAATAGAACCATTGGCATCCGGTTTGACAGAATTCACGCAGAATCGGCGCTTCACAAAGGTTTCCGGTCAGCTAACGAGGTTAACGATATGGTCCCACCAACTATCTGCCTCATCCTTCAGTTCGGGCTCCTCGGTGATCTCATGAAGCTGTTCCAAGAGGGCCCGTTGTTCGCTGCTAAGCCGCGACGGTGTAACCACCTGAACCATCACACGAAGGCTCCCGCGACGACCACCATTGACCGGCGGCATCCCCCTCCCCCGAATCTCGAACACCTCGCCCCCTTGAACACCTGCCGGAATAGAAAGCGTGGCGGATTCTTCATCAAGGGTTGGAACGTCGACCGTACCTCCAAGCGCCGCCATGGGGAAGGACACCGCCACGTGTGTAATAAGATCCTCATCATGACGTTTAAACATCGGATGTTCGCTCACAGCAATTAACACCTCAAGATCCCCAGCCACTGCTCCACGTAAACCCGCGGATCCTTTCCCTCGCAAAAGGAGTCTGTGGCCCGTATCGATACCTGCCGGGACAGAAACCGAGAGCTTGCTATTATCCTCAACCCGTCCCTCGCCACGGCAAATCCGACAAGGATCAGACACGGTGCGGCCGGTACCGCTGCAAGCGGCACACGGATGGGCGATCGCCAGGAAGCCATGACGCTGCTGCACTGCGCCGCTGCCCCCACAGTGACCGCACACAGTTGGGGCTGTCCTGCTTTCTGATCCGCTCTGGCCGCAAGCTTCGCAGGCAACGTGGCGCCGGACCGAGATGTGTTTCTCCACGCCACTAATCGCCTCAGAGAGATCGATGCCCAGTTGAATGCGAAGGCTAGTCCCCTGTCCGGAGTTGGCCCGCTGTGAACGGCCCATCCCTCCAAAAGCGCCGCCAAAACCAAATAGGTCCCCGAGAATGTCAGAGAAATCAGCAAAGGTGTCAGCGTTGAACGTTTGGCCACCACGCAATCCCGCCTCACCAAAACGGTCGTAATTCGAGCGCTTTTCCTTATCTCCGAGTACCGAGTACGCCTCCGCCGCCTCTTTGAAGCGCTCTTCCGCTGCCGCGTCACCAGGGTTTCGATCGGGGTGGTATTTCAACGCCGCCTTCCGGTAGGCACGCTTAATCTCGTCTTTTGACGCTCTACGGTCGACGCCTAGAATCTGATAGAAGTTGCGCTCACCCATCGCTAGCTTCGTTTTCCTCGGCCAGCACGCCGGCGTCAACCTCCGTTATCTCACTGGGACCATCCTCACAGATATCACCGTCAGCGGCCACGCCGCCAAATGACACAACCACGGAAGCCGGACGAATTAAGCGATCGTTGAGCCTGTAGCCTGGTTGATAAACTTCAAGAACCTGTCCTTCAGGAACTTCGTTGGTTTCATGCCGAGCAATCGCTTCGTGATAGCGCGGATTGAACACCTCGCCCTCTGGCTCAATGCGTTCCACCCCGATTTTATCAAGGACTTTTTGCACGCTACGGAGGATTAACTGCATTCCCTCGTGATACGTATCTACGTCTTTCGACTTGGTTTCCACAGCGCGCTCGAGGTCATCGATAACTGGGACGAGTCCTCCTAGCAACGCAACCTGCGCAACGGTGGACATCTCGGCTTGCTCTCTCTGGACGCGACGCCGATAGTTGACCAATTCTGCCTGCCGCCGGAGCAACTGGTCCGTCAGGCGTTCAATTTCAGTTTTGGCAAGTTCTAGCTGTTCGTTTAGGTCATCGGTCGACACGTCAGCCTCGCTCGCCGACGCCTCGGCAACCAAGTCATCGTGTTCCTCATTTTCGTGTTTGCTATCGTTCAAGCTCGATCCCCGTCGAATATCGGAGGCGCGGCTGACTTCTTCAGCAACGCTTTGGAAACATTCAGGCACACAATCTCGTGGCCATGTCGCTGGTCACCCGGGCCATCGTTGTGACCATGGGAATTGTCCGTTCGTAATGCATGCGAGCCGGCCCCAGTACTCCGAGAGCCCCGACTGGTCGCGGACCAAAACGATAGCCAGCGGCAACTAAGGCACACCCACCCAACGAGGCTGGCAATCCGGCACGGCCGATCAGTACTCGTACACCCAACTCCGCTCCACATCCAGCGAGCACTCGGCTCAGCTCGCTGCGCTCCTCGAACGCAGCGAAAATCTCCGGAAAGGTTGCCCGTTCAGCTAGCTCGGGACTGTCAAGCAAGTGAAACGCACCCTCGACATACATTGCTGGCTGATAGATCGCGTCACCCAGCGACCGCCTCACAAGGCGTACTGCGATCGCCTCGGGATGCGACGATGTAGATGTGGAAGTATCGCCGATACTCTCTCGTAAGTGCCTCAGCGTTTGGCCGGCAAAGCGATGGCGGACGTAGTCTGCCGCTGCGTCAAGGGCCTGCCCTCCCAACTCTTCTTTAAACATGATCGTGCGCGTGTGCACCATACCAACAGAGGTCACGAAGACGATCGACACACGGTCGGGACCAAGGCGTACGAGCTCGACGTGGCGGATATCTGCTTCTGCAGGTGGCGGGACCAAAACAACTCCAACATGTTGACTCATTTCAGAGAGCACTGAGCACGCACGCTGCAACAGTGCATTGAGCTCTGGTTGCGCGTCGTCCAACCGCTCTCTAATCCGGCGCTCGTCAACTCGCTGCAGATCCCCATGACGCATCAAGTGCTTGACATAGGCCACGTATCCACGCGCTGTCGGCATACGGCCAGCAGAGGTATGTGGTTGGGTGAGGTATCCCTGCTTAGCGAACTTCGCCATCACATTACGTACCGTCGCCGAGCTAATTTTCTCCGCAAGTAGACCTGCCACGGTAACCGACCCAGCCGGCTGACCGGTGGCGATGAAATGGCGAACCACTACATCCAATACCTCAGCGCCTCGTTGGGTAAGGTCTTTGGTCATCTTGAATCGAATTCGCCCGTTTAGCACTCCCGCCCATCGAGTGCTAAACGTTGATACAACAATGGTGCCGGATAGCTGTCAAGTCAGCATCGCAATAGAGCTGAACGATCGACAGCCGCTGCCGACCAAATGCTAACATGGGTTTCGATGCCCTCTTCGACAAAGAAAACGCTCGACACAGAACTACCGACCGGTGCGGCCAAGAAACCGCTGCTGGGGGATAGAACTCCGTTCGTTCACCGTACCGCGCAATTTCTGGTAAGGCCACGCAATGTTCTCTTGGCCATGGTACTTGTCACTGTCTTAGGCGTGGCAATGGGCATTTCGATGGTTAACTTGCCCGACGCGTCACAAGTGCGTGTGCTTGAGGAATACGTACCAAGTATGCAGGTAACCCTCTACGACGACGAGGGACAACCCTACGCTGAGCTAGAAGCAGCGGAACGTCGCAAAATGGTTCCTTATCGAGATATCCCCGAAGAACTCCGCAATGCTCTACTTGCCGTAGAAGACAGTCGCTTTTTCTGGCACGTGGGCGTCGATCCGATTGGTGTACTGGGAGCAGTGCGCGATAACGTCACGCGTGGATTTGGGGAACGCGGTGCCAGCACGATCACGATGCAACTTGCCCGCGGCCTCGGCTGGTCAAGTCCCGAGAAGACAGTCATTCGTAAGCTCATCGAAGCCTTTTACTACGCGCTGCAAACCGAGCGTTATTTTTCTAAGGAACGCATCCTTGAGCTCTACATGAACCAGGTCTTTATGGGGCATGACGCCTACGGATTCGGGGCAGCTGCCGATTTTTACTTCGATGACGAGCTCAGTGAGCTCACCTTGGCAGAGTGTGCCTTACTTGCCGGAATCATCCAGCGGCCGAACGATTACTATCCGCTCGACCGGAATCAAGAGCGTGCAATCCGGCGCCGGGACCTCGTGCTCGGCCGTATGCTAGCCGAAGGCTACATCAGCAACGAAGAACGTGAACAGGCGCGCAATGAACCACTTGATCTTGCAGAACGCGACGATCGCAGTGAGGAGCTAGGCGCCTATTTTACTGAGGAGATACGTCGCATCCTGATCGAAGAAGAAGGTACGACTCTGTATGAATCGGGTCTGCGTGTGTACACGACACTGGATTCCAGCTTGCAGGCAGCAGCCGAACAGGCTCTTGATTCCGGACTGCGCGCGGTCGACAAAACTCAAGGATGGCGTGGCTCGAAGCGCAACCTCCTTGAAGAGAAGATAGACATGGCCGACCATACCGAGCAACGCTGGGACCGGCCGATCGAGGCTGGGGACTATGTCCCGGCGGTTGCCCTGGAATCAAGTCGAGAGCAAGTGCAACTGCGTGTCGGACCTTATACCGCCGGGATCGCACCAGAAGGCGCCGCCTGGACTGCTTTCGACCGAGTGGAAAATGTGCGCCTGGAGCGCCTGATTCGGCCCGGGGACCTTATCTCCGTACATGTAACCGAAGTACACGATGACGGCACCCTCAGTGTTGAACTCGACCAGGAGCCCGAGTTAGAAGGCGCGGTGCTCGTGTTCGAGAACTACTCGGGCGAGATCAAGGCGGAGGTCGGAGGTCGGAGGTTCTCGGAAAGTGAATTTAATCGTGCTCGCCAGGCAGTTCGGCAAACCGGGTCGGCATTCAAACCGTTTGTTTATGCGGCTGCACTGCTCCATGGTTGGACAGCCAGCAACCTAGTAGTCGATATGCCTCAAGCTTTCGAGGATGACAGCGGACAACCTTACCAGCCCCGTAACCACAATGATGCCTATGTGGGAATCACGACTATAACGGAGGCGCTAGCACGATCACGTAACGTCGTCGCGGTTGCGGTCCAAGAAAAGGTGGGAAAAGAAAACATCATTGCGTTGGCGCGGGATCTAGGCATCACGGCCAACTTGCAGGAATACTTGTCCTTGGCTCTTGGCGTCGTCGATGTCTCACTGTGGGAGATGACGCGCGCTTACGCAGTGTTTGCCAATGGCGGGGTACGGGTGGAGCCACACCGCTTCGTCTCAGTTGTCGATCGCGAGGGACGACCTCGGGATCAAACCCAAAAAAGGCAAGCTCAGGAGGTGATGGATGCAGACGTCGCTTTCTTAATGAGCCAGATGCTCACGAGCGTAATCACTTACACCTTTGACCGCGGCACACAAGGTGGTAGTGGCCGAAGAGCGCGTTTCCTCGTGAGTGAACTTGGCATGCCATTGGCTGGCAAGACAGGTACTACCGACAACTATTCGGACGCGTGGTTCATCGGATACTCGCCGAATCACACCATCGGGGTCTGGGTGGGCAACGACACGAAGCAACCGATCGGCCCTGGCCGAGAAGGCGCCAATACCGCCCTACCAATTTGGATGGAGGTCATGCGAGCAGCGAGCGAAGGTCTCGAGCCCAGAGGCTTTGAGTTGCCCGTGGGCGTCGTTCTCCGCACTGTCGATGCCCGAACCGGTCTGTTGTCGAGCGAAGCATGCGGACCATCAGTAGTGGTTGCCTTTATGGAAGGCACCCAACCGACACGCGCCTGCGGTGCTGAAGAAGCGCGAATCCTGACATTAAATCCGTATCAACAAGCATTCTTTATCGACGACATCAGGGATCGTGGAAGATAGCCTGATACCAACCCTGGCACTAGTCCAGAACCGCTTCTTTCCAATAACCCAATCTCCCTCCACCCGGCGAGAATATATTTATTCAATCTCTACAGTGGCGCTAGTTCCGTCGGCAGCCCATTTTAGATATGCCTCCGCAAAAGGATCAAGTTGCCCATCCAAAACACCGGTGACGTTGCCAATTTCCAGGCCGGTTCGATGGTCTTTAGCCATTTGGTAGGGCTGCAACACATAGGATCGGATTTGCGAACCCCACCCGATTTCCTTCTTCTCACCTTGGCGTTCCACAATCCGATCGGCCTGCTTCTGTCGCTCAAGTTCGTATAAACGACTTTGGAGAACCTTCATCGCCATAGCGCGATTGCGGTGCTGGGAACGTTCCGCCTGGCATTGCACAACAACCCCACTAGGAAGATGAGTGATGCGCACTGCCGAATCAGTGACGTTGACATGCTGCCCGCCAGCACCACTGGAACGATAAGTATCAATACGAAGATCTTTCTCGTCTATATCGACTTCGATTTCATCGTCGATCTCTGGTGAAACCATCACTGAAGCAAACGATGTGTGGCGCCGACTGCTAGCATCAAATGGTGAAATTCTCACGAGTCGGTGGACACCTGTCTCTCCCTTCATGTATCCGAAAGCAAACTCGCCCTCGACACGAAGCGTGGCACTTTTAAGCCCAGCCTCTTCACCGGATGATTCGTCGAGGACCTCAACGGCATAACCACGCGATTCAGCCCATCTTGTGTACATCCGAAGCAGAATCGCGGCCCAATCTTGCGATTCAGTGCCACCAGCCCCGGAATGCACCTCTAGCAGGGCCGGACGCAAGTCGTCTGTAGTACCTAAAAGATGCTCGGTCTCCCGGCTGTCAAGATCGGCGCTGAGGTTCACGATAGTTTTCTGCAGCAGTGTAATCGCCTCGTGCTCCCCCTCTTCAGCCAACTCAAGCATTGCGTCTGTATCGTCGAACGTGGCCTCAAGACGAGCACCCTCAGCCAGCCGCTGCTCTAAGCTGCTTCGTTCTCGCTGTAGCTCAGTATCACCGCCGTCCTCCCAGAAGACAGGGTCCGCCATCTTCGCCTCGATGTCTGCCAGCCTTTCTTTAGCGCCGGAAGGGTCAAAGATAGCCTCCCAGACTAGCGTAACGAGACCGAAGCTCTTCGATTTGCTTTCTCAGGTCGTCGATCATCTATTTCTTTCATCTTCGTCGGTTAGGTTGGCTATCAAATGCAGCGGTATAGGTGGACGCAAACAGCAGAAGACGACACCACCCAACGACAACATTACACAAACCAGCGGCAACGCGTCGCCGATCGCAACATACAGTGTCGTTTGGTTTGAAGGCCAAATTTCCCCGAGCAGCAAAGCAGGCTGGTTGACTTCCGTGGATTCGAGGACCCGGCCCCAGGGGTCCACAAATCCGGAAATTCCTGTGTTCGCCGCCCGGACCAGGTAACGGCGAGTTTCGACGGCGCGCAGTCTTGCCATCGAGAAATGCTGATATGGCGCACTCGTGTCGCCAAACCATGCATCATTAGTGATTGTCGCTAAGAACTTAGCACCATGAGCTACCTGGCGTCTCATGTGATTTGGGAACACGACTTCGTAACAAATAGCCATCGCAAACGGTGGGATCCCGCCACCGGAATCCGCGAACAACTCTTGTTCAACTTTCCCATGATGAAAACTGCCCACAGCATCGACCAACGGTGTGACAAAACGAAACAACCAGCTCAACGGGACGTACTCTCCCCAGGGAACAAGGTGAACCTTGTCGTAGCGCATCGTCCACTCGCCCATCGCGTCCACCAGAAAAGAAGCGTTCGTGCCCTCCCACTCCCCGGAAGGCAAACTTTCATAGTGGGGACTACCAACTACCAACGTAGTCTCGTGTAGGCGCGCAACCTGGGCCAGCATCGCATGAGTCGAGGGATCCGCCTCAAGCCCACCTCTGATCGGAACTGAAGATTCCGACCACATCACCAGGTCGGCCCCACGGCTAACCGCCTCAAGGGTCATGGCCAAGTGGTTCGCGAGGATCGATTGGCGTTCATTAGCATCCCATATCCGCCCCTGTTCCACATTGCCCTGAACAGCCGCGACCCGCAGCCCTTGCGTCTCCGGATCATATACATTGCCGGTTGATGGAGCTAATGCAAGGTGGACGGCACCGTATCCTGCTATGGCAATCACCAAAGCAAGCGCGGCAATAGTGGAAGATCGAGCGCGGCTACCGAGCATGATTCGCTGGGCAATCGTGACGTTCACGAAGACCGCTGCGAAGCTGAGTCCCCATACCCCAGCAAGGTCAGCAGCCTGCATCATGACAATTGAGCCCCCAGCTGCGTAGCCTAAGAGAGACCAAGGGAAGCCAAACGGCAGGATCGCCTGCATATACTCAAGCGACACCCATCCGGAAGCAAACACTGTCGCCCCAATAACACCATGCCGAACTGCGATCGGCACGAAGAGGACAACTAGCCCTGTGCTTAATGCCATCCAGGCAGCAAGTAGGCCAGTAACCACCACGCCGACCGGAGCCGACATGCCACTATAGGTAATCATCACATGGGCCACCCAATACAACGACCCGATACGCCATACGAAGCCAGCCACGAAACCTGTGCACCAGCGACGCCACGCACTAGCGCTGGCTGAAGCGATAATCACGGGAACAAGCGCCACCCAAACCAGGAAATGGAGCCCCGGATACGGGAATGCCAGAGCCAAACCCAGACCGGTTACCACAGCCAGAACCCAACCGTGACGTGCAGAAAGCACGCCGGGATTCCAAGCGCGAGTCAGACGTTTACTCAGCCTTCTGTCACCCAGGTAGTATCCACGTCAGAACGGGCTAGCAGCTTCGCCTCAATAATGTCCGCTTCTTCCTTCGAGCGATATGGGCCCACTCGTACTCGATAATATGTCTCGCCAGAAACCTCAGCCGAAACGACGAATGCTGGCAAGCCCGACTCCGCCAGTGCCAACTGCAGCGAATCGGCATCTGTTTTCACCGGTGTCGAACGCACCTGCACTATCCAACCGTTGGGCAACAAAGAATCTGTCTCGGTTGATCCGGCGGGACTTTCAACCACTACCGCCACCCTCTTTTCATCAACCGGATCGACGGGTTCGGATCTCGGCTCACTTGCGGGGTCTTGTTGCTCAACCACAGGCACCGGTGACTCTACAGACGCCTGTGGCTGTACCGTCGGCTCATTGACAGCATCGTAGAAGTCATAGGGTTCTTCTGCGGCATCTTCAGCGGAGGCCACAGCCTGCCATTCGTCTACACCACTTGGCTCCGTCTGCCCGCGACCCACCACTATTCCCAACCAAAAGACCGCCACACCAACAACGGTGGCTCCTAAGAATGCCAGCACGAGGTGTGGCGTGCTTAACTGAATTTCGTAGAAGCTCTGGTTGTCACTCATCGTCTCAACCCCTTTTGTTCCGGCTATCAAACAGTCGTGGGCTCAAATTCCACAGCGCCGGGGCTGGACAGCGCCTTGCAACCTAGCAGATAGATACTGTTACCAATTATCCTAGCATCGCTGGCTTGGATTCGACTGCGTCAGATCTTTGACACAAAGACTTTCGTTGATCTCGCTCCCTATTGATCCCGGTCCCAAAGATAGGCTGAGTCTTCGCGACGGCTCTCTCCACCATCGTTCACGACAAATCGTGAGGGGCGGAAGTTGGCTCCACCGTACTCCCCAGATTTGTTCAGGGCGTAGAAATTGAGGGAGAAATTGGGTGTTCCGTCTTCGCGCAACAAACGTGCGTCCACGGTCTTTGCTGCTACCCGTCTCATTACCTCCAAACATGCGTCTTTGGGGTGCATTCCCTGACGCATGAACTCAACTGCAAGAAACGAGCAACAGTCCAGCAAGTTGGCCTCACCGCGACCTGTTGATCCCGCGGCACCGACATCATTGTCCACATAAAGACCAGCACCGAGAATTGGCGAATCTCCAACACGCCCAGGAATCTTCCAACTCAGGCCACTGGTCGTAGTAACCCCTGAGATATCACCGTCAGCGTTGACACAGTTACAGTTAATTGTCCCGTGGTAGCGGAAAAAGGGGTCAAATTCGTCTACCGCGCTGTGGTCCGCTGTTGGGTCGAGTCCGCCACGCCCATCTCCCCCTCGTTGAGCCGGCAACCAGTCGTCGCGATCAGACATGTTTTCCCTCCACTGCAACCAACGCTCGCGTGCTCGATTAGTCAGCAAATTTTCCACCTGGAAGCCGTGTGCCTTAGCCAAGTCTTGAGCACCTTGCCCTACTATGAGAACGTGATCGGTCCGTTCCATAACTATCTTCGCGACCTTAGACGGGTTTTTGATGCCTTCGATCGAGGCAACTGCACCACCATTGCGGGTTGGCCCGTGCATCACTGACGAATCAAGTTGCACAGTGCCAGATTCATTTGGAAGTCCGCCGTAGCCAACACTCATGTCGTTGGGGTCCTCTTCGACGATATTGACTCCTGCGATTACCGCATCGAGAGTATCCCCGCCTGCCTGAAGCATCTCCATCGCCTTCGCGCACGCATCCAAACCATTACCGCTCGAAATCACTAGCGGGCGCGTGCCCTGAGAACGGTTTATGTGAAAGGCAGGTGAAGCCAACGCATGCTTACCACCGAAAACACCGAGGCTGGCAGCTGCTCCGGCTTGCAAGATCCCTCTACGATTCCATCGAAAACCCATATTCGACCTCCTGGCGAAGATTTACTTTACGCGCCCGTAACGGTCCTCCATACGAACAACGTCATCGAGGTGGGGAGT
>Ga0209752_1001024_pt1 | contig 13770 bp, 12 predicted proteins | sample METZYME_3_250m_FD_187548 | JGI IMG/M metagenome (GOLD analysis project Ga0209752, IMG submission 187548) | Marine microbial communities from oxygen minimum zone in mesopelagic equatorial Pacific - METZYME_3_250m (SPAdes) (version 2) | ecosystem: Environmental > Aquatic > Marine > Oceanic...
CGAACCGGCCTCTACGTCCTGAGCTTCCTCAGGGGCTGCTGTAACTTCTGTAACCTCAGCTTCTTCTTCAGCCTCAGCAACTTCCTCGACGGGAGCCTCTTGGCTAGCTTCCGCCTCGCCGACCTGCTGCGCCCGTTTGTCACGGATCTGGTCCAGCACCGTCACGACGCCCGCCAAGATGCCCCCGAGAACCGTGGCCAAGCCTTGAATCGGGTAGTTCATAAGGTACAAAGCCTTGCCAATCAGCTCGTCTCGCGGCGGCAACTTGGCAAGTTGCTCGAATTCCGACGCTGAGATTGGCGCGCCATCGACGATGCCGCCTTTGAAGCTCGGCGTCTCAAACTGTTCCCCAAACTCGCGTAGTGTCTTAGCGAAGCTGACAACATCACCGTCGGTATAGGCGATCGCCGTTTGACCAACGAAAAGGTCCTTGAATTCAGCGAGCGGCAGATCCTCGATCGCAAGCAGTGCGGTTGAGTTTTTCACCACCTTGAAATTCGCTTCATCCTCGCGGAGCTTGCGTCGAAGGTTCGTCGCGTTAGCAACATCAAGCCCCTTGAAATCAACCAGGATCGCGTGCGGAATTCCAGCGAGATCGGCCCGCAACTGTTTCACATTCTGTTCCTTCTGTGCCCGATCAATGGCCATTGTTCACTATTTCGGTATCAGGTCACCGGGGTCGATCGACACTCCGGGGCCCATGGTCGAAGCAAGGTGAACGCTTCTTAGGTATTTGCCCTTTGCTGCGGCCGGTCGCACCCGCAAGATCTCAGTACTCAAAGCACGAATGTTGTCACTGAGCGCCGCTTCTTCGAATGAAACCTTGCCTATGGCTGCGTGCACGACACCGTTCTTGTCGACACGGAATTCGAGCTTGCCGGCAAGTATCTCTTCTACCGCTTTTCCGACCTCAAATGTGACAGTTCCAGCCTTGGGATTCGGCATCAAGCCGCGCGGGCCGAGCACTCTGCCAAGTTTGCCGACATCGCGCATCATGTCGGGAGTTGTAACAACCGCATCGAACTCAAGAAAGCCTTCAACAATCCGGGTACAGAGGTCTGTGCCACCAACCACATCAGCACCTGCCGCCTCTGCCTCCTTTAATTTTTCGCCCTGAGCGATCACCGCAACCCTCTTGCTTTTTCCGGTCCCGTGCGGGAGCAGAACGGTGCTACGAACCGACTGGTCAGCGTGCTTCGGGTCGACGCCGAGCACCAGAGCAATTTCGACGGTCTCATCAAACTTGGCAAAAGAGTTCTTTTTGACAACTGCAACCCCCTCGTCGAGCGAGTATTCACGATCCTCGATGGCCTCGAGTGCCGCAGCGTAATGCTTTCCATGCTTCGGCATATTCAGGCCCCTTCCTCGGCTCCCTCGATCTTGATCCCCATCGAACGCGCTGTGCCAGCGATAATCTTCATCGCGGCGTCGACATCGTAGACGTTCAGGTCGGGCATCTTGGTGCGTGCGATCTCCTTGACCTGTGCTCGCGTCACCGTGCCAACATTTTCCTTGTTGGGTTCGGCTGCTCCCGAAACAATGTTCGCGGCCCGTTTCAGCAACACCGCTGCAGGAGGTGTCTTAGTAATAAAGCTGAAAGTTCGGTCTTGGTAGACGGTGATTACTACTGGGATAATGAGGCCACCCTTATCGTTGGTTGCGGCATTGAATGCCTGGCAAAAGTCCATGATAGCGACCCCATGCTGACCAAGGGCGGGACCCACCGGAGGGGCCGGTGTCGCCTTCCCGCCAGGGATCTGCAGCTTGATCTGCGCCAATACCGGTTTTCCTTTTGGTTTAGCCATTATTCGATAACCACCCCGACTGATTTGTCACAGTCACGCTAAACTTTTTCTACCTGAAAAAAATCGAGTTCTACAGGTGTGTTTCGTCCGAAAATTGAAACCATGACCTTCAGCGTATTGCGCCGCGCATCGACTTCGTCGACCTTCCCTGTGAAGTTCGTGAACGGGCCGTCGATAATGCACACGGATTCGCCCTTCTGAAAATGGAATTTCGGTTTAGGAGCCTCAACTGACTCCTCCATCCGGTTGACGATCTTCTTGACTTCGTGTGGCGGCAAAGGGATCGGTTTCGAACCGGAACCGACAAAGCCCGTCACTCGAGGTGTGTTCTTAACCACATGCCACAGGCCGTCATTCATCGCCATACGAATTAGGAGGTAACCGGGGAAAAACTTCTTCGCCGTTACCACCTTTTTACCTGACTTCATCTCGACGATGTCCTCGGTGGGAATGAGCAGCTCCGCTACCTGATCGCCGAGTTCTAGCGTTCGAATTCTCTCCTCGAGACTCTGCTTTACTTTGCGTTCGTACCCGGAGTATGTGTGGACAACATACCAATGCATGCCGTCATCTGGCTCTTCATCCCCCACCGACATTGGTTCCGGAGTGACTTTGACGTCCGCTTCGGAAGCTAGTGTCGCAAGGTCAACTACAGCCTCGTCGTTGTCGCCTACCGACTCTATCTGCTCACTCTGTTCCAACACGCTCACCATCTCAGCAGTTACGCAAAGCTGTCTAGCTGAAGTACCCGTACAACCAGGTGACTATCCGTCCCATTACGATGTCGACCGCCCACAAGAAGAAACCGAACACGAAACAAGTCACGATCACTACGATCGTGGTGCCATAAACTTCCTTCCGCTTCGGCCACGTGACCTTGTGGAAGTCAGCCCGTACCTCCTTGAGAAACTGAATGAATCGCTTAATCATCTCGAAAGAGCCTTATTGGCAGGCCAGGAGGGATTCGAACCCCCAACCCCCGGATTTGGAGTCCGGTGCTCTACCAATTGGAGCTACTGGCCTCCCAACCGTCCGGTACTACTTTGGTTCCGCTCCCTATTCGGTAATTTCGGTGATGATTCCAGAACCAACGGTCCGACCACCCTCACGGATGGCGAACTTCAGCCCCTTGTCCATAGCGATCGGTGTAATCAACTCGACCTTGAACGTAATGGCGTCTCCCGGCATCACCATCTCGATACCATCGGGCAACTCCACCGACCCGGTCACGTCTGTCGTCCGGAAGTAAAACTGCGGCCTGTAGCCCTTGAAAAACGGCGTGTGCCGCCCTCCCTCTTCTTTTGTCAACACGTAGACTTCTGCAGCGAATTTGGTATGCGGCGTGATCGACCCCGGCACCGCCAGAACCTGCCCGCGCTCCACCTCGTCCCGGTCCGTTCCACGCAGCAGCACACCGACGTTATCCCCCGCCTGACCTTCATCAAGAATCTTGCGGAACATCTCCACGCCCGTAACCACCTTCTTCTGCGTATCCCGAATACCGATAATCTCAATTTCTTCACCTGTCTTCACGATTCCTTGCTCGATGCGCCCCGTCACGACCGTACCGCGGCCGGAAATCGTGAAAACATCCTCAATCGGCATCTGGAACGGCTTATCGATGTCACGCTCCGGCTGCGGAATGTAACTATCCAGCGCCTCCATCAGTGCCGTAATCGGCTCGGCTGCCTCCCCCTCGCCACCAGCCTCCACCGCCTTGAGCGCTGAACCTTGCACGACTGGAATGTCGTCGCCTGGAAAGTCATACTCACTCAGCAGCTCACGGACTTCGAGTTCCACCAGCTCAAGTAGTTCTTCGTCGTCCACCTGGTCTGTCTTGTTCAGGAACACAACGAGTGCTGGAACCCCCACCTGCCGTGCTAACACAATATGTTCGCGCGTCTGCGGCATCGGGCCGTCCGCTGCCGACACCACCAGAACTCCCCCATCCATCTGCGCCGCACCCGTGATCATGTTCTTCACATAGTCAGCGTGGCCAGGACAGTCCACATGAGCATAGTGTCGTCCCTCAGTCTCGTACTCGACATGGGCGATCGCGATCGTGATTCCCCGCTCACGCTCCTCCGGAGCCTTGTCAATGCTCGAAAAAGGTACGTGCTCAGCCAACCCATGTTTGCTTTGGACTAAGGTGATCGCTTCCGTCAACGTGCTCTTGCCGTGGTCAACGTGTCCGATTGTTCCCACGTTAACGTGCGGCTTCGTACGTTCGAATTTCTCTTTCGCCATCAATTACCTCCGCAGACGTTGCAATCCTCTCGGTGCCAAGCACCGATCGACGATGTTTTAACCGGAAGTGGGAATGAAGCCCACGACCGGGATTGAACCGGTGACCTCTTCCTTACCAAGGAAGCGCTCTACCACTGAGCCACGTGGGCCCCACTACATGTAGATGCCGCAGATGCTGCGTTCCTCAGACCTCACTGACGGACACCGCGGACACGGCGGCTTCAAGACAAGGAAGAGCGGGAAACGGGACTCGAACCCGCGACCCCCAGCTTGGAAGGCTGGTGCTCTAAGCCAACTGAGCTATTCCCGCCCCAACAGCCGGATGACGCGCAAACTACTCCAAATTTGAGAGGCGAATTTTAACAGCAGATCACGCCGCATGCTAGCCAAGCCAGGTTAAATTCTGGCCAACTCTACGTTTGAACTCAAAATACATAGTGGGGAGTGGAGGATTCGAACCTCCGTAGGCATGCGCCGGCAGATTTACAGTCTGCTCCCATTGTCCACTCGGGCAACTCCCCACGAAAATTATGGAGCTGGCGAGAGGACTCGAACCTCCGACCTGCTGATTACAAATCAGCTGCTCTCCCAACTGAGCTACGCCAGCGATAATGAAGATGATAAGCGGCCTCCCGAGGCCTGGCAAGAAATTGCCAGAAGCAACAAAAATGGGCGGCCCGCTCCCCTTCTCACGCCGTCTGCTGCCTGACAACCTCATACATGACGGCAGCAAACGCCGCACCCGCGTTGAGTGATCCCACCTTCCCACGCAGAGGCAACGCCACCCGGTAGTCACACCTGTCCCTTACTAACCGCTGCACACCTTTAGCCTCCGACCCCACAACCAAGGCTATATGTCCCCGGTAGTCAACCTGGCTCCAGGGTTCTTCACCCTCAGCATCGAGCGCCACCGTCCAGTAGCCGTTATCCTGCAACCACCTGACCACGTTGGCAACATTGCCGATTCGGTATACATCGAGGTGCTCGGTAGCACCTGCCGACACCCGCGCAACGGCAGGCGTCACCATGGCGGATCGGCGCTTCGGAATGCAAACACCGAGACATCCGGCAACCTCAGCAGTCCGCATAATCGCCCCGGTGTTTTGCGGATCCTCAAGATGGTCAAGCACCACTAAAACACCGGATTCACCCGATGCTCTGGGCAGATCTCCCTCGTGACGATAGCGGAAGGAACCACATTTTGCCGCGACACGCTGTGCGTCCGGAAGGTGGAGGCCGGCGAATTCGTCGGCCTCCACCTCGCGAAATTCTACCCCACGGATTTCTGCTGCTAACCGAATCTCGTCGAGGACCTGGCCGGTTGCCCCTCTCTCGACCCAGATGGAATAAATCTCTCGGTTTGATCCACGTAGAATTTCGCGGACCACGCGGCGCCCCGATAGCCATTCACTCACACTTAGCTCAACTCTGTGCCAAGGCCAGCACAGTTGCAACAGCGTGCGCTGCGATACCCTCACCTCGCCCTATACTACCCATACCCTCTCCCCGTGTAGCCTTAACGTTGACCGCACCCACCGGAAGGTCAAGCCTCTCGGCCAGGCGATGCCGTATCAGTCCGAGATGCGGTACCAAACGCGGCTCCTCAGCCAAAATCGTCGCATCAACGTTGCCCGGTTGGTAACCAGCAATGGCGAGATCATCAACAACAATTTTTAATAGAGCGAGGCTATCGGAATTTTTCCACTGCTGATCGTCAGAAGGGAACTTCTGGCCGATGTCTCCTAAACCAGCTGCCCCGAGGAGAGCGTCAATAATTGCGTGAACTAGCGAATCGGCATCGGAATGCCCATCTAACCCACGTTCGTACTCGAGTTCCACTCCACCGAGGACAAGCCGGCGACCCTCAACAAGCGGGTGAATATCATAGCCATAACCAACCCGCATCGGCACAACAGTCGACCTTTCGCCCATTAGTTGCTGGGCTGCCAAGTCAAGATCAACCGGAGTGGTCACTTTGATGTTCTCCATTTCCCCCCGTACAGCTCTTACTGGATGACCGGACAACTCGACCAAGGTCGCATCATCAGTCGCTTCGGTTCCGGATGCTGTCGCAGCAGCGTGCGCAGCAATCAACACAGGGTAGCGAAACCCTTGCGGCGTCTGGGACCGAACGATGCGGGCGCGATCGATCGATCTCACCTCGTCACCACTGTGATCCAGTTGTTTGAGCGAATCCACCGAAGGCAAAACAGGGATCGCAGCACCATAAGTGGTTGCTGCTTCTGCAACTCGCCGCCACAGGTCAAAGCTTGCGCATGGTCTTGCCCCGTCGTGGACCATTATGATGCGATCTCGACCGTCTTGTTTAGGGTCAGTAATTTCTTGCAAGACCTCAAGACACGCATGCACAGATGCTTGCCTCGTCGAACCGCCCGCGACCACCTGAAGGGGATGTTTGGCTATTTCGAACACCCTGTCAGTCCAACGATCAAAATCATCAGCGGGCAGAGCAACGACGGTCCGCCCAACCCCAAGAGATTCCAAAGTGCTAAGTACGTAACTCAATAGGGGAACGCCACCGATCTCTACAAAAGCCTTCGGTGTGTCGGCTCCGAGACGAGCTCCACTTCCCGCCGCCGCAATCACGGCATCAATAGGCCCAATCTTCATGAACTGGCAAGCACGGTGGCGCTTGTTTCTCGACGCCTCTGAATCAACGACAGGAGGCCAATGTAGAGATAGCCAGCCTGGTACAACATCAAAAACGGCAATGCCGGCCACATGCCAAGTTGAATGGCAACCACCACAGTCACACTGAAGTAAAGACCGATAGCTAACTCGATTCCACAAATCCAGTTGTCGCCACCACGGTACGCTTTACCGATCCAATCATCTGCGGTTCGGGCCAGAGAAAATTTCGGGGTGCGCACGAATTCACCAGTGTCTCGCTTAAAGCCTTCAAGAACTGCCATAGTGTTGTTCACGGCCAACCCCGTATCCATGAGGATCAATCCCGGAAGCGATTTGAACACAGCGGAATTAAGGCGACCGAGTTCACGCTGCGCCAAAAGATAATAGGCATAGACCGAAAGTGTCCCACACAAAAACACCGGCAAATCGAGCAACAAGAATCCTTCGAATCCAGTCTTCATCCGAATCAACATAGCGGGGAAGACTAAGACTGAGAGAGCTAGATTAAGCGGATAGTTAACGTTCGCTGTCAGGTGAAAGGTTGCTTCTATCTTGGCGCGCAGTGGAACGGGACTATGCCATACGGACCCGAGCATCTTGCGGGCTGTCTGCACCGCACCTTTGGTCCACCGGTGCCGTTGGCTCTTAAGCCCGCTGATCTGAACTGGCAGTTCTGCAGGAGCTTCAACGTGATTTAAGTAGATAAACCGCCATCCGCGCACTTGGGCTCGATATGAGAGATCAAGGTCTTCGGTAAGCGTATCGTGTTGCCAATTGCCAGCGTCCTCGATTGTTTCTCGCCGCCAAATGCCAGCGGTCCCGTTAAAATTAAAGAAGCGACCCGACCGGTTACGGGCGGCGTGCTCAATAACAAAATGAGCGTCAAGCTGTAGTGCTTGGGCCCGGCTAAGCAGCGAATAATCACGATTCAAATGGGTCCAACGAGCCTGTACCATCCCGACTTCGGGCGAGCCAAAGTGTGGCAGCGAACGTTTCAACAGGTCCCGAGGCGGAAGGAAGTCAGCATCAAAAACACAAATAAACTCACCGCGGGCGCTGCTAAGCCCAGACGCCAAAGCCCCAGCCTTGAAACCTTGTCGATCAGTCCGGTGCAAGTGGTTAATAGAAACACCACGCCGACGCAATTCAGCAACCGTGCGCGCCACGATTTCATAAGTCTCATCGGTAGAGTCATCAAGTACCTGTATTTCAAGACACTCGGCCGGATAATCAATGGCGGCGGCGGCCTTAAGTAACCGTTCGGCGACATACAACTCGTTGAACAACGGAAGCTGTACAGTTACCTGGGGCCAATCTTTCATTGTATTGAGGTCTCCCGGCGCACTCGAACGGCCAGATTGATAAAGCGCCACGATTACAAGCCGATGAATTCCATAAACGGCGAGCAGCAACAACACAACATAGTAGGCACCGAGCCAGGTACCCGCGAGGGTTGGAAATTGGATAAACGTAGCGATCGTCATATCGGGATGAGATTCGAAGCGTCGAAGCCTCTTGCTAAGCTATTCGGTTGGTGGTTAGGGATAGCCATATTTTATCTGGCATTGGTCCATCTTCACGACCTCCGTGGTTCACCACGGCGCTCCATCATCATCCTCCTTGGCGCCGGATTCGTCTACGCCCTTGCGTGTCTATGGTTACATCGGCAATGGTCACGGTTTCCTTTCCGAACCAAAAAAGTCCTCGTAATCGCGATCGTGTTGGGAGCCATCGCGTTCCGAGTAATGATGCTGGCGGTGCCGCCAAGCTTGTCTGACGATATATATCGATATCGTTGGGATGGTCGCGTCCAAGCAGCCAACTTAAACCCCTACACTGAACCCCCGGCTTCGTCGGAGTTGGCCGCTCTCCGGGATCCGCTCTGGCTGCGCATTAACTACCCTGCCATCCGCACCATATACGGCCCACTAGCACAATGGCTATTCCGGGTTACCTACCAACTTGACTCTCGCCTTATTGCCTTCCAAGCGATGGCAACACTCGGCGACCTTTTGTGTATAGGCTTGCTGTTAGGGTGCCTAAAGCGTTGGAAGCTACCTGAGTGGCGTATCGCTCTCTACGCTTGGAGCCCACTGGCGATACTCGAATCAGCCTCAAATGGACACTTTGACAGTTGGCCAACAGCAGCGCTCATGCTGGGGGTGCTAGCGAGCATCAGCAACAGAAGTCTGCTTTCGACATTCGCCTTTTCAGCGGGCACACTTGTCAAGACTTGGCCGCTGATCTGGTTGCCATTGATGCTGACAAAGCGTCCACCCTGGCACATCGGTCTGGTTGCCGCTGTAATCGTTGCTGGATATCTTCCGTTCGCTGACGCAAGGCTTGGACTGCTACAACCGTGGCTCGATTACACTGGACGCTGGCTATTCAACGATGCCGGATTCTTTTTGTTGCGCAGTGTCACCGGCTCCGAACCACTCTCTAAAGCCATCGCTGCTGTGGTGGGTTTCGGCACGATGTACGAGTTCTGGCGTCGAGGTACGGATCCAGTTCGGGCCAGCTATTGGCTCCTATTGCTCGCTATCTTCCTGCTTCCAGCAATTCATCCTTGGTACCTGTTGTGGCCGCTTCCGCTGGCTGCGGCCGCGCTCGATATTGGATGGATCACGCTCACCGCTTTGGCCCCACTCTCTTACTGGATTCTGGTCGATGCCAACTCAACCTGGATAGAACCTACCTGGATGCGGTTTGCGATCTGGCTCCCAGGTTTGGTTATGTGGCTATGGCAGGCGAAAAACAATGCTATTGCCGCCCCACCAACTACCCCGACACAAACATCGAGGTGATTCGGACTTGACCTCATGCGATAATCGCCCCGCCTGTATCTCTCAGGGGCTCCATACGACTCTTCAGTATCCAGTCAATTTCGGATTCCTTCCATGGACGTACTCGTAGTTGGTGGCGGTGGCCGCGAACACGCTCTCGTGTGGAGCCTCGTCAATAGCAAGTCGGTCAACACCATCTACTGCACACCTGGGAACGCCGGTATCGGACTACAGGCGCAATGTTGGAACATTCCTGCCGACAATGTCGACATGCTGGTGACTACTGCTGTCGACAGAGATGTTGATCTGGTCGTCGTCGGTCCCGAGGTGCCGCTGGCAGCGGGGCTAGCTGACCGACTCAAGTCCGAAGGAGTAGCCTGCTTTGGACCTTCGAGAAACGCGGCAATCCTTGAAGGGAGCAAGGCATTCGCCAAGGAGTTCATGGCACGGCATGGCATCCCAACCCCCGCGTTCAGAGTTTTCGATGATTTGAATCCAGCTCTCAATTTCGTCGCTGACTCGCCGTGGGGCTACCCTTTGGTCGTAAAAGCTGATGGCCTAGCAGCTGGCAAGGGGGTCGTCATTTGCAATGACCCTGACGAAGCCGGTGCGGCGGTGCGAGCAGCGATGCTGGAACAGGTGTTCGGTAACGCGGGGAAGCGGCTCGTAGTTGAGGCGTTCAGTCGTGGCGTCGAGGCAACTTGTATGGCGCTCTGTGATGGGGAGAAGGCTGTACCGCTCGTTGTCTCCCAGGATCACAAGGCCGTATACGATGGAGATAAAGGCCCAAACACGGGTGGCATGGGAGCCTATGCGCCAGCCACCCACGTGCTTGACGAAGCCGGTACCGAGCGGATTCTAAAGGAAGTTTTACAGCCCACCGTTGATGGCATGGCGGCAGAGGGTCGAGCGTTCCAAGGCGTTCTCTACGCCGGCTTGATGCTAACTGACCAGGGGACCCAAGTACTTGAATTCAATTGCCGTTTCGGTGATCCCGAGACGCAGGTGGTGATCCCTCTCCTTGACGAAGATTTAGCGCTCCGTCTCAACGGAATCGCCAACGGTGACGGCGGCGGCGGGCCGATCCAATGGAGTGGCAGGCATGCGGCCTGTGTTGTGTTGGCGGCGCCTGGGTATCCCGGCAAGAGCCCACTCCGCCTGCCCATCCACGGACTTGACAAGACCATGGATGATGTCCTCGTGTTTCATGCGGCCACCGCCCGCGAGGGAGACCAGCTGGTCACCAACGGTGGACGTGTATTAAGCATTACCGGGTTGGGTGATTCGCTCGACACGGCTCTTTCAAATGCCTACGGAGCGATCGACAAGATTAGCTTCGAGGGCATGCATTACAGGAGCGACATCGGTCGCCGCGGAGAAAACAAGCAATGAGTTCCCCCCAGGTTGCAATGGTTATGGGTAGTGGTTCAGACCTAGACGTGATGATGAACGGAATAAAGGTCTTAAAGGGATATGGCATCGAATATGAAGTTCGGGTGATCTCCGCTCACCGTGCTCCCGACGCCGTCGGCGAATACGCACGCACCGCGGCCAGTCGCGGCATCAAGGTACTGATTGCTGGAGCAGGAGCTGCTGCACACCTCGCAGGTGCACTAGCTGCACACAGCGCCTTACCAATCATCGGCGTTCCACTGGTAGCTTCGTCGCTGGGGGGGTTTGACGCTCTACTCGCAACTGTACAAATGCCGGGTGGTGTACCGGTAGGTACTGTTGGTGTTGGCAAGGCTGGCGCTGTAAACGCGGCTCATCTAGCGGCAAGAATTATCGCAATTTCGGACGAAGGTATTGCCCGAAAAGTTGCTGACGAGCGAGCTTCCCAAATCGACAAGGTTGTTCATATGGATAGCGAGTTACAGGAACGACTGGAGGAAGAGGGCCTCTAGTAACTGGTTACCTTAATGTGTCTGGAGGTAACGCAACCTCGGAAGTGTGCAACTGCCCACATGCGGCTGCAATGTCGGCACCTCGGCTATAACGCACCAGTACGTCAAGTCCGGTGGCTCGGGCCATAGCCCGAAAACGTTCAACACTTTTCAAACTTGGCCGCCGATACGGAAGCATCGACACAGAGTTCCAAGGAATCAGATTGACTTTAGCTGGGAGGCCCCTCAATAAATCGCCAAGACGCCGTGCATGGTCAGTCCCGTCGTTGATACCCGAAAGCATCACGTACTCGAACGTCACGCGTTCACCCTGCCGCCAATCGACATCACGCAACGCACTAAGTAACACTTCTATTGGCCATCTGCGGTTGATCGGCATGATCTCAGAGCGCACTTCGTCGGTAGTCGCATTCAGTGAAACAGCGAGTCGTGGCCGGGAATCCCCCATCTCCGAGAGTCGTTGAATCGCGCTCACTATGCCTACAGTCGAAACCGTGATGCGGCGCCAACTGAGGCCAGGTCCAGCGGGATCTTGTAACGCCTCAATTGCGGGAATAACCGCATCAATATTGTCTAGCGGCTCACCTTGCCCCATAAAAACGACGTTGACTGGACGCGAGAGCCACCCTTGCTCGGCCCGCAGCCGTAGCACCTGCCCAACGATTTCTCCGACGGTCAGTGAACGCTGTAATCCCACGGAGCCAGTTTGGCAGAAAGTGCAGGCAAATCGGCAACCAACCTGAGACGAGATACAGAGCGTGACACGATCGGAATATGGCATGTATACAGACTCAACTTTTTGGCCATCTTGGAGTTCAAGCAAGAAACGTTGTGTGCCGTCCACAGATTCAAAACGAGCCGCGACCTCCGGAGGAGCGACGGTGTAGCGAGTAGCGAGATCTCGACGAAGCTTCTGTGGAACGTTCCCCATATCATCGAACGAGAAGACTCCGTGTTTGAATACCCAGTTAGCAATCTGGTCACCCCGGTACCCAGCCTCCGTTTCATGATCGAGCACCTCACGCCAACGGCTGGCGGAAAGGTCCAGCAATGACCGCAGCGGTCTACAATTTGCCATTGACTCATCATCCATGAACCGATTGTCGCACCTCGGGGTATAATCGTCTTGCTCACCTGAGAAACTTGGCGATCATCGGCGCCATTCCTTAAAGTTGCCATGTATGTCGCTTATACCCTCCTCTACCTGATCGGGTTGTGCGCCTACGCTCCACGTGCCATCTGGCGCATAATGCGAAGCGGCACCTACCGCAACGGGATCAGCGAGCGCTTTGGCAAAGTGCCAAAGCAAGTCGCCAACGTCCAGCCCGGAGCGATATGGGTCCACGCAGTTTCGGTGGGGGAAGTCCATGCTGCGCGCGGCTTACTCGGCCACCTCGCCGAGTTTCTTCCGGAGATCCCGGTGGTGCTTTCTACTACCACGGACACAGGACAGGCGTTGGCAAAAAAGGTGGACACTGCGGCTTGTTTCTATTGCCCCGTCGACCTTCCCTGGGCTATAGGCCCGTACTTCGACACTTTGCAACCACGCGCGGTGGTACTGGTCGAAACTGAGATCTGGCCGAATCTGTTGAATGCATGTAACCAAAGAGACGTCCCCGTTGCCCTGGTCAACGGGCGGCTCTCAAGTTCTTCACTTGGAAGCTATCGTCGCCTCGGATGCCTTATGAAGAAGATCGTTTCTCAATTATCGGCCGTCTGCGCCCGGACCAACCTGGAGGCCGCGCGCTTTCGTAACCTGGGAATCCTCCCGGAACGCGTGTTTACAACCGGTAATCTTAAGGCCGACGCACTGGTGCTGACCTCATCGGTTCAATCCCGCCAAGAACTTGCTGAGCAACTTAGTCTCAACGGCGACCCACCTCTACTCGCGGCTGGATGCACGATGCCTGGAGAAGAGGAGCTTGTCCTCGAGGCTTTTCGCGCAGCTCGGGCAACAAATCCGTCGACCCTTTTATTGATTGCGCCACGTCATCCAGAGCGTTTCGATCAGGTTGCCCAGACGGTGACCGCCGCGGGATGGAAGTGCCGCCGCCGTAGTATCGGAGGTCCGGTCGATGCAGAAGTGCTGTTGTTAGATTCCATCGGCGAGCTACCAGCCGCCTATGGGTTGGCATTAGCCAGCTTTGTCGGGGGAAGCCTCGTCGACAGTGGCGGACACAATCTTCTGGAGCCAGCTATCTACGGACAGCCGGTCATCTTCGGGCCCCACATGCAAAATTTCGCCAGCTTGGCAACAGAGATGCTGGAATCCGGGGGTGGAATCCAGGTCCAGGGAACTGAGGAACTTGGGGATGTTTGGTCGGCGATACTAGCGAATGATGCGCAGCGGCGGAAGATCGGAGGGCTGGCACGTCG
>Ga0209752_1001025_pt1 | contig 13767 bp, 12 predicted proteins | sample METZYME_3_250m_FD_187548 | JGI IMG/M metagenome (GOLD analysis project Ga0209752, IMG submission 187548) | Marine microbial communities from oxygen minimum zone in mesopelagic equatorial Pacific - METZYME_3_250m (SPAdes) (version 2) | ecosystem: Environmental > Aquatic > Marine > Oceanic...
ACTGCATAACGGCTACGACCTCAAGCCCAAGTACGCCGAGTTTGACCTGTTCCTGGTGGTGGGTTGCCGCGCCCCCTGGTATCCGGCCAGCGCCAGCCCCGCCAACGGCACGGTGGTGATAATCGACGAGAACCCCATTAAAGAATTCATGGTCTACCAGGACTTGGGCGCCGACCATTACCTGGAGGGCGACCTAGCGCTCTCGCTGGAATTATTGACCGAAGCCATCAAGGCCAATGGCGGCAAGGCCAACGATTACGCTGGAAACGGGGACGTGTGGGAGAAATACCGAGCCGTGAGTGACAGCGCCTCCAGCGCCAGTCCCATCGACCCCGGCGTTCTCTGCAACGCGTTGAACGAAAACATGCCGTCCAACGCCATCTACATCGACGAGACCATCGTGCACCGCACTCAGATCCTGAGACGAATCAACCGCGACAACCCCCAGAGCTACCTGCGCCCCATCGGCGGACTGGGCCAGGGCCTAGGTACGGCGTTGGGAGTGAAATTAGCCTCTCCCGACCGCCCGGTGATAGCGCTGATGGGCGACGGCGCGCTGCTGTATAACCCCATTACGCAGGCCTTGGGCGTGGCTAGAGAGAGCGACCTGCCCATCATGATCGTGGTATTCAACAACTCCAGCTACGCCGCCATGAAGCGGCTGCACCTGTCCTTCTACCCCGAAGGCGACGCCGCCAAATCGGGCATCTTCCACGGCGTGAACATCCCCGGCCCCGATTACCAAGAACTGGCATCCCCCTTCGGCGGCCACGGAGAGCGGGTGGAAGAGCCCAAACGCCTGGCTGGCGCCATCAAAGACGGCCTAGCCGCAGTTGCCCAGGGCAAGGTGGCGATTCTCGATGTGGCTCTGTCCGGATAGGAATCAGGCTAAAACCGCGAGATACTGAAGGGTTCCAACGGCGCTGCGTTCCCATCCAGCAGATATTGGGCCATCATTTCGGCGGTGGCGGAGCTAAGCATGATGCCTACCGCGTCATGCCCCGCTGCGATGCTTAGTCCTTCGACATCCGGCACTGGACCCAAGATTGGCATGCCATCCGGCGTGGCCGGTCTCACACCAGCCCGGCCGGACACAAATGCGGCATCGGCCAGGCTGGGAAAGCTCAAGGCCGCCGCGGCGATCAAACGGCTTACGCCGGCGGCGGTTACCACTTCGTCGAACTGACCTTCCACTCGGGTAGCGGCCACCAGCACGTCTCCGCCTAGCCTGGGCACCACGTAGGCCTCAGAGTTCCTGACGGGCGAGCGGGGCAGGAAACCGGGCTTACGTAGCAAGATCCTCTCACCCTTAACCGGTCTCACCGGAATCTCAGGAGCCCCTTGCTGCCTCAACCATCGGGAGGGGAGCCCGCTCCACGGCCCGGCTGCCAGCACCACCTGGGCCGCATCGGTGCTGCCCCAGGACGTGACCACCCCAGTTACCCGTCGTCCCTCGGTCCGAAGGTTAAGGACCTCGACCCCTTGGTGAAACTGAGCGCCCAACCGGGTGGCGGCTTGGACCAAAGAATCCACCAACCGCTGGCCCCGGACGTATCCTTCTTGGGGAGAGAAAATACCCCCCATGACCGCCGTACTAATCTCCGGCTCCCGCTGGAGAACCTCGGCTTGGTCCAACCAGGCAACGCCGAAGCCCAGTTGGCTCTGCCAAGCCAAGTTCCGTCGCAGTTCCTCGACCTCCTCTCCCGTAAAGGCTACTTTAAGCACACCGGTCTGGCGAAATTCAGGGTCGACTCCAGCCTCGGACAATTCTGACGCCAACGACGGGAAGAGTTTCAGGCCGCGCATGCCCAAACGCCACATTGGCTCAACTTCCGGGTCCACGTGCCACAACGGCGAGATTACTCCAGCGGTAGCGCCAGAGGCCCCGGCGGCGAACCGTGTGCGCTCCAAGACCACTACACCCACCTGTTGTTTGGCTAGTTGGTAGGCAATGGAGCAACCAATCACTCCGCCGCCGATTATCACGACATCTGAAGACTTTTCTAGCACCGGCTACCCTATCATGTCCTCATCGATCAGCCCGGCAATCTGAACGTTGGCCTCTCCACCCAGGGTTTTCAGTTGCTCCGATACCAAGCGCCGGCGTTCCTCGGGGTGATTCTGGTTCAGCTTCCATTTGCCCTGCAGCGAGGTTATCTCTATCTCGAAGGCGACGATGCGCTTGAGCATCTGGTCCGAGTATGTGGTGCTGAAATCAGGCTGCCACGGCTTGGGCTGTGATGCCTCGTGTTGGCCGGTCAGCCGCCCGACACTATCTTCCAGGTCAGACCGATCTTCCATTGTCTTGAACACACCGGTGGCATGAACCGCAACGTAGTCCCAGGTAGGCACCGTATCTTCAGCCTGGTACCAGGTTGGCGATACGTAGGTGTGGGGGCCGTGGAAGACCACCAGTACCTGCTGCCCGTCGGCGTAGCGCCACTGCCGGTTGGCCTTGGCCATGTGCCCCAGGATCAACCCTTGCTCACCGACTTCTTGGTCGATGATAAACGGTAGATGGGTTGCCATGGGTTCGTCGCCGGTGTGGGAGAACAAGATGCCGAAGCTGTTGCTCTGCATGAATTCCAGCATCGTGGACCTGTCGGTGACCTCATAGTGCTTGGGAGTATACATCACAATCCTCAGGGTATCGCTTGGCGCGTCTTAGGAATATCTTACCCCAAAGTTGCCACCCACTCACGCCTCTGGTACGCTTCCCGAACCTAGATACAGAAGAGAGACTCTTGACCCAGCAAGCAAACATCACCGCCGATCTTTATGTCACCTGCATCATCGACCAGCTTTACCCCGAGGTCGGTGTCAGTGTGGTCAACGTGCTGCGGCGGCTCGGCGTCGCCGTTGGCTTCCCTAAGGACCAAACCTGCTGCGGCCAGCCAGTCTACAACACTGGGTTCAATAACGAGGCCCGCACCCTGGCCAACCGCGTTCTCGAACAATTTCGAGATAGTGAATACGTGGTTGTGCCATCGGGTTCCTGCGCAGCTACACTTCGCATCTTCTATTTGGAGCTGTTCGCCGACGACCCACAACTGATTGAAGAGGCCAAGGCATTGGCCGCCAAGACCTACGAATTTTCTGAATTCTTGGTGGATATCTTGAAAGTGGAGGGCGCCTCGGTCTGTGGGGCCATCCATAAGGGGTCCGCAGTCTACCACCCCAGTTGCCACCTTATGCGCGAATTAGGCGTTAAGTCCCAGCCCCAGAAATTGCTTAGCTCCGTTCCCGGACTGGAGGAAAAAGAGATGGAGGGCGCTGAGATATGCTGCGGCTTCGGCGGCACCTTCTCAGTGAAATTTCCCCATATTTCCGAGGGCATGGTTGGTGACAAGATCGCCAACGTGCAGGCCAGCGGCGCCGAAACACTGGTGTCCTGCGACATGAGCTGCCTGATGAATATGGGAGGGGCTCTGAACCGTCAGGGTTCAAACATCAAAATCCGGCACCTGGCCCAGATACTGGATGCCGAGTCAGAGTAGAGACCTCATTGCCCGAGATTAAGACACAAGATTTCTCCGCTGCCTCGGTTGCTGCGATAGCCGACCCCAAACTGCGCCGGGCGCTGGACCGCGTGGCCTCTGGGTTCGAAGTAGCCCGCCTAGCCCGCGTCGCGGACGCGACCCCTGAGGTCTGGGACGCCTGGCGACAGGAAGCCCGCGAGATTAAGGCCCACACCATCGAGCACCTTGATCATTACCTGGACCTGCTCCACACCACCGTCACCGCCGCCGGCGGGCACCTCCATTTCGCCAAGGACGCCGGCCAGGCCAACGAGATAGTGGCCCACATCGCCCGCACCCGGAACGTCAAGGTCGCCACCAAGAGCAAGAGCATGGTGTCCGAGGAGCTGGCCCTGAACCCCGTATTGGAATCCATGGGCGTGGAGGTTTGGGAAACTGACCTGGGCGAGTACATCATCCAACTGGCCGAGGAAACGCCCTCCCACCTGGTGGCCCCGGCGCTGCACAAGTCCAAAGAGGACGTGGCCGAGCTCTTCACCGAAAAGTTGGGCATCCCCTACGACGAAGATATCTACCACATGGCCACCACCGCCCGTGAGGTATTGCGGGACAAGTTCATGGAGGCTGACCTGGGCATCAGTGGAGCCAACTTCGTGGTGGCCGAGACGGGCACCTTAGTGATCATCACCAACGAGGGCAACGGCCGCCTATGCACCTCAGCCCCCCGGATACACATCGGCATCACCGGCATGGAGAAAGTGATTCCCTCCATGCAAGACCTATCCATCTTCCTCCGGCTGCTGCCTCAGTCCGCCACCGGCCAGCGCATCACCAGTTACGTCAGCATGACCACCGGCCCTCGCCGCTCCGACGATGAGGACGGGCCGGAAGAGTTCCACCTCATCCTGGTGGACAATGGCCGCTCCAAGATGTTGGCGGATCCGGCGCTGCGAGAGGCGCTGTACTGCATCCGCTGCGGGGCCTGCTTGAACATATGTCCGGTCTACGCACGCATAGGCGGCCACGCCTACGGTTGGGTCTATCCCGGCCCCATTGGCGCAGTGGTCTCACCCATGCTGGTCGGCCTGAAACAGGCCAAAGAACTGCCCCAAGCCTCCAGTCTTTGCGGGGCCTGCAGAGAGGTCTGTCCCATCAAGATAGACATCCCCAGGATGCTCTTGGACCTGAGGAAGAAGACCGCCGAGAGTCCAGACCCCAGCGTGCGTTCCGCGCCAGTAATCGAACGTGCCTCCGCACGGTTGTACGCCAGATTGATGTGCGGCCCCCGGCTACTACGCCTGGCAGTAAGATTCGGACGAGTTTTGCAAAAGGTTGAGCGCGCCATTCCATTCTTCTCGTTCATGACCAAAGACGGAAAATGGATTAGAAATGCTCCTCTGCCGCCTCTATCGAGGTGGACCCGGGCTAGAGACCTGCCCATCCTGCCCAAGAAGACTTTCCATGAGCTATGGGAGAAGGGGTTGTCTCGTGACGACTCCTGAGTCGGGCGAACTGTTAGGAACGCCCAAAGCCGAATTTCTCCAATCCGTGCGCCAAGCCCTAGGCCGCGGAGATGCCCCGCCGGCAGAGCCTTACCCCCGCTTGACCGACACGCTGCCGGAGATGGAGGAGAAGGCCTCCCAGATACGCAAGCGACTGGAAGAGAACTTGCCGGCACTCCTGGACAAACTGGGCGAGATGGCCGCCCTGGGCGGTTGGAAGGTCCACCGGGCTTCTGGGGTGGAAGAGGCCATCGGTTATATCGAATCCGTGGCCCTCGAGTCTGAATCCACCAACATCGTCCGTTCCGCGCAGGATGTCTTCGACCACATACCGGTGGACGCCGCCCTGGCCAACCTGGGATTGAAAGTGACCACTGTGGTCCGCGACGAAGTCAACCCACGGGAGGCGCTACGGGAAGAGATACGGCAATCAGGCATCGGTATCACGGGGGCCGACTACGCCCTGGCTGAGACCGGGTCGCTGGTCGTATTGCCTAGGCAAGGGTTGAGCCGCCTGGTGTCCTTGGTGCCGCCGGTCCACATCGCGTTAGTGCGCCCGGAAGACCTGCTGGAGTCCTTGGACGACCTGTTCCTGTTGCGGCGGCTGGAGTATCATCAGCGGGGCGGCGAGATGGGCAGTTACTTGAACTTCATCACCGGGCCCAGCCGCACAGCAGACATAGAGATGACCATTGTAGAAGGCGTCCACGGACCCAAAGAAGTCCACATGGTCATCCTGGGCTAGTTTCGCGTGAAAAGGCTAGTCCTTTCTCCCTTTGCAACCGGGGAAAGGTTAGGATGGGGGTAACCCTTTATTGCGCCTCCGACTGAGAAACAGCACAACTCCCCCACCAAAAGGAAAACAACATGCCCATGCGCGTTGGATTTGGCGAGTTCCGCAGACAGATGCTGGAGCGAGACCTGGTAGCGATCGAGGAGATGATCCCAATTCTGGGCGTTGAGAAAGTCATACTGACCGGCGACATGGCAGCCGGAGACTACAAACCCGACACAAAAATAGAGCTCATCATCGTCCATGACACTGAATATTCCTTTGGACGGCGTTCCGATTTCTTCTCGTACCACCTGCCGAGTTCAGTGGACATAGACACCCTGGTCTACACTCCCGCTGAGTTCGAGGATATGAAGGAGAAACTGCCGGCGTTGGCCAAGGCCTGCCGCGAAGGACGGGAGATATTTAATAATGCCTGATTACCTGGCAGAGGGCGCCCGCTGGTTGCGCCAGGCCGAACAAGACTTGGAAGACGCCAAGTTCCTCAAAGAAGGCGGCCGGCACAACCTGGCCTGCTTCATGGGACAGCAGGCGGCGGAAAAAGCCATCAAAGCCTACCTGTACCACAAGCGCGTGGAAGACGTCTGGGGCCACTCGCTCCTGGATCTATGCGAAGATGCCAAGCTCTTCGACATGATGTTCGACACTGTGAAGGCTGAAGCCCGCCAGCTGGACAAATACCACTACATCACCCGGTACCCCGAGTTCCTGCCCAACGGCACCTGCTCTGAGGCCTTCGACGAGATCGATGCAGAACGGTCGATAGAACTTTCCACGCAGGTACTAGGTTTCGCCAAGGAGCGAATAGTATAGATGTCGCCCAGAGCGGAGTCTCTTCTCCCAGAACAATTCGGGCCGCTCCAAGGGGTGCGTATCCTATCAACCGGAACCGTCGTCGCCCAACCTTTCGCTGCTGCATTGGCGGCAGAGATGGGGGCCGAAGTCATTCAGATAGAGAGACCACGCATCGGCGATGTGACACGGGGCGTAGGTCTCCACAACGAGGGGCAAGACGGACTCGCTTTAAATAGTTTGTGGCTTCAAGACCGGCGCAACACCTTCTATACGACCTTGGACTTCACGGATCCAGAAGGTAAGAAGTTATTTCTCAGACTGATAACCGGCGTCGATATTTGGATGGAGAGTTCCAAGGCCGGCACCTACGCCAAGTGGGGCTTGGACGACGCGACGATCCTGGCCGCCAACCCTGCCATCGTCATCACCCACGTATCCGGCTACGGGCAAACCGGCCACCCCAATTATTTAAACCGGGCCTCTTACGACCCCATAGGCCAAGCCTTCGGCGGAACGATGGCCATCACGGGTTCACCGGATCCGGAACCACCCATGACTGCCAGGCCCTTGGCCGCGGACTACACCACGGCACAAATGTGTTTGTGGTCGTCTTTAGCGGCCTATATCTATGCCCAGCGCACAGGAAAGGGCCAGGTGATCGACCTCGCGCAATACGAGGCCGTACACAAGGTGATGTCTGGCTCAATGGTGGAGTATTTCGAGACCGGGTTGGAACCCGAGCGCCGCGGCAACCTAAGCGGGCGGAGCCAACCCTTTGGCAACTACCATGCCAAAGACGGATGGGTAGCAATTGCCGCCTTGGGGTCGGTATTCGATCGCTTGTGCAGCCTATTAGGCATGGAGACAACCGCCGACTACCGGCTCGAGGCTCGTAGCAATCCGGAATCCATTCCTGGGATAGAATTCGATGCCACCTTGCGCGGATGGCTGGAAGATAGAACCGTAAGAGAAGTCGTGGAGATAATGAACACAGCCCAAATCGGGTGTAGTGCCGTCATGACAACCAAAGATATCGCGGAAGACCCTCAGTACCAAGCCAGGCAAGTACATACCGAGTGGGAAGACATGCAGCTTGGCCGGAAGGTCAAGGGGACTGGTATCATCCCTAAATTCTCGGAATCCCCAGGCAAGATTTGGCGGGGGTCTGTTCCTCTAGGACACGACAACGACTTGGTGTACCGGCGCTATCTGGACCTTGACGATGGCGAGTTGGAAAAGCTTCGTGAGCGGGGAATCATCTAAATCCAACTTCCAGGTTTAGGGGCTAACTAAGAACAACCGCAACGCCCGCTCCGCTGTCCCTTCCAGCATCGCCCCGGTCCGGCTGAGGGCCTGCTGAAAGGTCATCGTGCCGTCGGATATGCACAGCACGGATGCCACGCCATGGTTGTACAATTCTTCGTGCCCCTCGCCCAGACTACCCGCCAGCAGCACCGTGGGTACGCCGTGGACCTGAGCATGGCGTGCCACACCCACAGGGGCTTTGTCGAACACCGTGGACAGGTCGGCCCGGCCCTCGCCGGTGATGACCAAATCTGCGCCTTCCAGATGGTGGTCGAAGTCCAACACCTGGCAGACCATGTCGATGCCCGACTGAATCTCGGCCCCAGCGAAAGCGACCAGCCCCGCCCCCAGTCCACCAGCCGCTCCCGCTCCGGGTATGTCCAAAACGTCCTTTCCGACATCCATTTGGACCACCTGGGCGAAGTTTCTCAGGGCGGTATCCAATTCGGTAACCACCCTTTTCGACGCTCCCTTTTGGGGACCAAAGATCTCTGACGCGCCGGTGGGGCCACACAGGGGGTTGGTCACGTCGGTGGCGGCTATTATCTCCACACCGGCAATGCTCGTCAGCAGCCCCGAAACGTCAATTCGGTCCAGGCGAACCAACGCGGCACCCCCGGGCGGCAGGACATTTCCAGCAGAGTCGAGGAATCTGACCCCTAAGGCAGTCGCCATGCCGGCGCCTCCATCGTTCGTCGCGCTGCCGCCCATGCCGACGATCACCCGGTCAAAACCGCGCTCTAACGCTTCTTTCAGTATCTGGCCGGTGCCTAAGGTCGTGGTCACTTTAGGGTTTCTACGGTGCGGTGGGACCATGGCCAGCCCCGAGGCCCTGGCCATCTCGATCACGGCGGTGCGGCCATCGCCCATGACCCCCCATTGGGCCTCCACCTGCTGATTGATCGGGCCGGTCACCGTACTGGTCAATATCTCGCCGCCGGTGGCGTCCACCAGTGCATGCAGAGTCCCGTCGCCGCCGTCGGCTACGGGGAGCAGGACCGTCTCGGCATCGGGCACAGCCGCCAACACCCCACGGGCGATGGCCCTGGCAGCCTCCAGACCGGAGATGCCGCCTTTGAATCCCTGGGGGGCGATGATTATCTTCATTTGGGTTTTCAAGACGAATGAGCTTGAGCACGATTTGAGCCTAACCTAGGGCTCAGTCGCGGCCTGGCTATTATACACTCCGGGATACCCATCCCAGGCTGCCTTTGTTACAATCAACACTGCTCGCAACGCCACTGTCAGGACCGCCGCTCTGGGCTTGACTGGGAGCCCGAAAAGGACGTGGCACGTTTGGAGATTACCTGATGCCCTCGAAAGAGGACCTGAAACGCCGCGCAGCGGAGATCATCGACGCCAGGGCCGATGACCTGACCGCGCTGGCCAAGACCATACTAAAGAACCCCGAGTCGGGGTTCCGCGAGCTCAAGACCGCTAAACTGGTGGCGGAGCAGTTCGCCGCTCTGGGTATGCAGCCCAGGAGCGGCCTGGCCGTGACCGGAGTGCGGGCCGACGCTTCGGGTAGCTCCGCCGGCCCAACCCTGGCCGTGCTGGGCGAACTAGACTCTCTGATTGTTTCCGAGCACCCCCATGCTGACCCTGACACCAACGCGGCCCACGCCTGCGGCCACCACTGCCAGATAGCCATGCTGTTGGGCGCGGCCACGGCGCTCACCAATCCCGATGTCCTGGGATCGCTGGCCGGGCGCATCGCCTTCATGGCGGTGCCGGCGGAAGAATACATCGAGATCGAATACCGGGACGGTCTGCGGCGGGACGGCAAGATCGAGTTCCTAGGCGGCAAACCGGAGATGGTCCGCCTGGGAGAATTCGACGACGTCCACCTAGCCATGATGCTCCACACCACCAGCAACCCAGGCGAAAAGCTGATGTGCATCAGCAACACCAACAACGGCACCGTGGCCAAGCGCATCCAATTCATCGGTAAGGCCTCTCACGCGGGGGGCGCGCCGCACCTGGGCATCAACGCCCTGAACGCCGCCATGATGGCGATGACCGCCATCAATTTCAACCGGGAGACGTTCCGAGACGAGGACAGCATTCGGGTCCACCCCATCATCACCAAGGGAGGGGAAGCTGTTAGCGCGGTGCCCGCCGATGTGCGTATGGAAACCTTCGTCCGTGGACGGACACTGGACGCGCTCATGGACGCCAACACCAAGGTTGACCGTGCGCTTAGGGCTGGCGCGATGGCAGTCGGCGCCGAGATCAAGATACAGACCATCCCCGGCTACATGCCGCTACACCAGAACCAGGCCATGGCGGAGATATTCCGGGTCAACGCGGCAGAACTGGTCGGCGAAGAGAACGTTGGCTACGTGGATCACCGGGGAGGCTCCACTGACATGGGCGACATCAGCCGCTTGATGCCGGTCATCCACCCCTATGTAGGCGGGGCCACCGGTCTGGGCCACGGAGCGACTTATGTGATTGAGGACTACAGCCTGGCCGTTATAAAAGGGGCCAAAGCCTTATCCTACACGGCCATCGACCTGCTTGCGGACGATGCGTCCCACGGCAACAGCATCGCTGGAGGTCAGCGCCCAGACATGTCCATCCCCGAATACCTAAAATTCATGCGCGACCTCGCCTCAGAAGAGACTTTTAAGAGCGGCTAAGCCATGACCACAACCAATTTATCTATCGAAGAACTCAAGAAGCGCGCCTGCGACACCATCGAGAGGCGCAAGGAAGAGATCGTAGGCGTGGCCCAGCAAGTTTTGGCCAACCCCGAGGCTGGGTTTCGGGAGACCAAGACGGCCAAACTCGTATCCGACAAATTCCAAGAGCTGGGCATCCGGTACGAGAGCGGACTTGCCCTCACCGGACTGAAGGGGCGCATACCGGGCGGCGCGGGCCCCGGACCCAGAGTGGCCGTGATTGGGGAACTGGATTCCCTGGTTGTGACCGAACACCCCCACGCGGACCCCGACACCGGGGCTGCCCACGCCTGCGGACACCACTGTCAGATCGGCATGATGTTGGGGGCCACCATGGGCCTGCTAACCCCTGAGGTGGTGGGCCAACTCTCGGGCGAGATCGTGCCCTTCGCCGTGCCCGCCGAGGAATTCATCGAGGTCGAACAGCGGCTGGAAATGCGGGACCAGGGCAAGCTCGAATTCCTGGGCGGCAAGCAGGAGCTGATCCGGCTAGGCGAGTTCGATGACGTGGACATCGCCATGATGTGCCATACGGCGAGCGACATGGGCGAGCACAGGTTCGCCATGGGCGGCACCAGCAACGGCCATGTCGTGAAGTTTGTGAGGTACACTGGCGTCGGGGCCCATGCCGGTAGTCTCCCCCATCGGGGCGTCAACGCCCTGAACGCGGCCTCATTCGCCATCCAGGCCATCAACGCTCTCCGGGAGACCCACCGGGACGACGACACCGTCCGCATCCACGGCATCATGACCAGGGGCGGCGAGGCGGTCAGCGCCGTTCCCTCGGATGTGAGGCTGGAGTGGCGCGTCCGGTCTTCCACTCCCAAGGTGGTGGTGGAGTCCTCTGAGATGGTGGACCGTTGTTTCCGGGCCGGGGCCTTGGCCGTGGGAGCGTCGGTTAACATCACCACCATCCCTGGCTACCTGCCCATGCGCCACGATACCAAACTGCAGGACATCTTCAGGCGGACCGCTGTCGAACTGGTGGGAGAACAGGCCACGCTGGTGATGCCGGCCCGCCGCAACCGGGGTGGCTCCACCGACATGGGAGACCTGAGCCACCTCATACCCGCCTGCCATCCTTACGCCGCCGGAGCGGTCGGTCCAGGTCACAGCAAAGAGTACGTCATCACCGACTACGAATCTGCGGTGATAGTGCCTGCAAAGATCATGGCCATGGTCGTCATCGATCTGCTGGCCGACGGCGCCAAACGGGCCAAAGAAGTCAAAGCCAATCACCGTCCACTCATGGGCAAGCAGGCCTACGTAAAATTCCAGCGGGAGCGGGCGGAGGTAACCGAGTTCGACGGCGCTGCCTAGTCTCCGCTCGTCCTGAGCCTGTCGAACGCTCAGGCCCCTAACACGAACATGGCTGTGCCCGCAACCAGTGGGATGGATAGATTGTCATCCGGTGGGATGGACGCCAATTCAACCAGCCCAGCCACTCCGGCACCCACCCAGAGCGCCCAATGCTGGTCGATGCCGTCGGCCGCGACCAGCACTGCTACCGCGCCAGCGCCAACTCCGATGAACGCCGCTGTCCCTAGGGGCGACTTGCCCAAAATCCTGGGTCCAGGCATGCTTCGTCCAACTATCGCGGCCGCCGGGTCGCCCAGAGACAGGAAGAGCATGACCGGGATAGCCACCTCCTTCCCATAGAGGACATAGACGACCAAGGCAGCGATAAGCATGTAAGTCGCGCCGGTGTTGTGGGTGGCCTCGTCCTGCTTCAAAAGCGGCGCCAACCAGCGAATGAACAGGGCATTCAGCCAGCCAGCCCTCAATCGAACCAAGTCCAGACCCAACGCCTGGGAAGCTAGTATCGCCAATGCCCAGACCATGACCGTCTCAGATACCCATATGGCAGCCAGAGGGATGGAAGACCCGGCGACGATGTGGAACAACCTCCGCCAGACGGGAGGCGGAGGAACTCCCTGCACGGCCCGTCTTTCGCGACTGGCAACCAGTAGGTCCAGGTACCGACGCATGGGATTCATTGATCAAAGCTCCGTCACGGATATGATTGAATTCTACCGTCCCGCCCATAGACATGATGGGGACACAGGGAACAGATTTGAGACCAATCCCAGGGAAAGGAGGGATCAGGAATCGACCGTGAAACCGATCTATTGAGTCCTACTAGGTTAAATACATACGTTTAGGCCGGATGAGTAGGCTTTCAGGCGGGCAGTGCGGATTAGAAACCCGCTCCTACTCAACATTGTCATTCTGGCGCAGGCCGGGACCGTGCAGACACGCCGATATGCAATTTTCCCGAACGGTTGAACAGTGATCGCAAGAGCAGTTTCATGGATTCCGGCTTTCGCCGGAGTGACGCGAGGGCAGCCATTAAACTGACCTATGTCCCAATCCTCGCTGCCACACGAACAGAACGTAAAAAACGGGGCGCCGGTTAGAACCGGATGGTGATGCTGTCTCCGGCCCGCCAGCGCAGATTTCTGATCTTGGTGTCTTTGGGAATCTCAAATACCATCCAGCCGTCGAGTTCATTCCCCCGGGGTATCTCGAAAGAACCCGTCAAGAAGCGGATCTCCGGTATGTTCTCCCGGTGTCTCCGGACCATATCTGCGGGCTCCACAACTACCTGGGCTGGTTGGAGTTCAGAATCGCCTACACTGCACTGGTAATTGAACGTTCCGACTTCGTCGAAAGTATAGGATTTTGATTCTCCCGGAGCTATCTTTAGCAATTCTGTGCCTAGTTCAGGCAAAAAGCCTGGGCCGGGCAGGATCGTAGAATCGATGTTTCCACTATTGTTCCAATGGACGTTGGTTCCAACGTTCACCACAATTCGGGTGTGGTCGGGACATTGACCGTCTGCGACATCGACGAATGCATTCGGTTGTGGCTGAACGTCACCGGCTTTCTCCCTAAGATTAAATGTTGGCGTGAACAAGACGACATAGACAATCGCCGCAATGACCAGACTGACAAGCGGACTAGCCTTGGATGGCTTCTGCTGGAGAAGCAAAACGAACCCCAAGAGTCCCAAAACAGCCGCCAAAATATGGCCCCAAGAAGGGATTATCGCTACTAGTGCGGCAGCCTGGGGTGCTGACCTTTGGCCCCTCCAGTCCCGAAATATTTCGTCAGTTAGGCTGATTGGGTGGTAGTCATCCTCGAAAAATCCTTCGAGCACAGCCGCCTGCTGGTCAGCCACGACCACTGTGTTTAACGCTATGCGGTTA
>Ga0209752_1001036_pt1 | contig 13713 bp, 9 predicted proteins | sample METZYME_3_250m_FD_187548 | JGI IMG/M metagenome (GOLD analysis project Ga0209752, IMG submission 187548) | Marine microbial communities from oxygen minimum zone in mesopelagic equatorial Pacific - METZYME_3_250m (SPAdes) (version 2) | ecosystem: Environmental > Aquatic > Marine > Oceanic | place...
AGTCGTGCAGCAACACTTCCAGGTTTGTAAACGCTACGTCGGCGCCGCGGATCATCTCTATCATCTCGAGATAAGCTGGCTCCTCGTAGACTGATAGTGAACGAGTGATGATCGAATCACCGGTAAGCGCCATGGTGAATTCGGGCGCAGTGTTTTGGACACCACCGGCTGCCAACAGCAAACATACGAACAAAGACGCGGTACGCCACTCTCCCATATCTCTACTCCTCCCGGCTGACGATTTCGATCAGGTGATAACCGAAGGCTGTTTTTACTGGACCGTGGACCTCTCCGACCGTTTCGTTCCAGATTACTATGTCGAACTCAGGAACCATTTGGCCAGGGCCAAACTCACCAAGGTCTCCGCCCTGTGCGCTAGAAGGGCAACTTGAATGCTTCCGTGCCATGTCGCCGAAGTCGGCGCCGGAGGCGATCTGGGCGCTCAGATCGTTGGCTTTGTCTTCAGTGGAAACGAGGATGTGTCGGGCATGCGCTGTGGCCATTGATCCTCCTTGGACCGGGAACTGTTAAGGGACCGGACAGGATTACTGTACAACCCTAACAAAAAACTGGTGTTGAAAACCCAGGCTCCTTGAGGGAATTGATTTTGTACACCTGGAGCAATGCTTTACAAAGTAACCGGTGCCACTGTCGAGGCCGACACGTGTGCGTCACCGCAGACAGTTTTCAGTTTCGGCTGGGCGGCTAATAATGGCGACCGAGAAAGAATTAATGGATAAAGACACCAAAAATGCCAACCCCCAAATCAGCCCCCGGGAGCATGGGCCACTACGTGTTGAGGGGCCCGTCAATTTCTTTGATGCTAGGGGAAACCAGATCGATCCTTTGCGGAAGAAAAAGGGCAACATCGCCCTGTGCCGTTGTGGTTCCTCTCGCGACAAGCCATTTTGCGACGGCAACCATCGCAACACCGGTTTCAGCAGTGCCAAGGTTATATGCGGGGAGCAGGACCAGCGCACTGATTATGAGGGCGAAGAAATCACGGTGCATGACAACCGCGGCATTTGTGCCCACATCGGCTACTGTGCTGATGAGCTCCCCGAGGTATTTCGGGTCGGGATAGAACCATGGATTGATCCCGACGGAGCTCCCGGCGAGCGGGTCAAGGAACAGACACGTCGTTGCCCTTCAGGAGCCTTGAATCACTCGGTCGACGGCGTGGAATATTGGGACGCGGAGAGGCCACCAGCGATACAAGTCGTTGCAGAGGGCCCGTATTTTGTCACCGGCGGCATCGAGCTTGAGGATACCGAGAGAGGCCAAGGTGCATCTTTCGAGCACTATGCCCTATGTCGTTGCGGCCACTCGAAAAACAAGCCATTTTGCGATGGCAAGCATAAGCAAGCGAGCTTTGCCGACACCGGCGTTTTTTGAGCTGTTTCAAAAAAATCCAGCCAACCAGCAGACCAACAGGACGAACGATGGAAATCCCTCAAGAAGACTACAAACGAATCGAGGAAGTGATCTACAGTGCTGAAAGCCCGGTGGGTATCGACGCCAAGAAGACGCATGTCATGATCCTTCACATGCTTGAGAAGATCGACGAGCGTTTGCGTCGGCTAGAGTCAGCTTCGGCCTCACCCTAAGTTGTGATGTGCGGCAGGTGTGCAATCGCATCTGCGAGTGCCGGACATAATCAGACAAACTACGTAATGCCTTCCAGGGATTGGGGCCATGCCCGATGGTAATGTTGCCTCTCTCGAAAAGGACTTGAGCCCCCATGAAATTCACTTCTGTCGTCATGCGCCAGTGGTTGGTTTATGTTTTTGTGGCGTCGATGTTTGCCGTTAGCTGCAATCCAGCAGGGTCAGGCGACACGCCGGGCCCCCAATCTGTTGCCACCATCACCGAGGCCGATGAAGTGATCGCGGTTATTGGTGACTCTGAGGTCACGCTCGGTGATCTTTTTGACCAGATAGGCGGCCAACTTGGCTTGATGGACTTTCAGTACCGTAGCCAGCGGCACCAGGTCATCGAAACGGCGATGAAACAGTTCGTAAGGACGAAGCTTCTCGAATCCGAAGCCCAATCCCGTGGCATTACCGTCGATGTGTTGGTCGCGGAGGTTCTCGGTGGCAAGGTGAGCGTCAGCGATGATGACGTTAATTTCTTCTACATTCAGAATCAGGCTCAGCTCGGTGGACGGTCTTTCGAATCGCTTGCTCCGCAAATCCGAGCCTATCTCGAGAACGAGATTCGCGACTCGGTCCTCGAAGAGTTTGCCCAAGGATTGGTTGAGGATCACGATGTTAACTACGTGCTCAGCCCATTCCGTGTCAACATCGATACGACTGACTCGCCGATGTTCGGCAACGTTGAGGCACCAATAACGCTCATCGAATTTTCTGACTTCGAGTGCCCTTATTGCCAGTCATTCATCGCAACCCTTGAGCAGATCAAGGCTGAATACCCCGACGAAGTAAAGATCATCTTCAAGCAATTTCCGCTCAACGATATCCATCCGAACGCACAGAAGGCGGCAGAAGCTTCGCTATGTGCTCATGAGCAGGGAAAATTTTGGGAGGCCCACGATCTGTACTTCGCCGAGCAGGATCGTCTCGAGGTTGCCAACCTTGAGGAGAAAGCAGAGCGGCTAGGTCTCGACACCCTGGCATTCAGTGCGTGTCTAGAGTCCGGGGAATACGCTGATGTCATCAGCGCCGACGTTAGCCAAGGCACCTCAGTGGGTGTCAATGGCACCCCGGCGATATTCATTAACGGGCGCCCGCTGCGCGGGGGAGCGGTTCCGTTCGAAATGGCGGCAGAGATGATCGATGATGAACTCAAGCGCCAGAAGCGTTGAGATAAGGCTAGCCACTTTGTGAGCGACGAACTGATGTTAGAGGACGAAGCGGAACGTGAGGAGTAGGCGGAATATGAGCAGCCCGCCAGGAAAATAAGGCGGAGGGGGTGGGATTCGAACCCACGTCCCGGGGTTATAACCCGAGAACCCGATTTCGAGTCGGGCGCGGTACGGCCAGGCTTCGCTACCCCTCCGTACGAGAATCTCAGACTGGCAAAGGGAGGATAACATCGGGCTGGAGGCCATCCGAGTTAAAGAATCTCTATGTGCCCGGTTCTGCTCGAGTCAGCCTTTCTTCCCTTAGGCGAGGAGTACCACGCTAGACACAGGGCTATACCGGGACGGTTGGGAGCGTCACGCCTTGTTGAGATCGTCTAGCCGTCCTGCAAAAAGGTTGGCAATCGGTCGCGTTCGTTCTCCACGCTCAAGAAGAATCTTCATCATCGAGGTTATTGGAGTGGCGAGCAGCATGCCGACGATCCCCCAAAGTGTGCCCCAGACCATCAGCGCAAGGAGAATCGTGACTGGATGAAGATCGAGCTCATCCCCCATAACCATTGGCTCAATTACATTACCGATGGTTAGCTGGACCGCCCCGGGCAGGGCGATGGCTAGAAACATGGTCGTCGTGCTCAAGTCTGGGCTAACTAACACGACAGGCAGTGGCAGCAACGTTGCCACGATCGAACCAATGCTGGGAATGAAGTTAAGCAGGAAGGCCAATAGCCCAAAGGCCATTGCCAGTTCGATGCCGAGGACACTGAGAATGATCCCCACCAATATGCCGGTGAAGGCTGAAATAATGAACTTGAAGACGATGTATTTCTGCACCCTCTTTTTAACTTCAATCCACATGCTATTTACGGGAGCCTCGTGTGCCGAGCCGCCGAGCAGCAAAAACATGAGGAAGATCAAGACGATCGACCCTTGAGACACGAGGGAAACGATCGCGTTAGTGATGCTGATCGCTGCTGTGCTGATCGCGTTTAATGGCAGCGAAAGAAGTTCATCTGGATTCACCCCGAGGTCTTGGAGCGGGAGGTTTGCGAGTGCGCTATCGACCTGTTCCAGTACCAGAGCTTGATACGTTGGAGCGTTTGTTGCCAAACGCTGGGCAGACGTCATGACCAGCATCCCAGCTAGTGTCAACAGGGTGACCGCGATAATCAACGTCAGTAGCACCGCGGCCCACTTTGGAACCCGTAGTTTGTTGGTCAAGTAATCAATTAGCGGTGCAAGCCCCAATGCGATGAACAGCGACAACACGAACGGCACAAAGACGGCCTGCAACCACCAGAGCGTAGCGCCCACCGCGGTAGTTGCCAGGATGACCAGGCACGTCGTTTGAATTCGCTCGTCAACAGTCTGTTGGCTCATTGCGGACCGTTCCAAGGTTCGATCGTGACGCGCTCGATTATTGAGCCCTCAAGCACTCGGTCGACAACTTCCATCCCCGACACGATCGTGCCGATTATCGTGTAGTTGTAATCGAGACGAACGTTGTCGACAAGGTTAATGAAGATTTGAGAATCACCTGTGTCACGTCCCCGCGTGGAAATTCCGACGGTGCCACGCAAGTGAGAGCGATTTCCAACTTCATCTCGGCTGTATGGGCCATCACCAACATATTCGTTTGCTCCAGGACTTCCACCTTGGATAACGAAGTTGGCAACCACACGGTGAAAGGTCAATCCGTCAAAGTATCCGTCGCGCACTTGCCGCGCGAAGCGCGCGACATTGGTTGGCGCCTCATAAGGATGAAGCCTGACCTCGATGACGCCACTATCTTGCATCTTCATTCGAACCCTTGCTTGCTCAAGGTTGATGAGATCTTCGATAGTGGGAAACGGAGCCAGGGGCAAAGGAGTTGGCGAAGCAGAGATGGTTGAACCGGTCCAGGAGAGCAAAACCTGGGCTGCCTGCGCCGCAATTCGCGAGTCAAAATCCTCAATGTAGGGAAGAATGCTGTCGGCATTGTCCGCATCGCCAAGTTCTCCGATGCGTCTTAGAATGGCAAGCCGCGGATCACGCGAAGTCTCTCTCTTCTCGAGCGTGACCCGCTCAAGGGCCTCAATCAACATCGCCAAAGCGTCTGGATGCTCAGTGGCTTCCAGCATATCCGCAGCGGTGATCAAACGTTGATAGTCTTTGCTCTTAAGCGCCGCCACGGCGGCCCCGTCTGCAGCATGGCCGAGCAACGCGGCGAGGCCTCGGAGTGCTGTGTCGGCGACATTCGGAAATGGGTCCTCTACAAGCTGTTCCAACACATCGATAGCACCAATGGTGGCCGCAGTTCGGGCTGCGTACATTCGGACCTGCCATATTGGGTCCACGCTGGGCACCGAGATTAGCTGTTTAGCAGCATCCGGATGAACGTGTGCAAGCGTGGTTAAAGCATGGGCGGCAGGGTGCCAGGTGATCGGCCGACTGGCGTTGGTCGGTGGGTCCACCAGCATGCGCAACATATTGACAACCGACGGGGTGCTGATCCCAGGGCTGGCGGGGCTAACCTCATGGCAAACCTGTGCCAGAAGGTCGATTGCCTGTAGAGAAACATTCGGGTCGTCATCCTCGACCAATGTAGTAATTGTCGCGCAGCCTTCGGGCCCATGTTCGAGGCGACCGTACCCTCGCAACCCTTCGTAGCGGACTTGCTCTTCGGTGTCAGCGAGCGCGATCTGCAGCAACAAACGCTGCCGATATAAATCGTCAACCCCGCTGGCAGCAGCAGCGGCAAGACGTCGCACCTCGACATCCGGGTCGTAAAGGGCGATCTCGACAGTTTCTGCATCAGCCCTACCGGCCGCATTGAGGACGGCGAGAGCCAGCCGGCGCACCCGTGCCGCGGCGAACATCGCTTCCGATTCTAGCTGCTCGGCTTCGGTGGGGTTGGCACTCCCTCGACCATAGTGGATAAAGCCGACCAGGCGGTCCCTGGCTCCGGAGGCCAACTCGATGTCTGCATTAGTGCGCACCAATGATTCAAATCCACGTAGAGTCGGCACCAACGTTTCAAGGGACGCGTCGCGTTGGGCGACATCGAGCAGGATTGTCTGCGTCTGCTCGATCGTTGCAGCTGAGGCAGGACGTAAGCGGCCGAGTGACTGGGCCAGTGCTCCGCGCACTGCTGGATCGTGTTCTTCATCGAGGCGCCCGCGCAGGAGGTCAGTTGCCGTTTCAGTATTAGCATTGAAGACGCTTTGAGCGATGGCCCCTGCGGCGGTCACCCGCACCAGCGGATCGGGATCGGTGAGCGTCCGGCCAAGTACAGCGAGCGCGGCAGGCTCTTCTAGACGGCCAAGGCCACGCGCCGAGAAGTGGCGTAACAGAGCGTTGTCAGAAGCCAGTCCGTTGCGCAAGGCGGTTGCCTCCGCGAACGTCGGGCGGCGGTCTTCTTCAGCCATGATCTCAACAAGCACAGCCAGGTCTTCAGCATCAAGGTTGGTCACGGAGTTGGTCGGGGTGCCGACAAAACAACCGCATACAAAGAGACCAACCACGAAGATTAGACTTAGGATCGACCCGTGGGTTATACGATCTGTGTTTGGCAGGAGCTGATGCATCCGTTGATGGTGGTGTTGAGGCAAGGTAGCTGTCAAGCGAAAAATATTGGGCAGTAAGATGTGGCGTTTACGGCACCGGTACTTCCCAACCGTCTAGTGGCCGGCGAGGTACTCGTAGGCTGCGGTGACCTCCTTGAACTTCTCTGAAGTCAGCTCGATGAGCTCGGGACCAAGGTGTGCGACCCGGTCGGGATGATACTTGGTGCGAAGCTGCTTGTACGTTTTTTCGATCTCGGCCGGGCTTGCCCCATCATGGAGCCCAAGCGTGGCAAGAGCGTCTTGGCGTTGCCTCGGAGCGCTGGTTGGCGGGGGGCGGCGGTGCCTGCGACCGGGTGGCACCATACGCTCGATGGCGACACGAATAATCGTCATCACGACCCAGATGAAAATGAAGGAGAAAATGGCTCTGAGCATGCCCTCAGTATGCCAGAGGGGTATCCTGAACCCGAATGCAAGCCCCCGCCATTTTCCGGCATTCCCTCCTGGCTCGTTACTTTCACGAAGATGAGTTTCGATAGCAGACAAGTTCTGGTGAGCTGCGAGCACGCCTCGAACCGGCTCCCCGAAGACATGAAGGCGCCGCCTGAAATGATGGCACTGCACATTGCTTGGGATCCTGGCGCCCTCGAGATTGCTAGGCGATTAGCAGAAACTTTCAATGCACCTCTGCACGCTGGTGAGTATTCGCGTCTGATCGTTGATCTCAATCGAACCATCGGCAATTCTGTGCTAGTTCGTCGCGTATCCGATGGCCATAGGATTCCGTTCAACCGTGGCCTTAGAAGATCCGATGTTCAGCGACGCATTGAGGATTACTACCTGCCATATCGGACCGCTGTATTGGGAGCAGTCGAGGGAATCATTCAGGATCGTGGTCGGTGCGTGCACCTTTGCATTCACACCTATACGCCGCAGCTTGGCGACAATGTGCGCGGCAACGACATTGGGCTTCTCTACGATCCACACCGACAACCAGAGGCAGCATTGGTTCGCGAACTACGCGAAGCTCTCATTGAAAGAACCGGCTTGGTGGTGTGGCTAAATCGTCCCTATCAAGGGACCGCAGACGGTATTCTGCCCCGTATCCGAGAGGTCCACGATCCCAAGGTCTATGTTGGAATTGAACTCGAGGTGAACCAAAGATTCGCTGAGGTCCCCGCTGAACTTGACGACATTGCCGACGCTTTCAGCAGGTGTGTACAAGACCTTGGTGGCTGGAAGGAATGGGCTGGTCTGCAAGGCTGAAAACATAGGCCACCGAACTCGCTTGTGGTAACTGCCTAGCTGGCGAGCTTGCCTCGCTTTTATCGGCCGCGACGTTTCAACTCGTCATTGCGTTTGACCACCGATACTCCTTCGGTGATCCAAGGCTTGGCCTGCTCCCCCTTAAGATAGTGACCAAACCAATCGAGGACGCGGTGATGGTAGTCAACCTGGTTCTTCTCTTGCCGGTTACTATGGTTCTCGTTGGCGTACACCAACATGACGAACATTTTGCCGGCGCGCCGGGCGTAGTTGTACATCTCAACACCCTGATGCCAGTCGACTGTACCGTCGTTGTCGCCGAAGGCCATAAGCATCGGGGTCTCAAGCTGCATGATTCCCATCACTGGAGACTCGCGAACGTAGGCCTCCATGTCTTCCCAGTAAGGAACGTCCATTCGTGCCTGTCCCGTTTCGAAATGGCCGCTTTCCGGCAGGCCTTGGTTCCAATGAATGGTTCCGAACATAGAGAAAAAATTGGTTAAAGCGGCGCCTGACACCGAAGCTGCGAAGATATCGGTTTGAGTGGGAACGTATGCTGCCTCGTAGCCACCCCATGAGTGGCCGACGAGGCCGACACGATCGCCATTGACCATGCCGGTGTCGACGACGGTCTGAACAGCAGGGCGGATACACTCGACCGCTGATGACCCTGGGCGGCGACCCTGGAAGAAGATGTCGGGTTGCAGAACAAAGTAGCCGAGGCTTGTCCACACGGCCGGGTTGTAGGGGCTGCGCTCGGTTGGCACCGAGTAGCTGTGCACCGATTGTGACAACCGCTCATAAACGTAGGTGATCATCGGATACTCCTGCCCTGGCGCGTAGCCGGCGGGATAGAAAAGAGCACCCTGTACTCGCTTGCCGAACTCGCACGAATAGTCAACGAGCTCTGAATAGCCCCAGGCGAAATCAGCTTGATAGGGGTTGGTCTTGGTGATCTGAACTGCTTGCGTGAGGTCGGGGCCAACAAAGTAGTCGGGGGAATCGTCGAAGTCCTGGATCACGTAGCCGAATTGATCGACGTCGGTAGCCTTAATTAACCGTCCGACGCTGGCGTCGAGCCAGACAAGACGGGTTAGTTCACGGTCTTCTCCTTTGGCGCCAAGGCGAGCGTAGCCTGACATCTTGGTCCACTGGCCGAACATGCTCAGATACAGAGGAGCATCGAGGCTGATTGCCGATTGCTCGGGGTCGAGACGAGTGTAGCGATAGCGAATCTCGTCCTCGGCACCATTGGTGAGACGGATACTGCCATCACCGTCGGGGTTGACTGACCAGATGTCATAACGGTCGTATAGCAGCACGGCTTCGTCGTTCTCGGCCCAGCCGGCGAGGCCCCAGGAGGGCTTCTGCTCGACTGGGTAATCGTGGTCCCGGTTTACGAAATCCGCTGACAAGCTCGATGTCAGGTCGGTGTGTTTGCCGGTCGCGATCTCATAGGCGAGATGAGTATCGTCCTTAAAGTACAGAAGATGCTCACCGGTGGCACTACCGCCGGAGAAGTAACGCACCCGATCGACAACACGGGTGCGCTCGCCGGTAGCCACGTCAATCAGATCGACGTCAAACCACCGCCGCCCGAACATGCTGTCGAAGATGTATGACTTTCGATCGGTTTCGGTGGCGTGGCGTTGACCGTTGAGCAGTACGATGGTCTCATCGAGGTCGGTTCCGAGTTGAACGAAGCGATCATCGTCGACGTGCCAGACTGCCACATAGCTTTTGGCCCGATCGCGTTGTTCTTGCAACTTCTGCATAGGGATAATGCGCTCGTCGAGGGCGTGCCAAACATCGACGTCTGCGGGCTCGGTTTCCTCTTTGTCACTTTCGCGTGAGATGGAGACTTGTTCTTCTTTCCCCTGATCCGATTCCACTTCCTCGGTATTGGCGATGCTCTCTTCTTCGTCCGTTGGTTTTTCAGGCCATTCCCGCACGCCAAAGAAGATCGCACTCCCGTCTTCGGCCCAGCTTGGGGAACGGTGTTCAACTACCCGCATGTCGGAGGGGAAATCACCATGGGTACGGTGGTCGAACTGCAACGTCCTCGATGGACCAGAAGCGAGATCACGCCAAGCGAGCACGACATGGGGCGGTTCTTGGTGCGACGGGCTTTCCTCAGAGCGAAGTACAGCGAGATCATCTTCATCTTCGCGCCACGTGGGTTTTGTGAAGGTCGCGTCGCCGGAGTCGAGAACGAGTAGTGAGCTGCTGGTTGCATCATAGAGCTGAACACCGTTCCCAGCGCCGCTCTTAGTTAAAACCGTCATCGCTATCCGAGGAACGTTATCCTGCCAAGTGAACTCAGAGACATTCCCGAAGTTAATGCTGCTGCCTGACTCGAGGGCACGGATTACAAGGTCCGAGGCTTCGCCCCCCGTTGCTGGGTAGCCTCGAATAGCTAGATATTCACCGGAGTCGTCGAAGAGAAATGAAGCTACAGCCTCAATAATTTCTTCCTCGCCGCTCGCCAAGTTCAGCAACCCCATGCGGTTACGAATCGGTCGGTCCTCTTCCCGCATGCGTTCCTGCTCACCCTCTGAGTAGCCAATCCGGTAGGCGAGCCAACGCGCGTTGCTCCCGAATTGCGGGGCGCTCCCGCTCTCGACGACCTTCGGGCCGCTAGTTGGCTCGGATTCTGGGCTGGCCATACTGGTGGCGAAGATGCGCAGCTCGGATGTGCTGTCGACACGGCGGATACTGACCGCTAGGTGGGCACCGTCGGGGGAGAGCACGCCACTACTTAGCGTTTCCCACTGGCCGTAGTCTTGTGGAGTAACGGAGGTTTTTTCCTGGGCGGTGGCTTCTGGTCCTACAGAACCCGCCAGTAATGCAACAAGAACCACAAGTATGATTAGTGAAGTCTTTTTCATCGTGCCCCCATTTTCTCAGACGACTTGCCGAGGAAATAATATCGCGGGCAAGGTAACGGTTTCCGGGAATTGCCGTTGCGATACTTGTTTACTTTTCGACTATGTTAGTGAGCTATCTTTACCCATACTCTTCCACCCTCGCTGCCTACCTTCTGGCGTTCCGTTGAGGGCGCGAGACATTAATTTGGCGAGGACATGTTCGGTGCCTCGTCGCAACCCCTTTATAATGGCAGTTCCTTGATTGTCCTCCCCACGAATTAGGTGCCGCAATGTTCCGAATTGCTCATTTCTTACTTTTGGCCACATGCATTGCTGTGTTTGCTTGTGGTGGTGTAACTACTGATGGAGATGGAGGGCAAGAGGTGCGTTTTCTGAGCATGGGGACGGCACCTCCAGGGGGCGCGTTCTTTGTTGTCGGTGGTGCCATGGCAAGGGTTTTCAACGAGAACACTAGTGATTTCAGCATGACCGCCGAGGCGACGAGCGGCTCGCAGGAGAACATCCGGCGGTTGACCAGCGGCGAACTAGACTTCGCCCTTTCGAATTCGGCGATCACCTATTTTGCAGTACGCGGAACTGAAGGTTGGGACAAGGCTTACCCGATGAGAGCTGTGATGACGTTGGCTCCGAACGTAGCGATGTTCGTAGCTGCGGCCGACTCTGCCGTCGAAAGCATCCCTGACCTCGCTGGCAGACGCGTTAGCGTTGGACCGGCAGGAGCGGGGTTCGAGTACTTCATTCGACCACTTTTGGCTGCACATGGGGTGACCTACGATGACTTCTCCCCGGTTAACGCGACCCAAGCTGGGGCAGTGGACTTGCTGACCGACGGGGCGGTAGTGGCGGCTTTTCTCGGTGGTGCGGTTCCGACTGCGTCAATCACACAGGCGGCGGCAGTGCTGGATATTCGCCTGGTTGCTTACGGTCCCGAGGCAATGCAGCAACTCATCACAGAATACGTGTTCTTTAATCCAGCGACGATTCCTGCTGCTACTTACCGTGGAATAGACACCGATTACAAAGGTCTCGATGTCGGCTCGATGCACCTTATTACTAGTGCCGACGTGAACGAAGAAATTGTCTATGAGGCCATTAAAGCGCTGTATGAAAACCGAGAGGCAGTAGTCTCGCAGCATCCTGCTGGCCGCGCCATCAACGCTAGCAATGTGGTGCGCGACACTGGCACCGAGTTTCACCCTGGCGCCGTGCGGTTCTACCGGGAGATCGGCATCTGGCCGCAATGACCGTTAACGATGCACCTAGTGTCCGACCAGCTGAGCGCTTGGTCGTTATCGCATTAGGCTCGGCAATGTGCCTACTCACGCTAATTGAGGTGAACTACCCACATCTTGCCCCACCTGCACAGCTGTCGCTGTTCGCTCTGCTCGGCCTGGTGCTGTGTTTCTTGACGGTGCCAGCGCACAAGAAGCTACAGCATGAGAACTGGGCGCGCATGCTCGATTTCGGGCTCGTTGGCCTCACGACGATGTGTTTTGGGTATGTTTTTACGCAGAACGAACCGTTGCTCGGTAACCTTTGGATTGGAGGCCAGTCGCTCGGCAACCGTGCTGGATCCGAGTCAAACGCAGAAACAGTGATTGGTTTGCTGGGCCTCATTCTTATCCTGGAGGCCGCTCGTCGGTCGCTTGGTTGGGCGCTACCTGTCCTAGCCAGTGTTTTTCTTGCCTATGGATATCTTGGCCCCTACTTGCCAGCATGGCTGTTTCCACACCGTGGCTACAGTGTAGAGCGCCTTGTCGCTCAAGCGTTCCTGCACAGCCAGGGTGTTTTCGGCATCGCGATGAACGTCATGTTCACATACGTTTTTTTGTTTGTGGTTTTTGGGGCCTTCTTGCAAGCAACTGGCGCGACCCGTTTCATTATCGATTTCGCGGACAGCATCTTCCGCGGTAGCCCCGGCGGGCCGGCGAAAGTCGCCGTGGTTAGTTGCGGCATGATGGGCTCTCTGTCGGGCAGTGCTGTTGCTACCTGCGCGGTAGTTGGAACCCTAACGATTCCAAGCATGCGGGCGGCAGGTTTTCGATCGAGAGTCGCAGGGGGAATCGCCGCTGCAGCCAGCTCGGGTGGTGCTCTAATGCCCCCTGTGATGGGTGCCGGTGCCTACATGATGCTAGAAATCGTGCAACCTTCTGTGACTTACCTTGAGGTCATCCGCGCCGCATTATTGCCAGCGATTCTCTACTACTCGTCGTTGCTGTTCATTGTGCACTTCACGGCCCGCCGATTGGTTGGAGATATGGCAACCGAAGGCCAGGTTGCCGAGGCGGGGACGCCGTCGACATTTCGGGTTCAGTGGGAAGGCATGATCTTCGGAGGCGCATTGGTGGTTCTGATTGCCTTGCTGCTTTTTGGCAACACACCGTTTCGGGCGGTAACTATGGCACTGGTTACAGTGGTGACCCTTGGCATGCTGAACGAGCGGACCCGAATGAAAGCCCCAGATTTTTTCAGGGCTTTTGGTCAAGCTGCCGTCGACATGCTGCCGCTCGTAGCGGCAGCAGCATGCGTGGGTGTTGTTATCGGAGTCGTCACCCTCACTGGCGTGGGCACACGCCTTCCAGCGACTATCATTCCGCTTGCCGAGCAGAGTTTGTTGCTGGCTCTTGTGCTCATCATGGCTTCGTCAATCGTTCTTGGCATGGGCTTGCCGTCGGCAGTTGTTTACCTGCTCCTAGCTACCCTCCTCGGTCCGGTTCTGGGCAATCTCGGTGTTGTGCCACTTGCGGCGCATTTATTCATCTTTTACTTCGGGATGATGTCAATGGTGACCCCACCGGTCGCTCTCGCTGCGTACGTGGCTGCGTCGATTGCAGGCGCTGACATTATGCAGACGGGGTGGCAAGCTTTTCGTTTCGCCCTCGTTGGTTTCACGTTGCCGTACATCTTTGTGTTTCGCCCCGAGTTGTTAATGCTTTCTGGCGACGGCAGCACCGCATCGATTGGGGCGATTGTTTACGCAACCACAATAGCGGCGTTGGGCGTCTTGGGTTTTGCTGCCGGGCTCGCTGGCTTCTTGTTCAATAATTTGTCGCCCGTAGCGCGCGGTTCCTCGATCGCGGCGGCTGCATTATTGCTCGTTCCCGGGCAGGGTATTGAGTTATACGGCACCCGAATCCTGGTTCTTGACCTCGCTGGTATCGTGCTGCTTGGTGCCGTGGCGGTCACGAGCTGG
>Ga0209752_1001048_pt1 | contig 13643 bp, 9 predicted proteins | sample METZYME_3_250m_FD_187548 | JGI IMG/M metagenome (GOLD analysis project Ga0209752, IMG submission 187548) | Marine microbial communities from oxygen minimum zone in mesopelagic equatorial Pacific - METZYME_3_250m (SPAdes) (version 2) | ecosystem: Environmental > Aquatic > Marine > Oceanic | place...
TAATCATTTTATTGATTTTCGCCATGAAATTGTTGTTCGCCGCACAGAGTTTGACTTAAAAGGAGCTGAAGCGAGGGCACACATTTTAGAGGGCATAAAAATTGCGCTTGATAATATTGATGAAGTGATAAAAATCATTCGCGCAAGTAAAGACCCGATTATGGCCAAAGAAGGCCTGATGAATAGTTTCAAGTTATCTGAAAAACAGTCACAGGCAATTTTAGATATGCGCCTGCAAAAACTTACCGGCCTTGAGGTAAATAAGGTTGTAGAGGAATATAAAGAAATGATCAAGCTTATAGCTCACCTCAAGGGAATCCTTGAAAGCCGCGCTCAAAGAATGTCTATCATCAAGTTAGAGCTTCAAGAAATGAAAGACCAATATGGCGACCCACGCCGCACAGAAATCATCCCGGTTGACAGCGACTTTACAATGGAGGACATGATTGCTGACGAAGAGGTTGTGTTAACAATTACACACGAGGGATATATTAAGCGGACCGCATTAAATACATATCGTACCCAGCGTCGCGGTGGGCGTGGAGTTCAGGGAGCAACCAGCAAAGAAGAGGACTTTGTTGAACATCTGTTTATCGCCAACACCCACAACTATATGCTGTTTTTTACAGATCGAGGAAAATGTCATTGGCTAAAGGTGTATGACATTCCCCAAGGAGGACGAGCAACGCGAGGACGAGCAATTGTCAACCTAATTGGCTGTGAGCCCGGAGAAAAAGTTGAGGCGTTTGTCAGCGTAAAAGATTTTGATGATCAACACTATATTGTTATGGCGACTAGGAATGGGATTGTAAAAAAGACAGCATTATCCGCTTATAGTAAACCACGAAAAGGGGGGATATATGCTATTGATATCCGTGAGGGAGACACCCTAATTGAAGCACGAATTACTAATGGTGAAAACGATATCTTGCTAGGTACCCGCGAAGGAAAATCGATTCGCTTTTCAGAAAAAAACATACGACCCACCGGAAGAAAAACCATGGGCGTAATAGGCATCAGGCTTGGGTCCAAAGAAGATTGTGTTATTGCTATGCTGGTTGTGAAGAGGGAAGGAACAATTTTGGTTGCAACTGAAAAAGGACTGGGCAAGCGCACTGACGTTATTCAGTACAGAACCCAAACAAGGGGAGGCAAAGGCGTTATGACAATGCGTGTCACCGAAAAAACAGGTAAAATGGTTTCCATTATGGAGGTGGTAGACGCTGATGACTTAATTGTAATTACAGATAAAGGCGTTCTTATGCGTCAACCTGTATCTCAAATAAGAACAATAGGACGAGTAACCCAAGGGGTTAAACTGGTTAAGCTTGATGGTGGATCGAAAATTTCTTCAATTTCCCGCGTTATTAACGAGGATGAGCCAAGGGAAAACCATGACAAAACAGAAACACCTCATGAGGATAAAGGAAACGAAACACCCATTGTTAAAAACAAAGCAGACGAAGAAAAAAAGACTGAGAACAACGAGGAATAAACCTGCTTGATAGAGCTTAGTCGAGTTAAAGATAAAATTGACTCTGCACTAAAACAATGCGACCGTAACGATAGCGTTACCATTGTCGCTGCAACAAAATCACGCAATCCAAAAACCGTTGAAAGGTGTATTCATAATGGCATCGTGAACATTGGTGAGAACCGCGTGCAGGAGGCCGTTAAAAAATTTAACACCATCCAACCCGAACTAGTATTCACCAAAAGAATGATTGGACACCTGCAAACCAATAAAATCAATAAAGCACTACGCACTTTTGACACCATAGATTCTGTAGACAGCCTGAGATTAGCAAAACAACTGGCAAAAAAGTTAAAACAGACAAAAAATTCGTTATCTGTATTATTAGAAATCAACACTAGTGGTGACAAAACAAAATTCGGCTTTGATCCACAGAACGATCAAGACTTACTAGAGAGTATAGCTCTAGATGAAATTATTGTTGGTGGACTGATGACCATAGGACCCGCATCACAAGAAAAAGACAGCACAAAAAAGGCCTTTGGCCTGCTCAGAAGAATTAAAGAAAACATTAATAGGCAGATTGTTCGAGAGAAAAAACTAACAGTTTTATCCATGGGAATGAGCAACGATTTTGAGATGGGAATACATCAAGGAAGCACAATGGTTCGGTTGGGTACAGCATTGTTTGGGCCGCGGTAAAAATGATCAATAAAACCGCTGAATTATATTATTTATGTGCGGGCCCCATCAACTGCGGCCTGGATATTGGGATATCCAAAAAGCTGGCCGGTCACGCTTTTGGTACAATTAACGACAAGTCGATTGTTTGGCCCATCAGGCTTTCTTCACTAAACTGTAATCCAAAAAACATTCAAACCATAAAGTCGTCCGCAAAGAATAGAGATATTGTAATTATAGACCGTATAAAGTGCGAAACCCCAACGGTGAATATTTGTGGGCACGTGAACAGATCGGGCGAAAACTATCTTATTGGTATGACCCCTTATGATAATTATCCCCAGTTTCCAGACATGACGCATGTTTATAAAACACGCCCAAACAAAACAACAAAAACGGTACACACCGTTGGACCAAAGCGCTATAAAGAAGCTGCATTAAACAGAAAAACAATTTGGAGTGAAGGAATTGGTCTTGTGGCGCCCGTTTTATATTATTTTGGTTATAACATAAAAGGGGTTGGTGTAAACAGCGCTAATTCGCTCAAACAATTTTTTCGTTGAATTGGGGTGGCCACTAAACACGACCTCAACCCACGAAAGAGAACAAAGACTTTCTAACTGCTCGAAGATAGTTCCTTTGAAATTTTTATGCCAAGACTAACGTTGTTTATTGCTAAGGCCTTATTGGTTTCTAAACTTCTTCCAGATGTCTTTTTCAAAATTTCTTTGAGCAAAAAAGGGGTCAGGTCCTTTCCCTTTATTTTATTTTCTATAGCACCATTAATGGCGTCATTAATGATTTTTTTTATTTCATTATCTGGGATTTCATTTTTTTCAGGAACAGGGTTAACAACCAGGGTTGATGCGGTCAACCCAGCTTCCATGTTTTTTCGATAAACACGAGCAGCTTCACCGGGGTTTTCTATGCGCAAAAGGCCACAAAGCCCGGATTTTTGTGAATAAAAAGCAGGGAACTCATTCGTTTTAAACCCCAAGACGGGGACCCCTAGCGTTTCCAACGCCTCTAACGTCTTGGGCAGATCAAGAATAGCCTTTGCTCCGGCCGAGACGACAACCATAGGTATTTGTGAAAGCGCAATCAAATCTTGAGAAACGTCAAACGTTTTTTTAGCACCGCGATGCACCCCGCCAATGCCGCCTGTGGAGAAAACAGAAACCCCAGACTGGTGGGCGATGTGCATGGTGGCAGAGACGGTGGTTCCACCGCTCCAATTTTTTGAAATGGCGACGCCCAACTCCCGCCTAGAAACTTTTTTTGTGGATACATCTTTTCCTATGAATTCTATCTGCGCCTTTTCCAAACCCACACAACACTCGCCCTTAACAATAGCGATTATAGCCGGAACCACCCCTTGCTGTCTGCAATTAGACTCAGCTTCTAAGGCAAACTCAATATTATCCGGATGGGGCATGCCGTGTGTTATAATTGTCGATTCCAGTGCCAAAACCGGCATCCCCGCAGCTAGAGAAGACTCAACTTCCGCTGAAAAACGGATTTTCATTAACAATTCAAAATATTCACAGGGTTAATTTCAACGCTGTTTTGCTAAAGGACCATGAAAAGAATTAACCCTAAAAAGTACAACCTGACACCCCGAACCACCCTATTTAAAACAACGGATGATGTTTATATAGTCATCGATAGAAAAAGCAGGATTATCATGAAAGACGGCTACAGAATATCAGAACAAGCGAAATCAATTTTGTCTGTAGAACCGGATATCCGCATTAGGGTTGCCACCTCTGCGCCCGTATGCAAAAAAACAAAAGAGCACCTTAGGCGGGTTGATATTGAGGTCATAGATCTAAACTCATTAAAAATGTCTTCATAGTGCTTAAATACATACCACCACAAGACAAAGCCATTTCCAAGGAGGTCTTTACGCTAGCGTTCCCAGTGATTCTGTCCAATTTGAGTCGCGTTCTTATGGGTGTGGTAGATGTTGCCATGGTGGGTCGACTTGGAGCTGAAGCCCTAGCGGCCACCGGCATGGGTGCCATGCTTTTTTGGGGCGCCCTGAGCCTGGTTCTTGGTATCCGGACAGGGGTTCAAACCGTTGCGGCCAGGCGCTTGGGACAGAAAAAACACGAGCAATGCGGCTCAGCTTTCCATAACGGGCTTATAATGGCAACAGTTTATGGTCTTCCAGTATCCATCGCCGGATGGTTGTTAGCGAAGGATTTTATTCCTTTTTTTATAGATGACCCCATTGCTACACCCTTGACCGTGGATTACGCTTCTGTAATTTTCCTCAGCCTCCTTTTCTCAGCCTATAGTTTTGTTTTTCAAGGGTTTTACACAGGAGTAGAAAAAACAAAAATCCACATGACGGTCACCATTACCAGCAATATAATCAATGTATATTTAAACGCTGGGTTCATTTATGGATCTGAAGGTGTAAAATTATTTTTTTATGAAACCATTCCATCTCTTTCATTTTTCTCTCACCTTTGGCAATGGACATCTTTTCCGGCAATGGGGGTTAAGGGCGCTGCCGTTGCAACTCTTGTTGCATCATTGTGGATGTCTGTCCATTATAGTATATATCTTTTTTCGAAACAGATTAAAACAAGGTTTGCTGTGTTTTCGTTATCAATAGACCGAGAAATGATGATTCGTCAACTCAAACTGGCTACACCTCAAGGGTTCCAGGAAATGTTCATTGCTGTTGGGTGGTCCATGTTTTATAAAATAGTTGGCATAATAGGGCTTATTGAATTGGCCACCACAGAACTTTTGTTTACCATTATGCACGCTTCGTTTATGCCGGCACTGGGGGTAGGGCAGGCCTGCTCAACTTTAGTGAGCAAGTATATGGGTGAAAAAAAAGTAGATAAGTCAGAAGCGAGCATTAAAGAGTCAATTCGCCTAGCGGAATATATCATGGGCGTTATGGGGTTGAGCTTTATCCTGTTTCCAAAATATTATTTGTTTATTTTTACGGACGATCCAGAAATTATTCGGCTGGGAATATTTGGCTTGCGGATAATAGGAGCCGTTCAGTTTTTAGATGCTATTGGTTTTGTTCTTTGGTTTGCCTTGTCCGGGGCAGGAAACACGCTATTTCCTGCCGTTGTAGAGTCCTGCCTAACCTGGGGGATTATTGTTTTAGGGAGCTATATATTTGGGGTCGTCCTAGGATTGGGCTTTAATGTGCTTTGGTTGCTGTTTCCTGTATATATGGGCTTATTTGCAGGAATAATGGTTTGGAAGGTAAGAAAAGGAGATTGGAAAAAAATTCAATTATGATATTCACCAAGAAACGATATCTTCCTTATTATAAGATTAACCCAAAGGCATTAATTTACATACCGTGTCAAACCTAAAGAGAGAAGATATTGACCCGCAAGGGACCCAAGAATGGCTAGAGTCCCTTGAAGATGAAATTGAAGAACATGGTTTTGAGCGCGCGAGGCATCTATTAGAAAAACTAGTAGACTATGCCTCTGCTCGCGGAGCCCGTCTGTCCTTTAATACAAAAACCCCTTTTGTAAATACTATCACTACAGACCAAGAGCCTGAATTTCCAGGAAACCGGGAAACCGAAAGAAAAATAAAATCCCTTGTTAGGTGGAACGCAATGGCAATGGTGGTAAGCGCAAATAAAAAATCACCAGGCATTGGCGGACACATATCAACCTATGCGTCTGCAGCTAATTTATATGAAGTAGGTTTTAACCATTTTTTTAAAGGACCCGACCACCCACAGGGTAGTGATTTAGTTTATTTTCAAGGACACGCCTCTCCAGGCATATATGCAAGAGCCTATTTAGAGGGAAGGTTTAATGAAGAAAAGATGCGCGGGTTTCGCCGCGAACTTTCACCAAACGGAGGCCTGTCATCATATCCCCACCCTTGGCTAATGCCAGACTTTTGGCAATTTGCTACGGTATCAATGGGATTGGGCCCACTACTGGCTGTTTATCAGGCTAGGTTCATGAACTATTTAATTGACCGCGGTCTAATAGAAAACACGGATCGTAAAGTATGGGCCTTTCTCGGTGATGGTGAAATGGACGAACCAGAAGCGCTGGGCGGCTTAGCGCTGGCATCAAGAGAGAAGCTTGATAATCTAATTTTTGTTGTTAACTGTAATTTGCAAAGGCTGGACGGTCCGGTCAGAGGAAACAATAAGATAATCCAAGAGCTGGAGGGCGCTTTTCGTGGTGCCGGCTGGAATGTAATAAAAGTTATTTGGGGTTCAGATTTCGATCAATTACTTGAACATGAAAACGGGGATTTATTTTTACGTCGCGCCGAAGAGGTTGTTGATGGTGATTTACTAAAGTACGTTGTCGAAGGCGGTAGCTACCTACGCGAGCACTTTTATGGTAAATATCCAGAGCTATTAGAAATGGTAGCACACATTAACGATGAAGATCTCGAGAAAATGCGAATTGGCGGGCACGACCCAATAAAGGTATTTGCCGCGTATTCAGAGGCGGTTAAGTCAAAAGGAAAGCCCACAGTCATTCTTGCCAGAACCATAAAAGGATATGGCTTGGGTGAGGCGGGAGAAGGTCGAAATATTACTCATCAACAAAAAAAACTTAACGACGAAGAATTATTACATTTTCGCGATCGTTTTAATATACCGTTGTCTGACTCTGAAGCGTCCACAGCTCCATTTTATAAACCTAATGATAAAAGCGGTGAAATAATATATATTAAAAACCAGCGTAAGAAGTTAGGCGGATTTTTACCCCACCGTCGTAGACAGGGCTCCGCTATAAAAATCCCCGACTTATCATTATTTCAAGAGCTGTTGGATGGATCAGGCGATCGGAAAATCTCAACCACCATGGCCTGTGTTCGAATGCTTACAATTCTAACAAAAGATAAAACAATCGGGAAAAACATTGTTCCTATAATACCAGACGAGGCACGAACGTTTGGCATGGATCCTTTATTTAGACAGCTTGGTATTTATGCCCACGAGGGCCAAACATATGATCCCGTTGATTCTGATCAATTTCTTTTTTACAAAGAAGCCACCGATGGGCAAATTTTAGAGGAGGGCATCAATGAAGCCGGGGCAATATCATCTTTTGTGGCGGCGGGCACAAGCTACAGCACGAACGGCATTAGCATGATACCTTTTTATATTTATTACTCCATGTTTGGTTTCCAAAGAATTTGGGATTTTATTTGGGCTGCAGGCGATATGCGCACAAGAGGTTTTTTGGTGGGAGGTACTGCGGGTAGAACAACGCTAAACGGTGAGGGCCTACAACACCAAGACGGTCACAGTCATTTGGCCGCCGCCGCCACCCCCAACATTAGGGCCTATGATTTAGCTTATGGCTATGAGATTGCTACAGTAGTACACAGTGGTCTTATAGATATGTATGAAAAGGGGAAGGATGTTATATATTACTTAACTGTAGAAAACGAAAATTATATACACCCACCTATAAAAGATGTTGCAAGTGAAGACATCATCAAGGGGCTTTATAAAATCAAAGCCACCGACAAACCAACCATACGACTGCTTGGTAGTGGCCCCCTGTTGGGAGAAACCCTTGCGGCAGCGGAATTATTAAAGGAAGACTGGGGTATAAATCCTGGCATCTGGAATGTTACCAGCTTCAGTGAATTACGACGGGACGCAGAAGAGACAGCGCGGTGGAACTTGATCCACCCAGACAAGAAACCAAGGAAATCTCACCTAGAGATTAAGCTGAGCAAGCACACTGTGCCTACAGTTGTGTCTTCAGATTATGTAAAAATGGTATCCGAGCAGATTGGACCCTATGTTCCCGGGCCGTACTATGCTTTAGGCACTGACGGGTTTGGCCGCAGTGATACCCGGGAAAATCTGCGCCATTTCTTTGAAGTGGATCGTTATTATATTGTGCTTACTGCCATTCGAGCTCTTGCATTAGATGGAAAACTAGAAATGTCCAAAGCGGACGAAGTAATGAAGAAATACAATTTAAACCCAGAGAAGCCGAACCCCATTACCGTTTAGGGAAAAAAGATGATTAAGGATATATACCTCCCGGATCTAGGCGAAGGCATCGAAGGCGCTGAAATAAGTGAAGTGGCCGTTGATTCTGGCGACATTGTTACAACGGAAGACACGATCCTTGTTTTAGAATCGGATAAAGCCTCTATGGAAATTCCTGCAGAAGTTAACGGCACGGTCATAGAGATCCTTGTTGCCCCCGGGGACGAAGTGAAAACAGGGCAACTCCTGATTAAGATTGAAATTTCTGATTTCACTGCCCCTGTAACAGAAGAGTCTGCCCTTACTGAAGAAGCAGATCAGACTGTAACACCCGCTGAAGAAGAAAGTCCCCCGGCGGTCAATTTGTATTCTACCAAAGAAGATCCAGGCTTAGCTGATAATGTGTTTGCCTCTCCTGGTGTTCGCCGGCTTGCCAGGGAACTAGGGATCAATCTTCAAACTATAAAAGGGTCGGGAACAAAAGGGCGCATTACCAAAGATGACCTTTATGGATACATTAAACTACAAATGGCCATGTCTTCAGAATCAATTCTGGCACCACAGCCCGTAGTTGATTTTTCTCAATGGGGTAATGTTGAAGTTCAAAAACTTACTAAAATTAAACGTATTACTGGTGTGCGTCTTCAGCAAGCGTGGCAATTAATCCCCCACGTTACGCAATTTGACGAAGCAGATATCACTGACTTGGAAGCTCTCAGGAAAGAAATGAAAAAAGAGGGCGCTGAAAAAGGCATCAAAGTAACTTTTTTACCGTTTTTGTTAAAAGCCTTGTCAGTCGTTTTAAGGGAAATGCCTGAGTTCAACAGCTCCTTAGACGATACTAATGAGAACTTAATCTTAAAGAATTATTATCATTTAGGGGTCGCTATTGATACACCAAGCGGGCTTATTGTTCCGGTGGTCCATGATGTTGACCAAAAGTCTGTATTTGATCTTTCGGAAGAACTCATGGATTTGAGTGCTCGCGCCAGGGATAAAAAACTCAAGCCCGGCGAATTGAAAGGTGGAACATTTACAATCTCAAGCTTGGGCGGAATCGGCGGTACGGGGTTTTCACCCATCGTAAACCCCCCTGAGGTCGCTATCATGGGTGTCTCTCGCAGTACATGGAAAGAAGTTTACGATAAAGAAACCGGTGAGTTTGTTGCAAAGTTTATTATGCCGTTTTCATTATCTTATGATCATAGAGTGATAGATGGTGCGGCGGCAGTTGCGTTTACATCAAGATTTGCTGATGTATTATCAGACTTAGATCATTTTAAAAAATAGGATCAATGGAAAAATCAAGACAGATAGAGCTTGTTGTAATTGGAGCTGGTCCTGGGGGTTATGCTGCGGCCTTCCGCGCCGCCGACCTAGGGAAACAGGTTCTGCTTATTGATCGCGACCCGGAACTGGGAGGCGTTTGCCTAAATCGTGGCTGTATTCCATCTAAAGCGTTGCTTCATATTTGCAAGGTTATGGAAGAGGCAACAAATTTAGAAAAAATGGGCGTCAAATATGGCAAGCCGGAGATTGACATTGGTAAGATACGAGATTATAAAAATAAAATTGTTTCCCAGCTGAATAGTGGCATTGCTCAAATAGCCAAGGCAAGAAAAGTGGAAACCGTCCAGGGGCTTGCCTCATTTGTATCCAACACAGAATTGAAAGTCCAAACTGGCACAGGCGATGTATCCGTTACATTTGGCCAATGCATTATTGCTTGTGGTTCTTCATCGGCAATGATTCCCGGTTTGCCTACAGACCATCCTTCTGTAATAACATCTCGAACAGCCCTAAACCTAGATGATGTTCCCGAAAGATTATTAGTAATCGGCGGCGGCATTGTTGGCCTTGAACTTGGGCAGGTATACGCTGTTCTTGGGTCCAAAGTATCTATCATAGAATATTTACCCAACATTCTTCCCGGTACAGATCCGGATCTAGTAAAACCATTACAGCGAAAACTTAAAAAACAGTGTGAAGCAATTCAAGTTTCATCAAAAGTGACAAAGGTTGAGCCCAGCCAAAATGACACCTTAACAGCTACGATCAAAAAGGATAAAGGCTCTAGCAAAGAGGTGTTCAATAAAGTATTGGTGTCTGTAGGACGAAAACCGAACACCGGTTTATTAAACACTGAAGCGACAGATGTTAAAGTAAACGATAGCGGTTTTATTCAGGTGGATGTGTACCAACGAACTTCAGTGAAAAACATTTTTGCAATCGGTGATATTGTAGGAGATCCTATGTTAGCCCATAAAGCCACTCATGAAGGAAAAGTTGCAGCGGAGGTGGCCTCAGGTCACCCGGCAGCTTTCGATGTGCGAGCCATTCCATCTGTGGTTTATACAGACCCGGAAGTGGCATGGGCAGGCCTAACAGAAATAAATGCAAAAGAAAACGAAATACCCTACGAAAAGGGAGAATTTCCTTGGTCAGCCAGCGGGAAAGCTCTTACTATGGGGATCAATCAGGGAAAAACAAAAATTCTATTCGACCCGGAAACCAAACGGGTACTAGGTATGGGCATTGTTGGCCCTAGTGCAGGCGATATGATCTCTGAAGGCATGCTGGCAATTGAAATGGGGGCAGACGCAGAGGATATTTGCCTTACGGTGCACCCACACCCTACATTAAGCGAAACAGTAGGTTTGGCCGCAGAGGCGTTTACAGGGACAATTACAGATCTTTACCTACAAAAAAAGTGAAGAAACAATGTCACTATTAAAACATATTATTAAACGTTTATTTTTTACTGTTTATTATTTAGTGACTTTTATTTTAATATCATTATCAGCCCAAGAAACAGACGATTCGACCGCAGTTAAATCAGATTCCACAGATACAAAAAAGACAATATCAGAACTAACACGGTCTTCACGTAAGGTAGAAGGATTATTTACCTTTTTTCAGGATACCGTTAATGGGTCTGTCCAAATGTTAATAGACAAAAATCAACTCAACAAAGAATACATACATTTTGTTCATACGCTGGACGGCGTGGTGGACGTAGGTTATTTTCGTGGTGCATATAAGACGAGTAAAATTTTCGAGATCAGAAAATATTTTAACCGACTGGAATTTGTTTCTATCAATACAGCTTATTATTTTGACCCAGACAACCCATTAAGCCGCGCAGAAACTGCGAACATAAACGCTGCTGTTTTAGCAGCTATGGAGATTACAGCGATTGATGAAAAAACGGGCGCAATGCTTCTTAAGGTAGATGATGTGTTTCTTTCAGAGAACCTATATCAAATTAAACCCGCGCCTAACCCCAACGCTAAACCAGGCACCCGCTTTACCTTGGGATCATTAAACAAGAAGAAATGTCAATATATTGCTCTGAATAATTATCCACTTAATTCAGATGTCGTAATAAAATATGTATATGACAACCCTATACCGACAAACCGGGGGGGGCCGGGAATCACAGATCCCCGCGCAGTTCACATTGTAATACAACACAGCTTTATTGCGGTGCCGAAAAACAACTATAATCCGCGATACGATGATCCTAGAGTAGGATATTTCATGACGCAAGTCACAGATTTGACATCAACAAGCAACACTCCCTATCGCGACCTTATTCATCGCTGGAATTTGATTAAGAAAGAACCAACCACACCTATTTCTGAGCCAGTAGAACCAATTGTTTTTTGGATAGAGAACACAACGCCAATGGAATTTCGTCCGGCGGTAAAAGAGGGTGTTTTGCGTTGGAACAGAGCATATCGTGCTGCAGGATTTAAAAACGCTATTCAGGTAAAAACCCAACCAGACGATGCTGAGTGGGACGCAGGAGATATTCGCTATAACGTGTTGCGCTGGACTTCGTCTCCTAGGCCGCCTTTTGGGGGTTATGGACCTAGTTTTGTAAACCCGCGATCTGGCCAGATCTTGGGAGCAGACATAATGCTAGAATTTGTTTATTTCACAAACCGAGTGAAGTATGATAAGCTATATGAAGAAGTATATGAAAAATATGATTGGACAGACTACTGTTTCGCAGGAGAGTACTTATGCCAATCCAATCAATTTGGTTTTACATCAGCAACAATTTCTGGTTATAGTGAAGAAGTGAAAAAACGAATCGTGAACGAATCCCTGATTAGGTTGGTGTTGCACGAGGTTGGTCATACCTTGGGCTTGAATCATAATTTTAAATCTAGTTATCTACACAACAATGAAACTGTACACAAAAAGGGCATTACAGAAGAAATGGGGTTGACTGGTTCCGTAATGGAATATCCTGGAATTAATATTGCCCCCCCCGAAACCGAACAAGGTGAATATTATACAACAACACCGGGCCCATATGATGTCTGGGCGATTGAATTTGGTTACTCCACAGCATTAGAAAACAATGAACTGGAAGAAAGCAGGCTTAATACAATTTTATCTCGATCCACCTCTCCAAACCTGGCGTTTGGTAATGACGCAGACGACATGCGTGCGCCAGGTAAAGGCATTGATCCACAAGCCATGATTTATGACATGTCCAGCGATCCCATATCATATGCAAGCGACAGAGTTGAATTGTCTAAATATTTATTGGATGATATTGTTGTAAAATATTCTGATAGAGGGACGTCTTACCAGGCACTGCGTGACGCATTTGCTATTTTATTAAGGGAGCACGGCACCGCTTGTGGGGTTATATCTCGTCACATAGGCGGTGTATATGTAGATCGTGCATATGTTGGACAGCGTGATTCAAACACACCATTTAGAGCGGTACCATATAACGAACAAAAAAGAGCAATTAATGCTTTAGACGCTTATCTTTTTGCACCAACGGCTTTCAACTTCTCTCAATCAATTCTCATGCGCTTACAGTCTCAGCGAAGAGGGTTTAACCATAAGTCACAAACTGAAGATCCGAAAATTCATGATCAGGTAATTGGGATGCAAAAAAACGTTTTAAATCAACTGTTGCACCAAAACGTGTTAAAGCGCCTTACCGACAGCAGTCTTTATGGAAACAAATATAGCCTGGACGAATTTATGTCTGATCTTACTACAGCCATATACAAGAACGATATGCGCGGCGACGTAAACACCTTTCGTCAAAACCTGCAGACCGAATACACCCAACGATTGATTAATGTCATGAAACCAGAAAAAACTAGCATTTACGGACACCATGTGCAAGCAGCAGCCTTTAAAAATCTGAACGATATCAAGAACTTTGTAAGAAAACAAACAGGTGTTTCACCATCAACAAAAACCCATAGAATGTATATAGACCACTTAGTACAAAAAGCCCTTGATAGCGAATAAAATATTTTCCAAGTAATAAATGGATGTTATTCTCATTGCTGCCATTACTGCGGACGGCTATATTGCCAGACACAGCAACGAAAAGGTAGACTGGTCTCTTGACTTACATTTGTTTAGAAAACAAACAATGGGCTATCCAGTGATAATGGGCTCTCAAACAGAAAAAACCTTAGCAATGGACCTTGATGGCCGCGAAACCATTGTTACACATAGGCACAATAGTCC
>Ga0209752_1001050_pt1 | contig 13640 bp, 8 predicted proteins | sample METZYME_3_250m_FD_187548 | JGI IMG/M metagenome (GOLD analysis project Ga0209752, IMG submission 187548) | Marine microbial communities from oxygen minimum zone in mesopelagic equatorial Pacific - METZYME_3_250m (SPAdes) (version 2) | ecosystem: Environmental > Aquatic > Marine > Oceanic | place...
GATAGGTGGCGCAAAGGTCAAACACGGGAACACGGATCTCGAGGCTGGATTCATTAAAGTTGACTGGCGTTATAGCATGCTGAACGCTTTATCCAGAGCCGAAATTGATACACTATCAGAACCTTTGAAACCAATTATCACAGAAAAAGGGCGTGAACCTATGGTTGGTGATGATATGACCTACAATCTTGATACAAAACGTGGGCGTGTCAAAAAAGGAGCCACTAAGGCTGATGATGGTTACTACACCGGAAAAGAGATCCGCAATGAAAGTAATAAGATCTTCTATATTCGGAATTCCAGTTTCACGACCTGTGACCTGGATGTACCACATTTTCATTTTGAATCAGATAAGATGAAGATCGTGCAGGATGACATGGTCATAGCTAGGCCTATTATCCTGCATTTAGGCCAAATACCTGTTATGGGAATACCATTGGGAATCTTCCCGCACAAAGGCGGACGGCGACATTCGGGATGGATCATGCCTGCATATGGAGAAAACAAATCAAGAGGTCAATTTATTGATGGGTTAGGATACTACTGGGCTCCCAATGATTTCTGGGGATCGAAATTCACTATGAGCATGGGGGACCAACAAGGAATTGTGTTCAAACTGAACAACCAATACCGAATTAGATACAAGTTCAACGGAAGTTTTTCTCTTCGAAATCAGCAATTTCTAACTGGTGGTGATGATATAACCACATTGGGGGAAGACCGAAAAAGTGATTTTATGGTTAGATGGACCCATGCACAGGTCCTGCGTAATCATCAATCCCTAAATGCGAATGTGACCTATTCCAGCAATGGGGACTATAATCGCACGTATGGTCTTGATGCTGCTGAGCGTATGGACCAGAAAGCAACATCCAATATGACATATACCAAAAGATGGCCAAAATCAAAAAACTCCGTTAGCATGAATCTGTATTCAAACCAAGACCTCCTTATTGATCAGAAAGTAGATCCTAACAGTAATTATTTTATCTCCCCTACGAGTGCAGGAACACAATTGAACATTTTCAACAGAACACTTCCAAAATTCTCATTTCGTCATGGTCAAAGTAATCTGATATCCACAACGGCCACAGATAAGAAATGGTATCACAATATCACCTGGAACTATGGATTGAATTATACCAATAAGGATCGTCAGTATTATGAATCACAGTTGGTGCCTTCCACAGATACCTATGATTGGAAAAGAGACCAAAATGGCGATCCGATTGACACGGTATATAAAGATAATGGCTGGGTTCATACCGCATCCATCAATGCTCCTCAAAAGCTATTTAAATATATTTCAATTAACCCTAGTTTGAGTTTGCGATCAGCCTGGGTAGATAAGACCTTTGAAGGGCTGGGATTTGATGACTCAACATATTCATTCAAGTCCAATGAAGTCCAAGGCTTTTCCGCCCGAACGACCGGGTCCTTTTCTTTGAGCGCTAACACCCAAATCTATGGTATCATTCCTATCCCAATAGGACCAATCAAGGTCATTCGTCATGTGGCTTCACCATCCTTAGGATTATCATGGTCCCCCGATTTTTCAAAACCACTATTTGGTCAGAACCTTGGTTATTTCCAAACTTTTACAGACCCTAATGATAATGAGTATATTCATGATCGATTCTCAGGAACCATGGCCGGGAGTACACCACGCACAGAGAGAAAATCCATGAATTTTTCACTGAACAATGTATTTCAGGCCAAAGTTTTAAAAGATGATGAAGAAAAAAAAGTAGATCTATTAAGTTGGCGAATGAGTAGTAGCTACAATTTTGCTGCCAATGAATATCATATGGCAAACCTACGTTCTTCATTAAGATCAAAAGTTGCGGGAAACCTGAATTTGGATTTTTCAATGACCCATGATTTTTATGGATTCGATCAGGAAACAGGTGCTCGGGTCCCGGATTTCAATAAGAACAAAAATGGATCTATCAGTCCGCGACTTACTAATGCTCGCTTTTCCACTGGTTTCCGATTTTCAGGAACACGTATACGAGATACAGAAGAATCAGAAGAGACAAAAGATGACACAACAGCCGTTGAAGATGACCTATCCGGACCAGGTCTTACTAACCCCACCAAGAATATGAAAAATTCCCTGAAAGGTGGAAAACTCTGGAACACTAATGTCAGTTTGAGTTACAGTTATACTGCCAGTAATCCATTACACCCAAGAGAAACATTCTGGGTCAATACCACATCATCGATCCAAATGACAAAGAACTGGCGAGTGTCTTATCGTTCAAGGTTCGATATCATGGAAAAAGATCTTGTGAGTCATTCCTTTTCCATTTACCGCGATCTACATTGCTGGGAACTTTCTCTAAACTGGACACCAGGTGGATTAGGTCAGGGAGTTTATGTAAAACTGAATGTAAAATCACCTACCTTGCAAGATCTAAAGATCGAGAAAAAAGGCGGAGTGTATTCCCGTTCACCATTTTAATCAGATGTTTTTTCTGCGTACAGGATGTAAGAAATTCTCAGCACATTTTTTGAGTAATCATGATCTGTCCTGAGTGCCACGCTGAATATTTAGAGCACATTGAAAAATGTGGTGATTGTAATATTTCTCTTGTTGATGCTTGTATCTTGGACCTGCCCATTCCAGAAATGACCTGGGCTTCTCTCCCGCCATTTGAAGGTAAGATCTATGCGGATATGATTGCTGAGATATTTGATAAAAATGAGATTCCCTATTACCTGAAGATGGATTGGACCAGTTCCGCTTTTAGTATTGAAGGTGCAAACCTTCCCGGAGAAATGGTGCGAATATTTGTGCCCGAAACACATCAGAAAGAAGCAGAGAATATTGTTCAAGATATTATAGGTGACCGTACGTGAGTCAGATACGTACTATTAAAGGGACCCATGATATCCTCCCAGGCGAAACGGATAGGTGGCAATTCCTGGAAAAGATCATTCATGATATTGGTTCGATGTTTGGATATCAGGAGATTCGAACCCCTATATTTGAAGAAACAAAGTTATTCTCCCGAAGTGTTGGTGAAGATACAGATATTGTTTCTAAAGAAATGTATTCCTGGAAGGATCGTGACGGGACAGATCTTACCTTGAGGCCAGAATTAACTGCCCCCGTTGTGCGATCCTTTATTCAACATAGCCTAGGAACTTCAGCTCCGGTACAGAGACTATATTATATTGGACCTTCATTCCGCCGAGAGCGACCGCAAAAGGGACGCCAACGTCAGTTTCACCAGTTTGGGTTTGAGGCATTTGGATCTGGAAACCCAGAACAGGATGCCGAAATTATTGCTATTGCATGGCAAATTTTATCTGAACTGAAATTAAACGAAATCACTGCTCTTCAACTCAACAGTATCGGGTCAAAAGATTGCAGAATGGCTTATCGCGGGGCACTGAAAGAATTTATCCGACCTAACCTGGACCAATTTTCTGAGATCAGTCAAAAGCGGTTTAATACTAATCCACTTCGAATCATGGATACAAAGGCAGCACACGAGAAAAAAATACTTGAAGGTGCACCATCTATTTCTGAATTCTATTCAGATGAAGATACGCGGCATCTTGAATCGGTCCAGAATTTTTTAAGTGTCATGAATATTCCGTTCGGTTTTAACCCTGGATTGGTTCGTGGGTTGGATTATTATACTCGGACCGTTTTTGAATTCACTTCTGATTTGTTAGGAGCTCAGGATGCTCTTTTGGGAGGGGGTCGATATGACAACCTTGTAGAGACTCTGGGTGGAAGATATACACCGGGTATTGGGTTTGCTGCAGGTATGGAACGGTTTCTCATGGTAATGAAAGGGTCAGGTCAAAAATCAACTATATCAAAAGCATTTATTTACTTTGTTTGTTCAAATAAAGAGATACTTCCCACTGCTCTTTTTTTATCAGACGGCTTACGTAAAGCTGGATTTAGCGTAATCACTGATCCCCTACGACGTAGCATGAAAGCTCAGATGCGGGAAGCAAATAAATTAAATGCGAGATATGCTTTGATTCTCGGGGACACTGAAGTTGAACAAAATACGATTCAGGTAAAAGACCTTAAGGTCGGTGATCAAGTATCCATATCTCAATCGGATCTGATTCATCATTTCCAGCATTTGACAAAATAATTTTTTCAGTTACATTATAATACGCGGGCGCGAAATGCATCTTTTTAATCAAAATAATCACTTGAATTCTGTATGAACCAAAAATCATTACTCGTGGTTGAATCACCATCTAAAGCACGAACTATCGAACAATACTTAGATAACAAGTATGAAGTAATTGCCTGTGTTGGACATGTGAAGGATCTTCCGTCCAACGAACTAGGAGTTGATATTGAAAATGATTTTAACATGACCCTTGCAGTGTTGCCTGATCGAAAACAATTCATTCAAGAACTGAAAAGAAAAAGTAAGAATGCGGCTCGTGTTTTGATTGCCACAGATCCGGACCGTGAAGGCGAAGCGATCGCGGCTCATCTTTCTACCGAGATCCCGCAGGATAAGTTGGAACGGATAGAATTTACAGAGATCACCAAGGCTGGAATCAAGGAAGGTATGAAAAATATCCGCGGGCTGGATGATAACCTGGTCAACGCACAACAAACCCGTCGCATTATCGATCGTTTAGTAGGCTACAAGGTATCGCCTGTTCTTTGGGCCACTCTTCAAAAAAATATGAGTTTTGTTGACAACGCGCTTTCAGCTGGACGGGTACAATCAGCCGGTGTAAAAATAATCATTGATCGAGACCGAAAAAGACAGCAGTTCAACCAGTCCACATATTTTGATCTAAAGGCAATATTGCAAAAAGAGAAAGATACTATATCTTTCGAAGCTACGCTGGTACGGCTAAATGAATCCCGAATCGCAAACGGCAAGGATTTTGACCCGGAAACGGGCAAGCAAACGAGGTTGGATTCTATATTATTAAACGAATCGCAGGCTACAAAACTGGTCAAGGAGCTAGAATCAGGAATCTGGACCGTTTCGAATATTGAAGAAAAACCGCGGACCTCCCGGCCGCGACCCCCCTTTACCACGAGTACACTCCAGCAGGAATCAGCACGAAAATTAAGGTTATCCGCTCGACGCACCATGCGATTGGCTCAACAATTATACGAGAACGGATTTATCACTTATATGAGAACGGACTCAACACACCTTTCAGAAGAGGCTATAACTGGTTCTAGACAAGTAATTGCAGATCTTTTCGGCGATGATTACTTGCCTAAAAAAGCCAATAATTATGAAACAAAGGTTAAGAATGCCCAAGAGGCCCATGAGGCTATTCGTCCAGCACACCGCCAATTCCGTACTGTTGAAAATGTCGAATCCACATTAGGAAAAGATGCTGCAAAATTATATGACCTAGTATGGAAGCGAACTATAGCCTGTCAAATGCTTCCCGCAAAGATCAAACAAACTTTTGTAATCATCCAAAACCAAAGATCTGAGTTTCGGGCAAATGGTAAAATCATCATTTTCCCAGGATACATGCGTGTTTATGTAGAAGGTAGAGATAATCCTGAAGCAGACCTTGCTGATAAGGAAAAGATACTCCCTGACCTGAAAAAGAATGACCGGTTAGCATGTACATCCCTGAAGGCGCAAACACATACCACAAAACCACCGGCTAGGTTCACAGAAGCCTCATTAGTTAAAGAAATGGAGAATAATGGTATAGGCAGGCCTTCAACATTTGCGTCGATCCTTGATACAATTGTGCGACGCGGATATGTACACCGCAAACAAGGTAGGTTATCTCCCACATTTCTTGGACTGGCAGTGACCCAACTTTTAGAAAATCATTTTACAACCTTGGTCAGTAGGGAATTCACGGCAAAAATGGAGGATGGATTGGATGAGATATCAAGAGGCGAGCGACAGGCTGTCCCTTTCATGGAAAAATTCTATTATGGTGGTGAAAGATTTACTGGACTAGAAAAAATGCTGGAAGAAAAAGTGGATATTCCAGGAGCCTGTACCATTAAGTTGCCAGATGTCCTGGATGAAACGACGGAAGGAAGAATTGGTCGGTATGGACCATTTCTTCGACGAAATGATGAGACCCGCTCCATACCAGAAAATCTATACCTTGGTGACCTGACAACTGATGTTATAGAAAAGATCTTTAAGGATGTTGGAGAGGATGTACCTATTGGTCTGGACCCAGAAACCAACCAGGATATTTGGATCAAGAAAGGGCCCTATGGTCATTATGTACAGCTTGGTGACACAAAAACACGTAAGGCAATACCCAAGGGAACACTACTCACTGAAGTGAACCTGGATCTTGCTCTACAATTACTGGCATTACCTCGGACTGTTGGAATCCATCCGGAAACAGGGATTCCGATCATTGCTGATTATGGTCGTTATGGACCATATATTAAAATGGAAAGATCCAATGGAAAGCTAATTGGGGATATAACTCCGTTGAACGTCACTCTTGAACAAGCAATACGCATATTGAAAGAACGCACCAAAGGAAGTAGCGAATTACGGAAACTTGGCAATCATCCAGACACCGGTGAAGAATTAATACTCAAAGACGGTCGTTACGGTCCCTATATTGCTGATGGGAAAGTGAATGCTTCATTGAAAAATGACCATGACCCAGAAAAAATAACCTTGGATGAGGCTATTGTACTTATAAATGCAAAAAGAGCGGCCCCTAAACGTCAGAGGCGAAAAAAAAGAAAATGAGACTGATGAATATTATTTTTCTTTTTGGCTTTCTCTTTGCAGAACAAGATGCCGCTATGGATATTAAAAAGAGCTTGATGTCACCCTGTTGCTGGGCGGGAACTGTTTATGACCTTGATCATAACCCAGAAATGGAAGAACAGATCAAGAATTTTATTGATCAGGGTAAAAGTAAACAGGAGATAATCGATCATTATGTTGATCTATATGGAGAGCGCATACTAGCAATTCCCATTGCAAAAGGATTTAATATCATGGTTTGGGTTGCCCCGATCACAGTGGGATTATTAGCTATTGGGGTCCTTATCATCTATTTAAAATCTCCCCAAACAGAACCTGAGTCGGTAATTTTCACCTCGTCGGGTATTCCTTTCGACGATGAGATCGAGCGCGAACTGAAAGAACTGGATTAAATATCATTAATGAATTTTTAATAAGTTTCTTAAGCCATCAGATTCATCAAAGCTTGAACTATCTTCCTTAGTTATTTGATCATGGATAAGACCATTGAAAAAATTGTATCTCTTTGCAAACGCAGGGGTTTCATTTTCCAAAGTTCTGAGATCTATGGTGGTTTCAGGGCCGTTTATGATTATGGCCCATTAGGAATTGAACTAAAAAACAATATCTCTCAACTCTGGTGGCAAGAAATGACCCAGGTTCATGAGAACATTGTTGGTTTAGATAGTGGAATCCTCATGCACCCTCGGACCTGGGAAGCATCAGGACATGTTAGCGAATTTCATGATCCTCTTGTGGATTGTAAGCAGTGTAAAGCCAGATATCGGGCTGATGAGTTGATTATGAATACTGAAGATACAGATTGGGATCAGATAATATGTCCTAAGTGTGGCACAACGGGTAAAATGACATCACCCAGGCAGTTTAATCTCATGTTCGAAACACATGTTGGTCCCGTAGAAGAATCGAGTTCGGTCGCCTATTTGCGACCAGAAACTGCCCAAGGTATCTATGTGAATTATCAGCTGATCCAGGGAGCCATGCGATTGAAAATACCATTTGGGATCGCCCAGATCGGTAAAGCATTTCGCAATGAGATCGTAGCGCGGAACTTTATCTTTCGTACACGAGAATTTGAACAAATGGAAATGCAGTACTTTGTGAGACCAGGTTCGGATAATAATGCGATGAAGGAATGGAAGGATAAACGATTCCGTTTTTATCCTGACAGGCTGGGAATCGATGAGGATAAGTTGCGTTTTCATGAACATGGTCCGGATGAACTGGCTCACTATGCAAAGGAGGCCTGGGATATAGAATATGAGTTCCCATTTGGCTGGGCAGAGGTCGAAGGTGTACATAATCGTACTGATTTCGATCTTGTCCGTCACGAGGAATTCTCAGGAAAAAACTTGAAATATTTCGACCAGCAGATAAATGAGCGTTTTCTTCCTTTTATCATTGAAACGTCTGCTGGTCTTAACCGCACCCTATTGGCAGTACTGACCAACGCTTATTGGGAGGATACGGAGAACAATCGCACTGTCATGAGATTTCATCCCAAGATAGCACCAGTGAAAGCAGTCGTTTGTCCTTTGGTCAAAAAAGATGGTTTGCCTGAAAAAGCCCGCAATATCATTGATCTTTTAAAACCAAGGTACAAGGTACTCTACGATCAGCAAGGGTCCATTGGTAAGCGTTATTACAGACAGGATGAGGCTGGCACTCCATTCGGTATAACTGTGGATCACCAAACGATCGAGGATGATACCGTAACACTTCGCTATCGTGACACTCAGCATCAGGACCGTGTTTCAATTGATAAGCTTTTAATGGCTATAGATGATAATATGACATAGTTTGGACTTTTGTCTATTCAATTTCCATTTAATATCTCGAGGATGTAAAACAGTTGTAATTTGGTCAGGAATGATTCTGAAATATTATTCTATTAAAACGGTGGTCTCATATAATTTTATCATAAACTATTGGAAATATAGATGATATAGGTCATTCATTTTCTGTAACATTTTTCTTGTTAACCTATTGTTCACTGATATATATTTGGAAAATTTGCAAAAAGCACATACCAAAAAACTACTTTTGCAAATAAAAAAGTTCAAAAACAACAAAAGGAGAGTAAAATGAAAAACCTCTTAAATGTTCTGATTGTTTTATTGTCGTCTTTTTCCTTGTTTGCTCAATCTGTAGCTGGAACCGTCACAGATGCTGATGGAAATCCGCTTGCTGGAGCAAACGTGGAGGTGGAAGGAACAACATTAGGTAGTTCCACGAACGCCAATGGTGCATACGTTATCGATGGGGTCACAGCTGGTTCCTACAGTGTTAAGGCATCTTATATAGGATACAGGTCCAAGAGTAGGACAGTGAATGTCAGTGAGGGTGGTGCAACACTGAATTTTTCATTGACATCCTCAGCATTGGCCGGTGCAGAAGTTTCAGTGATCGGTTCTCGTTTTTCTCACACAGCTGAAGAACAGGCCGTACCTGTAGATGTATTCACGGACCAGGATATCCGTCGAGCTGGTTATACCGAAACTGCTCAAATAATCCAGGCTTTAGCACCTTCATTTAATCTTCCAAGAACCTCCATAACTGATGGTTCGGATACGGTACGTCCTATGACACTTCGCGGGCTAAGCTCAGGGCAAGTATTGGTCTTGGTGAATGGTAAACGCCGTCACACCACCGCATTGGTGCATGTGAACAATAGCCCCAGTCGCGGGGACACAGGTGTGGACCTGAATGCCATTCCGGCGGCTGCGATCGAGCGTATCGAGGTACTGCGTGATGGGGCCGCGGCTCAGTATGGTTCTGATGCTATTGCCGGAGTAATCAATATTATCCTGAAAAGTGGCAGCAGTGGAGGCTCATTCACAGCTCTCGCAGGCTATAACAATCATGTTATTGATGCCATACCTGACGGGTATGATGTTTATGGATTCAGAAATGGCACTGAGTCTGAAATGTACACATGGAATCCCTCAACAGAGATTGCTTTTTCTCGTGATGCCGATGGTACACCCCATGGTATAGCCAGTAATAGTGAGGACTATTTAATGCAAGATGGCCTAGTAAGACAGTATCAGTTCAGTCATGGATTTGCCTTGGGTGATGAAGGTTCATTACTGATAGCTGCAGAATACCGCGACCGAGATTTTTCCACTCGAACCGGGGTTGAAGGCGAACAATATTATGAACCCAATTCAGATTATTGGTCCGATGATGAAGCTGAAGCTCAGCGTCTCCAACCTGGAAGTAATTGGTTCATTGACCCATTCAGAATGATCTGGGGAGACCATTCCCAAGATAACCTGGGTTTCATGTTCAATGCTGATGTACCTGCTGGTGATAAACGGTATTATGCCTTCGGTGGTTATACAAGCAGAAATGGTGATACGGGATGCTTTACCCGCCAGCCTGATCAAGGAAATAAGGTTTGGCTCAGTTCGAATCCTACTGGATTTGTGCCACATATCCAGCCGGATGTGGAAGATTGGTCAAACGCTTTTGGTGTTGAAGGTGTCTACGGTAGCTGGGCTTACGATTTGAGTATGACAGCTGGATGGAATGACTTTCATTTCTTCATGAACAGCACGAACGCTTCCTATGGTCCTGAACAATTGCGCAAATACGATATTGGCGGCTTTAACTTCTATCAGGAAACTTATAATGCCGATGGTACCACCAATTTGGGCGGTATCAACCTGGCCGCAGGAGCAGAAGTGCGGATTGAGAAGTTTCGTATCTATGCTGGTGAGACCGCTTCCTACGCTAATGGACAGGCTGGAACAAGCGTGGCCGGATGGGATGCGGCCGAGACAGACTCCGCTGGGAACGTCACATACACAGGTCTAAACTCCAGCACGGCTGGCTCCGGCTGTCAGTGCTTCAGTGGGTTCAAACCATCCAATGCCACAGCGACCCAGAATGCTGATCGCAGTGTGATGGCTGGTTATGTGGACACAGAATATGAACTCTTTGAAGGCCTACGGCTTGGTGCAGCAGCTCGTTTCGAAATGTATAATGATACACAGCAGGATGGCTCGGACAATAAATATAACAGCTTTGCCGGGAAATTCAGTGCTCGCTATGAGTTGAGTGATGGTATCATTCTACGCATGGCTGCCAGCAATGGTTTTCGTGCCCCGGCACTTGCACAGTCCTATCAGGCAAAGATCGCCACTAACTTTCTGCCTGATCCAGTAACAGGTGAGACCGTGGCCTTTGAGGTCGGAACATTTCCAGTGACCCATCCATTTGCAAAAGCACTTGGTGCTGAACCCTTGAAACCAGAAACATCTGTGAATCTCAGTGGTGGTGGATCCTTCACGTTTGGTGACCTCCGCCTGAATCTTGATGCTTATTTGGTCACTATTACAGACCGCATCGTCTTGACCGGGAACTGGACCGCTGATAGCGATCCAACCAATGCACTAGGATATAAGGTCTACCAACTACTACAGGCATCTGGTGAAACGAATGCTACTGGCGGTCGTTTCTTCACTAATGCGGTAGACACCAAGACACAGGGCGTAGATATCAGTGCTGCCTACAATATGGATATGGGCGACATGGGTAATGTGGATGTAAGCATGGGTATGAACCTTACATCAAATGAAATCACCGAGATCCGATATCCCGTGGATGTTGATGCAAGTTTAGTGGATGCTGCAACATCTACCACCTTTGATTCCAGGGAAGAACGCACCATGACAGCTACTCAGCCAAAAGATAACATGATCCTCGGTGTGAACTGGACTGGTCTGATGGGCATGCCGATAGGATTAAAGTTCAATTACCATCGTTTTGGTGAATATCATAGCCGTTATTCTACAGGTGAAGCTGATAAATTCAGTGGGGTCACCTACGAAGAATATGGTGATGGTTGGGCCCAGGTCTTTGGCGTGGAGAACATAATGGACATAGCATTAAACTGGGATGTAGGCGCAATGAACATTACCATGGGTATTAATAATCTAACAGATGAGATGCCTGATAAGATCTCCATGAAGAGTAGAGGAAACGATGGTGCTTTCGTTTACCCGAATTTCTCACCCATCGGTATGGCTGGTCGGCACCTTTACTTGAGAACAACCTTTAACTTTTAAGTAATCAGAACTATCTAACTTGGAAAAGGCGGTGGAAACACCGCCTTTTCTTTTTTCTGGTAATGCTATCTCCATAAATTAACTGGGGTCCTTGTTTATAAAATGAAGCTTAAAGAACATTTTTCCAATGTAAAACCATCTGCTACCCTTGCCATGAACCAAAAGGTTCTCAGAATGTGGTCAAAGGGGAAAAATGTTTTTCATCTCGGTTTTGGAGAATCGCGGTTTCCTATCCATCCTGACCTGGTTCAGGAATTGACCGTCCATGCTACAAAGCAGAGCTATCTTTCATCATTGGGTATTAATGAGCTGCGTGAGAAGATCTCTGTATTCTTTCAAGAGAATTATGGTTTCAATGTAGTAGATCCTGATAGTATCATCATTGGAATAGGCAGCAAATCCCTTTTGCACACTATACTATCTATTCTTGATGGGCCGGTCTTATTGTCTGTCCCAAGCTGGGTATCCTATTCATCCATAGCCAAATTGACGAATCATCCTGTCTACAGATTTTATTTGGATGATAAAAGATCCTACAAGGTGGATCTTGATGCATTATTCGATTGCGCTGATCGGGCCCAGAATGATACTGGCAAACCCCCGATCCTGATACTTAACTCGCCTAATAACCCAACAGGAAGGATGCTATCCAAGAACGAGATCAAAGAAATTGCCAATGGTGCACGAAAAAGGAACATGGTGGTCTTTAGTGATGAGATTTATGGATTAATAACCCATGGAGATAATTCTCACGATTCTATTCGAACATTATATCCGGAAGGCACTATTATTTTTAATGGGATCAGCAAACATCTATCATTAGGTGGTTGGCGGTTTGGATTTTCTCTGATCCCAGATAATGCTGGCCAAGATCTTGTCAATGCCTGTGACACGATCATCAGTAATATATGGTCCTGCGTTCCAGCCCCTATCCAACACACGGTAATGAGAGCCTTTCAACCGGATGTTGAATTAACCAATTACATTAAGACGTGTACAAGAATACATGATATTCGAACACGCTATTTATATAATCATCTTTCTGCCCTCAATATTTCCTGTCCTGAGCCCCAGGGTGCTTTCTATTTGTATCCAAGCCTGGGTGATAAAAAACAGATCTTAGACAAAATTAATATCACAACCGATATAGAACTTGCTGAATTTCTTTTAGAAAAATATGAACTCGCCACTTTACCCGGACAAGCTTTTGGTGACAACGCTGAAAACCTGAGCCTACGTCTTGCCACCTCCTACCTTGATATGGAAGATGATGCTAAGGCTAAAGAGATACTGAGAGCATACCAGAAAGATCCGATAGCAGTTAATTTTATTCGAAAACATCATCCTAGAACTCAAGAAGCTGCCAACCGGCTCGGTCAATTCATGAATGATATAGTATCAGGCTAATAATGCGTGACGTCGTTATTATTGATGCAATACGTAGTCCCATTGGAAAATTCGGAGGTGCTCTATCTACTGTTCGTCCAGATGATCTGCTTGCAGATGTATTGAAAGGGTTGATGAAAAGGACCGGAATCGATCCTGACCAGGTGGAAGATGTGGTCGTGGGTTGCGGGAATCAAGCTGGAGAGGATAATCGCAACGTTGCCCGGATGGCTGTATTACTGGCAGACCTTCCCAAGGAAATTGGAGGGGTCACAGTAAATCGGAATTGTGCTTCAGGACTCGATGCAGTTAATCAGGCAGCAAAAAGCATTATCGCAGAAGAGGGTGACATTTATATTGCAGGGGGCGTAGAAAGCATGAGCCGGGCACCCTATTCAATTCCAAAGGCAGCACAACAATCTTCCATGGGACACAGAACGCTCTTTGATACCAC
>Ga0209752_1001064_pt1 | contig 13547 bp, 10 predicted proteins | sample METZYME_3_250m_FD_187548 | JGI IMG/M metagenome (GOLD analysis project Ga0209752, IMG submission 187548) | Marine microbial communities from oxygen minimum zone in mesopelagic equatorial Pacific - METZYME_3_250m (SPAdes) (version 2) | ecosystem: Environmental > Aquatic > Marine > Oceanic...
GACTGCTCCACCCCGCATCAAAGCTGGCGAAGTATAGGTCTACCTATCAAGGTGGTCAAGAAAATTGGTGCCGAAGAGAGGATTCGAACCTCCACGGGCTAAAGCCCACTACCCCCTCAAGGTAGCGTGTCTACCAGTTCCACCACTTCGGCAAGTCTATTCAGGTAAAGAGTCGGGGACTATACCTTCGTTAGGCTTAATTATTTCTTGTTCTAACTCAACCTCCTTATCCATAGTTCTAGATTGAAAAGTTAAGTAAAAACTTAGAATAAGAAAGATAAGAGATAAAACGGCAGTAATCTTAGCTAATGGACTTAAGGAACTGTTGGGTCCAAACATTGTATTACCTGAACCACCACCAAAAGCACTACCTATATCTGATCCTTTACCTTGTTGAAGTAAAACAAGTGCAATTACTAATAGTGCAGTTAAAATATAAAAGAAGATTAATAAAGTCTGCATTAATGATTTCCTGGTTTTAATTATTACTTAAGACAATGTTGCAAAATTCTTGATATTGTAAAGAAGCGCCACCAATAAGTAACCCCTGTACTCCTTTAATTGAGAGTATATCCTTTGAACTAGATGAATCTACACTGCCTCCGTAGGATACTCCTAGGAATCCTCCTTTTTGATAAGAGATGACCTCATCATTTATTTCACTATGGACTTTATCTATATAATCTATGGTTGCTGCAGTACCAGATCCAATAGCCCAAACGGGTTCATAAGCTATCATAAATTCATTCAACTCTACTTTCTTAACTGTTTGTAATTGTTGCTTCAGCACCTTTACAGTTTGATTTTCTTCTTTATCCTTTAAAGACTCCCCAATACAAAAGACAACCTTTAACCCCTCCTCTGAAGCGGATCTGAGCTTCTCCAATAATAGCGAATCTCTTTCTTTAAAAATATCTCTTCTTTCAGAGTGGCCAATTATTACAAACTCTGAGCCTATACTTCTTAGCATTGCCCCGTCTATGCCACCAGTTAGAGATGAAAAGCTACTGGGATCTATATTTTGAGCACCCAAAGAAATATTTAAATTATATTTACTTATAAGATGGGAAGCTTCTGATAAAAAACATACTGGAGGGCAAAGTAGACACTGTTTTTGAAGTGATTTATCTAAAGTTTTACCAACTCCTTCAAGCCAATCTGAAAGCATAGATTGGGAACCATTCATTTTCCAATTTGCTATAAACATAAGTTCTATGCTGCTTTTCGAATAAACTCAGATAATTCTTTAGCTAATTCATTAGCTAGTTGTATTGATGAAGCTTCAACCATAACTCTTAACAGGTCTTCTGTACCTGATGGCCTAATAAGCACTCTACCGTCATTACCCAGTTTCTTTTCTAACTTAGAAATTTCAGACCTGACTGCAGAATTCATTAACACTCGAGATGGTTCATCAACTTCAAAACTGATTAATTGTTGTGGTAATTTCGTAAAATTTTTCAAAGCTTTAGAGATATCAAAGTCTACACCCTTTAAACTATCAAGTAGCTTTAAAGAAGCAATGAGAGCATCTCCTGTTGTTGTATGATCTAAACAAATGATGTGACCAGAAGGCTCTCCACCCAAAATCCAATTTCTTTCTCTTAATGCCCTTAAGACATATTTATCCCCCACATCGGTTCTCAAGAAATCCATACCTTCATTCCTTAAATATAATTCTAAGGATTTATTTGTCATTAGAGTTCCCACAATCCCTTCATAAGACTTATTTTGTGGATTAATAGAATTTCTGGAAATTAATGTATAAAGAAGGTCATCTCCGTCTAACACTGTTCCCTTCTTATCTATTACAGCCAGCCTGTCTCCATCTCCATCGAAAGCAACTCCCAGATCTGCTCCTTTAGAGATAACTTCTTCTTGTATTTTTTTTGGATTTGTTGATCCACAGCCATCATTAATATTGATTCCATTTGGAGAAGTGCCTATTTCTATAACCTTACACCCTAATTCACTGAAAATACTTGGAGCTATTGAGTAATTAGCTCCATTGGCACAATCAACTGCCAAAGTAAGTCCACTTAAGTCTAGGTTTTGAGTGGTAGCTAAACAAAAATCGATATACCTTTGTTGCGCATCCATTAACCTGTTTGCTTTTCCCAGTTCTATAGAATCCACAACAAAACTCTGATCTAGAAGAACTTCTTCTAGTCTTTTCTCAACACGATAATCAAGCTTGTAACCTTCTTGACTAAAAAATTTAATACCATTGTCACTGAATCTATTATGAGAAGCACTTATTACTAGCCCCGGTTGGTTAGTAGATTTTGCTAAATAAGCTACTCCAGGTGTAGGCATAGGACCAACTAAAGTTACATCAATTCCTGCTGAGATGAACCCTGCTTCTAGAGCAGATTCAATCATATACCCAGAAATTCTAGTATCCTTCCCTATCAAGACACTTTTTCCGATACCTGTCTCCTTTAGAATAATTCCTGCTGCCCAACCTAGCTTAACCATAAACAAAGGATTCATTTTAGATTCAACTGGACCTCTTATACCATCGGTACCAAAACGCCAATCTAAAGGAAAGTACTCAGGTATGTTTTTTAAAGCCATTGGTCAAAAATTGTTAACGTAAAACTACCTTAACTTTGTTCTGCAGCATCCCCTACTGAAGGGTCTTTCTTTTCTTTATTTTCAGTTTTATTTTCTTTAGTCCCTGGAGCTCTAGGTTTTGCACCAGCCATAATGTCGTCTATCTGTTCTGAATCTAAAGTTTCGTATTCAACTAACGATTTCGCCATTAAATGAAGATTTTCTAAATTCTCTTTTAGTAGGTCCGTTGCTTTTTCATAACAAGTAGAAATTATTAATTTAACTTCCTTATCAATTTTTGAAGCAGTTTCATCAGAGATATCTTGTTTAGCACTTCCAACTGATCTCCCTAAAAAAGGCTCATCAGTATCATCTCCATAACGCAGGGGTCCCAACTCTTGAGAGAGGCCCCATTTAGTAACCATGTTACGGGCCAACTCTGTAGCTCTCTCTATATCATTAGAAGCTCCGGTAGTAATTCCTTTTTCTCCATATATCAATTCTTCTGAGATTCTACCTCCGTATAAACCACAAATCCTGTCTAAAATATATTGACGGCTATGGCTATATTTATCCTCTTCAGGTAGAAAAACTGTAACTCCTAAGGCCCTTCCTCTTGGAATAATAGTTACTTTATAAACAGGATCATGTTCTTCTAGTAGTCTTCCAACAATTGCATGGCCAGCCTCATGATAAGCCGTTTTAAGTTTATCTTCTTCAGACATAACCATAGACCTTCTCTCAGTGCCCATCATTACTTTATCTTTAGCAAAATCCATTTGCTCCATCCCTACAAGTTTCTTTCCAGATCTAGCCGCAAATAAAGCAGCTTCATTTACTAGATTTGCTAGATCAGCACCTGAAAACCCAGGAGTTCCCCGTGCAATTATAGAAGGATCTACATCTTCTCCTATTGGAACTTTTTTCATATGAACCTTAAGGATTTGCTCTCTTCCTCTAATATCAGGAAGTGGGACAACAATCTGTCTATCAAATCTACCCGGCCTTAATAAGGCTGGGTCTAAAACATCTGGTCTGTTGGTAGCAGCAATAATAATTATTCCTTCGTTTTGCTCAAAACCATCCATTTCAACAAGAAGTTGATTTAAGGTCTGCTCTCTTTCATCATGACCTCCACCTAAACCTGCACCCCTATGTCTTCCAACTGCATCTATTTCGTCTATAAAAACTATACAAGGTGCTTGCCTCTTTGCTTGTTCAAACATATCCCTTACTCTTGAAGCCCCTACTCCTACAAACATCTCAACAAAATCAGATCCTGAGATTGTAAAGAATGGAACTTGAGCTTCTCCCGCAATAGCTCTGGATAAAAGAGTTTTACCCGTTCCTGGTGACCCTACCATGAGTATTCCCGTAGGTATCTTTCCTCCAAGTTTTTGAAATTTTGATGGATCCTTCAGAAAGTCTACTATTTCCTGAACTTCTTCTTTAGCCTCTTCTATACCTGCGACATCAGAAAAGTTTGTTTTAACTTTACCCCCCTCTAACATCTTTGCTTTGCTTCTGCCAAAGCTCATGGGTCCAGATTTTCCAGATATCCCTCCTTGCATTTGACGCATAAAGAAAATAAATACAGCAAGAATTATTAGTATTGGAAAACTAGCAATTAAGAGTTGTTTCAAGATTGACTGCTGTTCGGGCTTCTCTCCAATAACAGAGACTCTGTGGTCTTTAAGTACTTCACTAAGATCATCTTGCAAGAAAGGAGGTTTAACGGTTTCAAAGCTTTTTCCATTAACTGTTTTTCCTGTAATGGTGTAATTATCATTTTGAAATTCGACACTTAAAACTTGATCACTCTCAACTTGAGCTATGAATTCAGAATAACTAATTACCTCGCTTTGAGATTCAGAAGAAAAGTTGCTGAAAACAGTGAACAATGTCACTGCTATAAAGAGCCACATTAAAATATTTTTTACTAATTCACTCATTTTTTCTTACCAACCCCAAGGATATAGGTTTCTTTAGAATTTGCTCTCGAAGAATCTGGTTTTCTAATTTTAACCTTTTGGAAGTTAGTTTTCATATAAATCATTAATTTGTCAAAATTTTCACCATGAAATACTTTACATAAAGCAGTTCCTTCTACTTTTAAAAAATTATCAATACATTGCCTAATTTCTATAAGAATAGCGTCCATTAAGGCGTTATCTCTATCTCTTATACCACTTATATTTGGGGCAATATCAGATAAAACAACGTCAAATGGCAGAATATTTTCATTTAAGACTTCAAAATCACTAACACAAAGTTTTTCTAGGCCTTTATTTATGAAATAAACCGACTTTAATGGCTGCATAATCTTTTTATCTACCCCAAAAATTAAGCCTTTTTTGCCTACTATTTCTTTGCAGACTTGAGACCATCCTCCTGGACTACTACCTAGATCTAAGACTTTTGCATGGGGTTTAATAAAGTTGTCTTTTTTTTGTATCTCTAGAAGCTTAATGGCGGACCTTGACCTATAACCATGAGTTTTAGCTAACTTAGAAAAAGTATCTGCTTTTTTGTATATTGCTTTAGATGATTTGGTCAAATTTAGATGTGATGAATAGACAAGATTTCATATTCCTTTTTTCCACCAGGGGTCTCCAAATTTATAAGATCCCCTTCAGATTTTCCAATTAGACTTCTAGCTAAGGGTGAATTAACAGATATCTTACTCAACTTAGCATCTGCTTCATCTTCCCCCACTATCTTATAAGAAGTTAAATTACTATCTTTCAAGTCCTGTATTTCAACCGTAGTTCCAAAAATTACCTTCCCAGTAGGTTCTATATCTAATACATCTATAATTTGAGAATTAGCCAACTTGCTTTCAATATCTCTGATCCGTGATTCAATTAGGCCCTGTTGTTCTTTTGCAGCATGATATTCTGCATTTTCTTTCAAATCACCATGCTCTCTAGCTTCAGCTATAGCTTTCACTACATTGTTTCTATCGACAGATTTAAGCTTTTGAAGCTCTTCTCTGAGAGAGGACTCACCCTCTTTTGTCATGGGATAACGAGGCATTAGTTTAGTTTCGTGTAAATTTATAGTTTAGCATGAAGGTCTTGTAATCGATCTACATCCCAATCTTCTTTATTTCTTAGAACCGAACAAACTGCCCTCCCTCCTTCCAAAGTTGTAGTGCAGTAGATTTTCTCTTCTAAAGCTGTTCTTCTTATGGAAGCAGAATCCAAAATTGATTGTCTTCCTTCCGTGGTGTTAACTACTAATTGAATTTCACCATTTTTCATCATATCTACAACATGAGGTCTTCCTTCAGCAACTTTCTTTACAATAGTTACAGGGAGGTCACTTGCAGAAATGAAAGCTGCTGTACCTTTAGTGGCAACTATTCTGAAACCTAAATCGTGAAACTCTTTAGCTAATTCTGCAACGAATTCTTGATCAGAGTTTCTCACGCTAAGAAAAACACATCCCTCAGAAGATATATTTTCGCCCGCTCCTATTTGAGCTTTAGCATAGGCTTCAGCAAAACTTTTTCCAATCCCCATAACTTCACCAGTGGATTTCATTTCAGGTCCAAGAATCGGATCTACCCCTTGAAATTTTGAAAATGGAAGTACTGCCTCTTTCACAGAAAAGTATTGAGGGATAATCTCTTTAGTAAACCCTTGTCTTTTTAAAGAAATTCCTGACATGCATTTTGCACCTACTTTAGCTAAAGAGTGTCCAATGCATTTTGAAACAAAGGGGATGGTTCTAGAGGCCCTAGGATTTACCTCAAGTAAATAAAGAATATCATCACAAAGAGCTAATTGGACATTTATAAGGCCAAGTGCCTTTATTTCCAAGGCTATTGATTTAACCATGGAATGAATTTCTTTAATTAGCTTACTATCTAGGTTGTAAGGAGGTAAAGAACAAGCAGAGTCCCCTGAATGGATACCCGCTTGTTCAATATGTTGAAGAATCCCTCCAATAACCACTTCTTTACCATCACAAACTGCTTCAATATCTAATTCAATTGCTTGATTTAAAAAACTATCTAATAAAACAGGGCTTTCTTCACTTGCCTCTACTGCATCAACTAAATAATTTTCTAAATCTTTTTGGTTGTAAACTATTTCCATAGCCCTTCCTCCAAGAACATAAGAAGGCCTAACTACCAAAGGAAACCCTATTTCAGTAGAAACTTTCATAGCCTCTTCCTGATTAGTTGCTAATCCATTGGGAGGCTGAGTCAGTTTTAGTTTGTGAACGAATTTTTGAAATCTTCCTCGATCCTCTGCTAAGTCTATTGAATCAGGAGATGTTCCCCATATAGGCACACCATTCTTTTCTAGTTCTTTAGCTAATTTTAAAGGGGTTTGACCGCCGTATTGGACTATAACTCCAAGCGGTTTCTCCAACTCAGTTATAGTAAGCACATCTTCAGTAGTAATGGGCTCAAAATACAATCTATCGGAAACATCATAGTCAGTAGAAACGGTTTCTGGATTGCAATTTACCATTATTGATTCATATCCTTCTTCTTTCATGGCTAGAGCTGCATGTACACAGCAATAATCAAATTCTATCCCCTGACCTATTCTGTTTGGCCCTCCTCCCAAAACTATTACCTTCTTTTTACTGGAAGGGTTAGACTCACATTCTTCTTCATAGGTTGAGTACATGTAGGCAGTTGATGATTCAAATTCGGCTGCGCAAGTATCCACTCTTTTAAATACTGGTATTACCTTAAGTTCTTTTCTTTTTTCTCTGACCTCTGTTTCTTCAGTCTTTAATAAAAAAGCCAATCTACTGTCTGAGAACCCTTTTTTCTTTACATCTAATAAATAATCTTTTTCTATTGTGTTCAATGACAAATTTTTTAAAGTTGCTTCTTCAACTACTAAATCCTCAATCTGTGAAATAAACCAAGGGTCAATTTTTGTTGCATTAAAAACTTCTTGAACTGTCATGCCATTTCTTAGTGCATCAGCCAAAAACCAAATCCTGTCTGGACTTGGGGTTGAAAGCTCTTTCTTTAGATCAGACAAGTCTTGGCTTAAAGAATCATATATTTCGTTAAGTCCATCTTTTCCAATTTCTAATCCTCTTATAGCTTTTTGAAATGACTCCTGAAAAGTTCTGCCTATTGCCATTACTTCACCAACTGATTTCATTTGCGTTGTCAGAATAGGTTCTGCTTGCGGAAATTTCTCAAAATTAAATCTGGGAATCTTAGTAACTACATAATCTATAGAGGGTTCAAAAGAAGAAGGAATAATACCTCCGGTAATATCATTTCTAAGTTCGTCCAATGTGTATCCTACTGCTAACTTAGCAGCTACTTTAGCAATAGGAAATCCAGTAGCTTTGGAGGCTAATGCTGAAGACCTAGAAACTCTTGGGTTCATTTCAATTACCAACATTTCTCCATTTTCAGGATTAACAGTAAATTGAACATTAGAACCGCCAGTCTCCACACCAATTTCTCTAAGAATGTCCATAGCTGCATTTCTCATTAGCTGATACTCTTTATCAGTTAGGGTTTGAGCAGGTGCAACTGTTATGGAATCTCCAGTATGTACACCCATAGGATCTAGATTTTCAATACTACAAACTATGATGCAGTTATCATTCTTATCCCTTACCACTTCCATTTCGTATTCCTTCCAACCTTCGAGATATTCATCTATATAAATCTCAGAGGTTGGAGATAGGTCAAAACCCCTTGAACAGATCTCTTCGAATTCATCTTGATTATAGGCAACTCCACCGCCTGCTCCCCCCATAGTAAAGTTGGGCCTTAAGACACAGGGAAACCCAATATCTTTTGCTATTTTTTTAGCTTCTTTTAAATTGTGTGCTAAAGCTGCTTTGGGAGTCTTTAAACCAATTTTTTTCATTGCTTCAGAAAATTGATCTCTGTCTTCGGCTTTATCTATCGCCTCTTTGGTGGCTCCAATCATTTCTACTTTATGTTTTTTTAGAACCCCTTCTCTATTTAAATCCAAGGCAGTGTTTAATCCTGTCTGACCACCCATAGTTGGTAAAATTACATCAGGCTTTTCTTTTTCAATAATTTTTTCCACTGTTTGCCACTGAATTGGTTCTATGTAAGTAGCATCAGCTAAAGAAGGATCAGTCATGATAGTAGCTGGATTTGAGTTAACCAAAATTACTCTAAATCCATCTTCTTTTAGAGCTTTACAAGCTTGAGCTCCTGAATAATCAAATTCACAAGCCTGGCCGATTACTATGGGTCCTGCTCCCAAAATTAAAACTGAATTTATATCCGTTCGTTTAGGCATTAGCTTTTCTCATATTCTCTAAAAATTGTTCGAAAAGTAACTTTATGTCGTGCGGTCCTGGACTAGCTTCTGGATGACCTTGGAAACTAAAAAAAGGCAATTCTTTGTGTTTGATCCCTTGAATTGTTCCATCAAATAGTGATCGGTGAGTAACTATTATGTCCTTGGGCAACGAACTTTCTTTAACAGTAAAACCGTGATTTTGACTTGTTATAAAAACTTCATCGTTTGTTAAATTCTTAACCGGGTGATTGGCACCATGATGACCAAATTTCATCTTTTCTGTTTTGCCTCCCAAGGCAAGAGATAAGAGCTGGTGGCCTAGACAGATACCGAATATAGGTATTTTTCTTTCTATTAATCTCTTAATAGTCTCTATGGCATAATCACAAGGTTCAGGATCCCCTGGACCATTAGAAAGAAATACTCCATCTGGGTTAAGTTTTGTTATCTCTTTGTAAGTTGTCTTAGCAGGCAAAATAGTAACATCACAGCCTTTTTGAAAAAGAATCCTAAGAATATTCTTTTTTATTCCAAAATCTAAAGCAACTACTTTAAATACTTTCCTAGATTCACCTTGCCTCCATTCACCTTCACCCCATGAATAAGGCTTCTTAGTAGTTACTTCCTTAGCTAAGTCTAATCCTTTTAGGCCTGAAAACTTTTGAGCTAAAGAAATAGCTTTTTGTTCTGAAATATTTTTTCCTGCAATTATGGCTGCAGACTGTGCTCCTTCTTTACGAATTCTTGATGTGAGCTTTCTAGTATCTATGTCTGAAATAGCTACAGTTTCTTTCGCAATCAAGTAGTCAGTGAGGTCAATTTCTTTTCGCCAATTACTAGCAAAAACTGGATGGTCTTTGATGACTAAACCTGAAGCCCAAACCTTATCTGATTCAACGTCTTCAGAATTCACTCCGGTGTTACCAATATGGGGGTAAGTTAAAGTAACAATTTGTTTTGCATAAGAAGGATCAGTAAGAATTTCTTGGTAGCCTGTCATGGAGGTATTAAAAACTACCTCCCCATTTGCTTCTCCTAAGAAACCAATACTCTTACCAAAGAAGGTAGTGCCGTCTGCTAATGCTAGTACGGCTTTATCAAAGCTCATCTTATTTAGAGCCTAAAAATTGCGGGAAAAGTTGATAAAAAAAAAGCGAACCAGTTAAATATCTGAAGTTCGCAGGTATGATTTTAATGCTTTTAGGCATTAAAACCGCACTATAATAAATAAGCGGAGCACTGTCTATTTAAAAGATTGATAATTTACAATAATGATCAAAACACCTGAGCAAATAGAAAAAATGAGATTAGCTGGAAAGCTAGCTTCTGAAGTTCTAGAAATGGTAACTCCATTAGTCAAACCAGGTATATCAACTGGTGAGTTAGATAAAATCTGTCATGATTTCATAGTCAATGAGCAAGATGCTATTCCAGCGAATGTAGGCTATAGAGGATATGAAAAAACAATTTGTAGTAGCCTAAATCAGGTTGTTTGCCATGGCATTCCAGATTTTCAGAGAAAATTAAAGGATGGGGATATTTTAAATATTGATGTAACTGTAATAAAAGGTGGATGGCATGGTGATACATCTAAAATGTTTTTAGTAGGCAAGTCACAACCTCACAATGAAAGATTGGTTAATATCACTCAAGAATGTCTTTATAAAGGCATAGAGCAGGTAAAGCCAGGTGCCTTTTTGGGGGACATTGGTAGTGCCATTCAAGTTCATGCTGAAAACAATCACTATTCGGTTGTGGAAGACTATTGTGGTCATGGAATTGGAGAGATTTACCATGAAGACCCGCAAGTACTTCATTATGGTCAAGCAGGAACAGGTTTAGAGTTGCAAGAAGGTATGTGCTTCACTATAGAACCAATGATTAACCTGGGTACAAAATATACTAAAGCTCTAGCTGATGGTTGGACTGTTGAAACGAAAGATGGAAGAAACTCAGCTCAATGGGAACATACACTTGTTGTCACTTCGTCAGGTTATGAAGTATTAACAAAAAGATCTGAAGAAAATTTTTAGATCATGTCTTCAAATCTAATTTTAAGTAATCAAGAGATACGAAAAGCTTCAATACAGTCGAAGAAAAATTCTGATCAAGAGTTCATAAACTGGTTAAAAAAAAGAAAATCAGGCGTTTCAGGTATTGAAAACTTTTTAAGGAATAGATCTAACACTATAGATAATTTAATTTCTTCTATTTGGGTAACTTCAAATCTTTCTGAAAGGGAAAACATCTGTCTTTTTGCGGTTGGAGGTTATGGAAGACAAGAACTCCATCCTTACTCAGATATAGATCTATTAATCCTTTATAAAGGAAAACTAAATAAAAATACTAGAACTGCAATAGAGTCTTTTATTAGCCAGCTTTGGGACCATGAATTAGATCTAGGACATAGTGTCAGAAGTACTTATGAAGAGGAAAAAATTGTCACTTCAGATTTAGAGGCTTTCACAAATTTACTTGAATCAAGATTTTTGTTTGGAGATCAAAGATTGGAATCTGTGACTAAAGCAATTATTGAGAGAAAAAATATTTGGAAAAAAGAGAAGTTTCTACTTAATAAAATAGAAGAACAAGAGCAAAGACATAAAAAATATGACAACACAGAGTACAACCTTGAACCAAACATTAAGTCTTCGCCGGGAGGCTTAAGGGATATTCATATTTTGAATTGGTTATTACTTAATTATTCAAGGAAAAATCATAGGTTAAGAAACTTAGAAAAAATATTAAGTAAAGCTGAAATAAAAGAATTGAATAAAAGCAAGCTTTGGCTTTGGACTCTTAGATATTTACTTCATAAAGAAGCTGGAAGAGAAGAAGATAGACTCTTATTAAATTATCAACTGTCCATAGCAAACCAATTATTTCCTAAAATTAAAAATAGTAATTCTGCCGCTGAGAAGTTAATGCATAGGTATTTTAGATCGGCATTAAATATCTCAGAAATAAATACTACAACTGTTCAAAGATTTAAAGAGAATCTAGTAAAACCAAGTAAATCAAAGATAGTTCTTAAAGATAAAAATTTTAAGGTTAAAAATAATTTAATTGAATTAAAGAACTTGAATGCTTTTAAGAAAAATCCTTCTTTGATGTTAGAGGTTTTTGTAAAACTCTGTGAAAATCCAAAAATCACTGGCATTCATTCTGACACTTTAATGAAGTTAAAGGAAAGCAGAGATCTAATTGATTCATCATTTAGAAAGAAGAAGAAGAACAATGATCTTTTCATGAAACTATTACGTTCTAAACGACTAATGGTTACCCAACTAGAACAGATGAAGCAGCTGGGAATTTTAGGGAGGTATTTACCAGAATTTGGAAGGGTTACGGGCCAAATGCAATACGATCTCTTTCATATCTACACTGTGGATGCTCATACACTTCAAGTCTTAAGAAATATGAGGAGATTGCTTTTAGGAACTTCCAAAGATACTTATCCCTTTGCTTCAGCTCTAACCCAAAAACTAACAAAGTTGGAAATCCTTTATATTGCGGGTTTATATCATGACATTGGTAAAGGCAGAGGAAAAGATCACTCAGGTCTTGGAATGAAAATTGTTAAAAGATTTTGTGAAAGGCATAGACTCTCAAAGAAAGATACAGACTTAATTCAATGGTTAGTAAAAAATCACTTAAAAATGTCAATCACTTCACAGAAAGAAGACCTTAGTAACCCTAAGACAATAAATAATTTTACGGAAATTACAGGGAATGAAGAAAGATTGAATTATTTATACTGTTTAACAGTTGCTGATATCTCAGCCACTAATCCAAACTTATGGAATTCCTGGAATGAATCCTTATTAAATGATTTGTATTTTAAAACCTTGAATACTATCAATCTTAAGCAAGAATCTTTTAAGTTTTCTAAAAGTGAGGCTGAAAAACAATTCTCTTCTAAGACAAAATCAGATCAATTAAAAGTGAGGGAATTATGGAAAAATTTCTACCCCTCTTATTTTCAAAGTCATCCTCCTGAATTAATAAAAGATCACAGCCTAGTTATTACTAAAAGAAAATCAGATACTGCGGTTAAGTTTTTCCCTAAAAATGAAACCTTTAATACTGACTCTCTTCTGGTCTACACAAAAGACAGACTAAATGTCTTCAGAACCATAGTTGGAGAATTAGACTCTCAAAACATAAATGTTTTAGAAGCAAGCCTGTACGGAACAAAAAATGGTTACTGTTTAGATCATATTATTATTTCTGACCATAAAGGCGATCCACTACAGTTAAACAAAGACCAAGTTCGAGACATGGAATTACGAATTACTAGCTCTTTGGAAAAAGATAAGCTTAAACCTAAACTTGTTAAAAAGAAGCTACCTAGGCACTTCTTAACTTTAAAGAAAGATACCCAAATCGATATCAACCACGACATGGTAAATAGATGGACACAATTAGATATAAAAACTGCTGACCGCCCTGGCTTGCTATCTTCTATTTGCAGTGTTTTTGCAAAAAATAATGCTTCAATAAAAAAAGCAAGAATATCAACTTATGGAGAAAGAGCAGAAGATAGGTTCTGTATTTCTTCTTTAGAAGAAACTCCTTTTCTTAAAAAGTCTGAATTGGACAAGTTAATATCAGAATTAAAGGAATCTCTCGACTTTGAAGCCGTTTAAAATAATTCTTTTACAATTCTTAGATAATAGACTTCTAAAAAGTTGACTACCTCTAAATGGAGACTATCAT
>Ga0209752_1001066_pt1 | contig 13536 bp, 10 predicted proteins | sample METZYME_3_250m_FD_187548 | JGI IMG/M metagenome (GOLD analysis project Ga0209752, IMG submission 187548) | Marine microbial communities from oxygen minimum zone in mesopelagic equatorial Pacific - METZYME_3_250m (SPAdes) (version 2) | ecosystem: Environmental > Aquatic > Marine > Oceanic...
CAGGAACTGGTTTGTTAGTCAGTGGATCAATTTTCTTTCGCGGACAAAGTGAGTTTACAAACGCTGCAACTTGCCAACGCTGTTCACCGGTCATCTGCTCCCGAAAGTTTGGCATAGGTGTCCCATTCAGGCCTGTTGATATCGTACGGGCAACAACAAAGGGATTGAAAGGATCTCTACGAGCTCCACGGAAATTCCAGCACTGCGTCCAATCTGCTGCAACAATTGGGAAACCCCAATCATCCTTCATGGTCGGGTTACCATCTCCTCGACCCTCACCACCATGACACTCAAAGCATTTATTTTTAATGAAGAGCTCCTTGCCCGCATCAATATGTTCTTGAGGAACCCCTAGATGGTATGGACCTTTGGTCGCTGTCCAAGGGGCATCTCCGAGAGGCCCTTTACCGATATCAGCACCAATCGCAGCGATTGATGAGCTTGAGGTAGTAGATCCACCGACCACATTTTGGACTTCCTCGTCTTCATCATCCCATTCTCGATCCTGCACTAGGCTTTTGACGAATTGCACAACGGCAAGTATTTCATCTTCCGCCAAAAACTCACCCCAGGCCGGCATTGCCGAACCTTGAAGCCCATTTTTTACCGTGTTAACAAGATTTATATCCAAGGGAAGTTCACCCGAATCTGTCCATCGAATTTTAAAAGTTCCCTGAATGAAGTTACGCGGTCGAGTGAACAGACGGTCTGCAGAAGGGCCATCACCACCACCTTCTACACCGTGACACCAGACACAGCGTTTAAAATAAACCTTCTTTCCCTTTTCCAGCAGGTCTTTATTGATCGGAGACGGTGATCCGGCTAAAGCCGCCCCCGGTACCGCGATCAACACCACTGCCAGAAAAGACAAAAACAGGCGTTTGATGTAGTTGTTATTCTTTGTCATGGTCATTTCCATATGTTTAGGTTTAGTAACCGTTAAATTCAAGTTATTCCCCACTATTTGCGGTAGAACCTTCAGTACCAAATGTTCGTGGATGCCAACCTGTGTACCAATATTCAAACAGGATGACCTTCCAGATTTCATCAGTTTTTAAATGCTCTTCCCATGGGGGCATTGCTGAGGACCAAGGGGTGGATTCATTAGGCAGACCAGGCCCGCCTTTAGACACCCGCCAGAACAGAAATGCTTCCTGCAACATAGCAATGGTACCTGGATCAATGAAGTTTGCAGGAGTGGGGTTGAACACATGCGAGAACATTCCCAGTCCATTCAACTGATCACCATGACAGTAATGGCAGTTCTGAAAGAAAATTGTGCCGCCTTCCGTCACATACTTCATGTACTCATGCTTCTCCGCATCGAGGAATGGAAAACTATCTTTGTAGTTATCCTGCTCATCTATACGGAACGGATTATTGGTTGATTCTAGTGGATAAGTCTTGCCATGCACCTTAGTGGTAGCAGGAGGTGCGGGGTGAACCGTCCTCAACTCAACCGGCTCCTGGAAACTCGGATAAATCGTGTTATATGTTGCGAACCCTACCAGTATTGGCAAAGCCGTAAACGCGATGATTCGCGCCAATTTGTATTCACCTACAATTGTTTTTACAATCGGTGCTCTGAACTCCCGAAAAGTCTCCGGATCCTGACTAATATAAAGAAAGGTTCCAATGGCCCACATTACCATATACGTAATAAACAGAGTCCAGGGAATGTGCGGATACAAAACAAATTCGTAAAAATATAACCCCACTGAAAAGACATACAGACCCTTCAGAGATATCGGGGCGTCGACTCTGAGCATTAGGTGTGTGATGATCAGATACGCTACAAACAACAAAAAGTAAACGTATCTGTTAAGAATCCAGCCGACCTCCTTCGGTGTAAAGATAGGAAAAATAGCGTTATGAAACACCGCCAGGCCGACAACAAATATCAAAAAGCTTACTAAATTTTTATTCATTGTTGTCTCCTAATTAACTGCCAGCCGGGGGTTCGGTCTGACTAATAAAATCTACAAGCTTGTCGATCGCCTGAACTGATAGCTGCTCCGAGAAGGTTGTAGGCATTAAACCATCCGGAAAAGATTCTCCGGCTTCTTCATTAAAAACCACATAACACCCAGGACACAAAATTGATTCCCTTACGTATTCCTTGGTGTTTGTTGCTTTTCCTTTGTAATTTGGATCCTTGATCCTTTTCGGGGCATTGATCTTCTCATGAAGCCTCGGCCCCAACTCACCAACTGCTCCCTCAATACCAGGAATCGTGTGGCAAAGCGGACAACCCAGTGTGTTGATCATGGTTTGGATATCCTCGTTACCAGTCACAAATACCGGACGCTCTTCATCTCCACCACTATCTTCCTCAACAACAGCACCACCTGTATTCCCGGCATCATCCTGAGGCAATGGAACGGTCACTTGCGCAAATTCACCCGGTGTGTCTTTGGATTGAAGATAAGCAATTACCGCGTTCACCTCAATACGACTCAAACTGATCGGTGGCTTGACGATGATCGGCATCGGACTTTTAGTATCGTTAGCCTTACCAAATTTTTCTACCACATAACAGGTCGGGCACATCACAGATTCACGGATATAATCTTCCCCGATCATCTCATCCGGGCCATTTTGACGCCGGTACTCTTCTGGAATTTCGTCCCACTTACCTTTAACAATTCCAGCAGCTGGCTCTATTTCACCAATTGCTATCGGACTTGTCGCATACCTATCTTCTTTGATGCGATCGTGACTTCTTTTCTCAACACCGAAAAGGTTTGGACAACGACCCATATGATCACCCGGATCGAAGGTGTGACACAGAGGACACTGCCCTTTTCCGATAGCTTTCTGACCGGCAACCTGTTTCGCACCAAAAATAATTACGCGTCCCATTTCAGCAAATTCTTCCATGGTCATATCACCCACAACCGCAGCTTCCTTGGGAGGTGGATCAGACCGCTGTTGGGGCAACCAGTTGGTGTAGCCCGCAAGCAGAACCGAAATCGTGGTATAGAAGAAAAAGGCTCTAATAATCGGTGACGACTGCCTTTCAATTTTATTACTCTTGAAGAATACTCCCCAAACAAACAACAGGAAGAGAATAACCCAAAGATAAGTTGAGAAGAAGAATATCAACTGATCTCTTTGCACAAGGCCGAACATATGCACGGTCATCATAAAACAGACGATGGCCAGCGCACCAAAAATACCACCCCAAAGAGGGACGTTCAAGCCTCCCTTTTCTCTACAATGCTGGATAACATTTGCGAACACGTAAACTGCAAATACGGCAAACAGTATCGCAAGAAATGAAAATAAAATATCATGCTGCTCTGGTAACATTTTTTCCTCTCTCCTATACCCTCAGATTAAATCCGGGCTGAGCACCACAGCGTTTTGTGGCACTCAACCCAAACCGATAATTGTTATTGTTGTTGTGCAGGAACCGGAACTCCCTCAGGAGCCTGAGCTGGGGATTTCTTGCCTGACAAACTACCCACCCAGAAAACCACAACGAACTGAACCCAAACAAATAAAGCGTTGAAGGTAAGCATTTTACCCGCTTCACCAATTGTCAGAGTGTAGGCATCTGCAGAGTTATCACGAACAACTTCCGTCACGTGCCAGAACAATCGCACAGAGGAACGGATATAACCCATGAGACCCATCAACCAAGTGAAGGAAATCGCTAGAAGGAAAATAGCGTATGTTCCAACCTTAGACTGCGAGCCCCACTGGATATCACCATAAGATTCCGAATCCTTAAACATGGAGATATTGACCGCAGTGCCCGCGAACAGGGTCGTCAGCGTAGTACATACCTGAGGCACAGAAAGCCCAACCCGCTGGTTAGCAGGAAGAAAGTAACCATACACGCCCAGGAAGATAATATTGGCAGCAGCACCAACGAAGATCGCTGAGATCCAACAGTTACCCACGGTTGCCCATGGCACCGTTATCTTCTTGTTTGCCCTTTGATACAGCAGAAAACAGAGAACCGTAGTGGTGATCATCAGGTTAACCGCTGTGTTCTTAGCTGACATTACACCAAAGTGTCCAACAACTGGATGCTGGGCACCCCCCATTTCTTTCAACTCAGCGGGGGTCATAACTATCGTATGAGGCGTCATCCACATGGTGAAACAAACGATCAAGAGTAAAACCATGTACTTACAATATTTCATATATCGATGCGATCCCTTAACCCTCGCCATACCATTATGCAGATATGAATTCGCGCCGAAGAAAAGTAGACCAATCATTACCGCTTGGATGATGAACAACCAAGCCATGATGCCACCCATCAGGGTAATACCCATCTGCTGACGGAACGCATACACTTCTTTCATCAACCAGTATCCTGCGAAAGGCAGCGGGATTAAACCGAAGATCGCGATAAACATCGCTACATAACAAACCCAATCGTAATGAGCTCTTTCCTCTTCAGTTTGAGCTGTGAGGTAATGATACGCGGCATACGCACCAACGATTCCACCCCCGAAAACAATGTTTCCGAGAATACGATGAACTCCAACCGGGTTCCAAAGAGTGGAATGGATGACATGCCAGATATTTCCCAGAAAACGACCTTCTGAATCAATTCCACCAGGGGCCTGCATGAAAGTAGCCCAGGAGTTGGCGAGATACATCAGAACCGTTCCGACCAGGTTGAGTAGAACCGAAAGACTGCAGTGGATCCACTTAAGGAACTTGTCGTCATTCATTCTGTCCCAACCGTAATAATAGACATAGAGAATACCAGATTCCGCCAAGAACATGAGCGCATAAACGTGCATTACAGGACGGAAAATACCTGCCATGTATTTGAAGAATCCAGGAAATAATGTGATAAATGTAAAGAGGAGAAGACCCCCAAGAATTGCGGTCCATGAGTATGCGGTCAGACTGACCTTCATGAGGTCTTTGGCTAAGCGATCATACTTAACAGACATCACAGGATCTTCGTCTCTGGTCCTAATTCCGATAAATTCAATGATCATGCAGAAAATTGGAACCGCCAGAACGAAACTACCAAAGTAGAGGTGTTGTTGGTTTGCAACCCAAAGAATGATTCGACTGGGCGCAAACTCATAAGTATTGTAGTCCTCCGGGCCTAATTCCGGCGCCGCATAACCACTAATCGGTCCCTTAAGCGGATTACCTTCCCAGTCCTTATAAAAAACGTCCTGGCTCCACTCAATTTCCGATTCGCCTTCGCCTTCAACAGCTTCTTCTGCCTGAACTTCTTTAGCAAAAGCCTCTTCAGCGAAAACTTGCTCTGCAAATGCCTCTTTGGCATCCGCAAGGCCGGTCATTCCTGGGATCAGATATATGGCTAGCGCCAAAATCAACCCCAGCGATAATGTACCGATACCACGCGTGTTTTTCCCCAACATAGCTTTAACCTCCTTTTGGATCTGATCAGGATCCGTTGCTAGTATTACAAAACTTAATTAGGTACCTATTTTTTTTATATCAAAAATTAACTTGCTTCGTTTTTATTACCTTTTTAAATAAATCAACAAACCTCTCAAAATTCATCAACAAAAACTTCCTGCTGTATAAAGAAAGAACTCAAAAAGCTTTGAAACACCTAAAAATTAAAACCAAGAAAACCTACAACTCATTAATTTAAAAGGGTTTTCAGAGCCCTTTGCCCTAACTCCTTTTTGGCGCACAGGTGCCCAAAATGATGGTGATTAAAACATAGCCTTTACTATGTGTCAAGTCAAAATCGACCCCTTCAAGCCTTAAAATATAATGTTTTTAGGATTTTTTTTCAGGCCCATCCAGTCGCAATTTTACCGAATTTGCATGCCCTCCCAAATCCTCCATTTCTGCCAACAATGTTACAGTTTTGCCGCAATTTTGCAAGGCTTCTCTTGTGTAAGAAATCAAACTGGTACGCTTGATAAAATCGTATACTCCGAGAGGCGACGAGAACCGTGCCGTACCACTCGTGGGTAAAACGTGATTGGGTCCGGCAAGGTAGTCCCCCATAGCTTCAGGGGTGTAATGTCCCAGAAATACAGCCCCAGCATTTTGCACTTTTTTAGCCCACTCCTCCGGGTTTTCCAGGGAAAGTTCCAAATGCTCTGGTGCGATTTTATTTGCCATATCCACCGCATCTTGGAGCGACTCAGTTACTAACAAATAACAATTATTTCTCAAAGAAATTTCAGCAATATCCTTCTTGCTTAAAACTTTAACTTGCTTTTCCAATTCCTTTTTTACATCTTCAGCCAAGGCCTCATCCGGAGTTACTAGAATGGGAACCGCGTCTTCATCATGCTCTGCCTGAGAAAGCAGGTCGGCGGCCACGAAAGAGGGGTTGGCAGAATGATCCGCCACAATCAGAATTTCACTGGGGCCCGCAATCATATCAATGTCGACGATTCCAAAAACCAACCTTTTAGCCAAAGCTACAAATATATTTCCTGGCCCAACAATTTTATCAACACGGGGAATTGTGTCTGTCCCAAACGCCATTGCCGCAACCGCCTGCGCTCCTCCAATTTTATAAATTTCCGTGACTCCAGCTAAATCGGCCGCAACCAAAACATGCGGCCGCGTCTGACCCTCAGGAAAAGGCGAACACATTACTATCCGCTCCACCCCAGCAACCTTTGCGGGAATGGCATTCATCAATACAGATGATGGATAGGAAGCTTTACCCCCCGGAACGTAAATCCCCGCAATCTCCAAGGGCCTCACCATTTGTCCAAGAACAATTCCCCCCTCTTCATAAGCCCAGGGGTCTTGCTTCTGTCTTTCATGAAACAACCGAATTCTTTTTGCAGCTTCCCCTAACGCATCAAGCTCTTCCTGACTAATTTCCTTGTAAGCGGCCTTTATTTCGTCTGAAGTTACCCGAATTTTTTCCAAAGGCAGGGTGTGACGATCAAATTGATGGGTCAACCGGAGCAATTCTTCATCACCCTTTTCCTTAACATCATTTAAAATTTTTCGAACCATTTCATCCTGAGTGAACAAATCCATACTCGATCGGTTCACTAGAGTATCGACTAAATTTTGGTATCCCGGTTCCGAAAATTTGCAAAGCTTCATTTTAAAAAACCACCCCTATTAAAAGATATTTCATCAAGAAAATTTTTTGTCTTTCGGCCTACACAAAGACCTGAATGTGCAATAAGCTCCAAATGTGTTTTAAGAAACTTTAAGTCATCAGGGGAATCTACATCGTACCAGATGGGCAATAATTCGAAAGAAACACTCGTGTCCTTAATTTTCTTTAAAGTTTCATCCAAAACATTTTCTGTTCCCCATGCGACTCCACTGAAAACCTCAGAAAGCTTACCTGACATGGCGATCAGATAGTAACCCCCATCGGTACTGGGACCCAACACCAAATCCTTATCAGAAGCCAATGCTTTATTAATATATGAAACAGGCAAGGAAGGGCTGTCCGAACCAATGATAACAACTTTATTATATCCCTCGGCAAATCGATCGGCAAAGGCCTGACGCATTTTTTCTCCAAGATCCTTTCCCCGCTGAACAAAGAGACTCATACCGAAACTCTCAATTCCCAAAAAGAATCCAGAATGATTTTCTGGAGAAACTCCCACGAAACACTCAACATTACCCACTTGTCGAATTTTTTCAAGACTATCTTCAACAAAGCAGATATAAAGCTTTAGAATAGTTTCATCATCGAACGAAGGACGCAACCGGGTTTTTACCTGACCTAGGATAGGGTCACGCGCAAACAGAATCACCGCGTTATCTTTATTTTTTTCCATCCCTTATTATATCGCCTTGGGCAGGTAATGGCTTTTGTATGAGACAAAGTCCGTACCGTGACAAAGAATTCTTATCAATTACTCCGCTACCCAGGGGCCAATAGGCCAATATCCGAAAAGTAAAGAGTGCCGTTAAGCCTTTAAGGGCACATTCACAAATTTCATTCTCCCGCGAAGGGGTTGACTCAACACACAAAGCCTCATAAAATTCAATTATTACTTCTATTTCCTCGTATACGTAAGGAACCTTCACTATCCACGATTTCGACCTTTCGCTATTCTACTGGATCAACCAGCATTTTCAATCCCGAATGATGGATAAGTTTATGCTGTTTGTTTCTACAAAAGAAAACTTCTACTTACCCGGCCTTATATGCCTTGTTGCTCTTCTCGGAACCTACAAATACCGGGGATTAGCTTGTCTTATCGCACTTGGCATTACCATAGGTTTGACTGATTCAATAGGGCATCATATTTTAAAGGAAGGCATTCAACGACTCCGCCCCTGCCATGTTCTACCACAAGACATAATAGGTATTACCAGCAGCTTGAAATACCCTATTTGCTCCAACAGTTTTTCGTTCCCTTCCAACCATGCTGCAAATACATTTGCCGCAGCAACTTTATTGAGTCTTTGTTTCCGCAATACCGCCTTGATCTTTATGGTTTTTGTTTTTGCGTTAATCGTTTGCTATTCGAGAGTTTATTTAGGAGTCCATTACCCCAGCGATGTTTTAGGAGGAATGATTTTAGGTAGCGCTATGGGCTTTCTTGGATATCAGATCTATAGCAGGATTATAAAATACATAAAACCCTAACCATCCTTGTCGCATGAGTTTAAATAGTCAAAAAAAATTTCTTGTCATCAAATTAAGTGCATTAGGGGATATCGTTCACGCTTTGCCCGTTGCCCGTACCCTTCGACAAACATACCCAGATGCTTTCATCGCATGGATGATCGAAGAGCGTTATAAGGGGCTCTTACACAACAACCCTGATATAGACGAAATTATTCCCATCCGTATAAAATCCTGGAAGAAAAACTGGAATAGGGAAGCCTTAAAGGAAATTCTCCAAATAATAAAAAACCTGCGTCAACAAAACTTTGATGTGGTTTTCGACTTACATGGTCTGATAAAAAGTGGTGTGATTGCCATGCTAAGTGGCGCGCGCATTAAGTCTGGATTCCACAGAAAAAACTGTAAGGAAAAAATCAGTTCGATCTTTTTTAATAAAAAAGCGCCTTATATGGCTGGCGGAATTCATGTTATAGATATGTATCTGACCCTGGTGCAATCTGCTTTGGAAATCCATAACAAAGTGAAGCAATTTCCCCTTCCTGAAATCCGGAACCAAAAAGTGGAAGACTTTTTTCAGCACCACCCCGAGCTCACTTCCAAAAACATCATTGGTATCAACCCTGGAACTGGATTCGAAAGTAAACTTTGGGAACTGGAACGATTCGCGCAATTAGCAGATCGCATAACTGTTGAACTTAACTGCTCTATACTATTGACCTGGGGACCAGGAGAAGAGCACAAAACCAAACAAATCGCTGCATCCATGAAACAGAAATGCTGGGTCGCCCCACCCACTTCCATTCAGGAATCTATAGCCCTTTACAAACACCTAACACTGCTGGTAAGTTGTGATTCAGGACCGCTCCATTTGTGCGCAGCACTTGGCATCCCTACTGTGTCGATGTTTGGGCCTACCGACCCTGTGCGAAATGGAGCTTACGGGTTGAATCACCAAACAGTATATAAAACGTTGGCCTGCAGTTTCTGTTGGAAAAAAAAGTGCCCGCTGGGAACCAACGAATGTATGAAGCAAGTGACTGTAGACGAAGTATTTGAATCTGTTCGATCCAACCAAAAAAGTAATATTTAAGTTAAGTGGAGTGGTTTTATGGCAATTGATAAAAAATTATTGGATATTCTAGTTTGTCCAAAATGCAAAGGTGACCTTGAATTGAGCACTAACGAGGATAGCCTCAACTGTAAAACTTGCAGCTTGAAATACCCTATTAGAGACAATATACCTGTTATGCTCATTGACGAAGCCCTTCCACTGGACTAGTGGATAGCAATCAAAATTCTAAAATCTGCAATCGCTATCTCCGAATCGAACACCACTCCGTAATAATTTAAGTCAAGCATGAAAAAGCTCCTACGGTCCGTCGAATACCATATAAAAATTAGTCTCTGGATATTATTCGGACTGTTTGCCAAGAAAAATGTTCCCTTGGCTCCTTTGCCCCTTGATTTTTCAAAAATTTCCAATGTGCTTGTAGTTCGCTCTGACAGACTGGGGGATGTCATACTGTCAACACCGGTTTATGAATCTTTAAAAACCTCTTTTCCACATTTAAAAATCACAGTGATGGTAAACCCCTTACAAGCGAAAGTCTTGAAAGACAACCCTAAGATTCATAAGATTATTAGAATGCGACGCAGGCGGTTCTGGCGTGTCATTCTTGACTGCCGCAAAGAAAAATTTGATCTGGCTATCACCCTCAATAAAAAATTCAGTGCCTCAGCTACCTTCTTCACGTTGTGTTCTAATGCCAAAATGATGGCTGGTTATCTCCACCCACAAAATTCATGTAAATATAATATACGGCTTCCTATCGAAACGTTCCCTTGCCATGAAATCGAAAACAATCTGGCACTGCTTAAGTATATGGGGGTACCGCAAATCATCTCACAACCTAAAATCTACTTTAACGACAATGAAAAAATGAAAATAGAGGGGCTCATGAAGTCAGGAAAAAAAGAACGACCTCTTATTCTCGTTAAAACGGAAACTCGTATTGCTGAATGGGGCTGGCAATGGGAGAAGTTTCAGGCTGTAATGGAACATATCCTGAAAAATAAAATCGCCGACATCTGGTTGATCAATGGGCCCGGGGAAGAAGCAAAGCTGAGATCCCATATTGCAAAGATGAAATTCCAACCCCGACTCTTACCACTGGTAAAAACAAAAGAGCTTGCGCTTCTGATACAACAATGCGATGTTCTTTTATGCAACCACACAGGTATCATGCATTTGGCCTCGGCTGTTGAAAAACCCGCCTGCGTTATATTTAAGCACGGAGAAATTCTACGTTGGGGACCGAGACACCTGAAAAGCGTGGCCCTTGATGACAGACATCAGGATAACTTAACACCCGAAATAGTTATAAATACCCTCAAAGAAATCTTGAAAACCTAAATGGAAATAACATGGACAGCAAACAGAATAAAACTTCATCCAAATCAAAAATAGCCACTGAAGGTTTGATTTTTGAGGAACCGATTGTTTTTGAGTTGGGGTCCCCCGGACGCAAAGCCTATTCCTTATCCTCCTGCGATGTTCCAGAAATCGAACTGGAAACACTTCTACCCGTAGATGAAATTCGTGATCCAATTAAAGAACTACCAGAATTAACCGAACTCGATGTCGTTCGTCACTATACAAGGTTATCGCAATGGAATTTTAGTATCGACACCAATTTTTATCCATTGGGGTCATGCACCATGAAGTACAACCCAAAATTAAACGAAACCCTAGCACGTTTGCCCGGCTTCGCAGGACACCATCCCATTTCTGCAGATGAAGATGCGCAGGGAAGTTTGCAACTTATGTATGAGCTGCAAGAGTACCTTAAAGAAATAAGTGGTATGGACCATGTCAGCCTGCAACCCGCAGCCGGGGCTCAAGGTGAATTTGCCGGAATGCTGATGATTCAGGCTTATCACACCGCAAAAGGCAATCCTCGGAAAAAAGTTTTTTTACCCGATTCCGCGCACGGAACCAACCCAGCAAGCGCAACTCTTTGCGGTTACAAATCAGTGCAAATCCCATCCAACTCCGAAGGCCTTATTGACATTGACAAACTCGAAGCTGTCATGGATGAAGAAACCGCCGCCATCATGCTGACCAATCCCAATACATTGGGGATGTTCGAAAAAGATATTTTGGAAATCACCGAGATCGTTCACAACAAGGGAGGATTGGTTTATTGTGATGGCGCCAACCTCAATGCGATAATGGGAATCGCCAAGATGGGGGAAATGGGAATTGACGTTTTACATATCAATCTGCATAAAACCTTCTCGACTCCGCATGGCGGAGGCGGACCGGGAGCAGGACCCGTTTGCATTAAAGATATTCTCGAACCTTATTTACCTAAACCAGTCGTAGAGAAAAAAGGTCATAAATACGTATTAAATAATGATCGGCCCAAAAGTGTAGGCAAATTGAAAGTGTTCAACGGCAACTTTGGTATGCTGCTAAGAGCATACGTATACATCCGCACTCTCGGTCCCGAAGGTATTCTTGAAGCCGCTCAATCCGCCGTCTTAAATGCAAACTATATCCGCGCAAAACTAAAAGACACGTTCCATCTCCCTTTCACTGGAGCCTGCCTACACGAATGCGTTTTCAACGATAAAGGTCAGGGCATCACAACGATGGACTTTGCCAAAGAACTTATTGATTATGGGTTTCACCCACCCACCGTGTACTTCCCATTAATCGTAAAAGGTGCTTTGATGATCGAACCGACGGAAACCGAATCCAAAGAAACCCTCGATATGTTTATTGAGGCTATGAAATCCATCTCCAAGAAAGGCCATGAAGACCCAGAAAGTTTTAATGAGGCACCACGCCTACCAAAAGTATCACGTCCTGATGAAGCCCAAGCAGCTCGCCAACCAAAATTAAAGTGGACAAGGCAACCGGTATGAATCTCGTTATTTTCCTTTATGATGCTCGTACCTCAAAGGGACGACTCAGAAACCAATTAAAAACCTGCCCACCAAAAACAACACCGTTGTGGTTACAATCCCTGCTCCAATAAGGTTTAGGACCAACCCTGCTTTCGACATTGTTGGAATGCTCACCCAACCGCTACCAAAGACAATTGCATTTGGCGGTGTCGCTACCGGCAACATAAATGCAAACGAAGCGGCCAACGTCGCTGGCACCATAAAATATAACGGATGAATAGCCGCTGCTATCGCCGCCATACCAAGTATGGGAAGAATCATTGTTGTGGTCGCCGTGTTAGAAGTCAATTCCGTTAAAAAAGTAACCGCGATACAAATGGCAAGCACCGTCATCCACAACGGCCAATCAGAAACTCCGGTCAGTTTAGATCCAATCCATTTATCGAGTCCACTCACTCCAAAACCAGATGCCAGAGCGAAACCACCGCCAAAAAGAATCAAAATTCCCCACGGTGTTTTCGATTGCACCGTTTTCCAGTCCAAAGCAAACCATTCGGTTTTGCCATTCAGGATTAGACCTTTGGTACCATTGACCGGCACCACCAATAGTAATAGCCCCATGGTCATAGCAATGGTGGAATCATGCAAAAACTTTGGATTGACGAATAGGTTCGACCAACCAGGAAGTATCCACTCCCCTATCACAATGGGTCGCCTAAAAATCCATAACATCGCTGTAAAACAAAAAACGGTTGCAACAATTTTTTCCCCCCGGTTCATGGAGCCTAACCCATAAAGTTCTTTTTGAATGATCCTGCTTTCTCCGCCTTCGATCTGGTTTATTGGAAAGGGTAAAACAAAACGACAAAGATAAATCCATGTTATTGGAATAAAAACCAAGACTATAGGGAGAGCCAATATCATCCACTGAAAAAAACTCACTTCAGGGTTATCCGGAAAAAGATTTTTGTAGAATCCTGTAAATACAATATTCGGTGGTGTTCCAATCGGAGTGCCGACCCCTCCAATACTGGCAGAGTATGCAAGGCCCAGCATCAATACGAGCCCTAATCCATTTTCGATCTGTTTTT
>Ga0209752_1001069_pt1 | contig 13510 bp, 13 predicted proteins | sample METZYME_3_250m_FD_187548 | JGI IMG/M metagenome (GOLD analysis project Ga0209752, IMG submission 187548) | Marine microbial communities from oxygen minimum zone in mesopelagic equatorial Pacific - METZYME_3_250m (SPAdes) (version 2) | ecosystem: Environmental > Aquatic > Marine > Oceanic...
AGATATAAGGTAATTGCAGTGTATGGCATTCAGTATTATAGTGTTTTAAAGGATTCCAAATAAATGGGTTAAAGAGGATTCTGTGGGGGTACTTTTGGGGGTACTATTTAGGTTTAACCAATAGATACCACCGATAACAACTATAGCATGCTAAAACTATAGTATGCTAAAACAGATTTTCAAGTCGTTTTAACTGAAAAAGAGTTTTTAGAAATGCCCCTAATAAACTTTCCAACTTTTAACTTTACGTACTCCGCAGATGACAAGTTGGTTTTACAAGAAATAGAAAGATAGTGAAGTAAATCTGCACCAGAATTGATGGATGCAGATTTATTTATAATGTTTGTGTTGATTGTCTGACTTATGAAAAATTAGTTTGAACCATCGCAGAAGAAGTTGTGAATTTTTTATAAAAAGATTCTAAAACTATGAAATAGTATTTTTGATATAGCGATGTACACAATTATTTTTTATTTAAGGGGAAACTAAAACTATGAGCCCTATGAGTTTGGAACCAAAGTTTCTATCGCCAGAACACGAGACAGCGGAGTTATCCTTGGTACCCTTGCCCTGCCCGGGAATCCCTATGATGGTCATACCGTTGAAGCGGTGCTCAAACAACTCAAACGAATTACTGGCATTCAACCCGAAATCCTGATCGGTGATCGTCGATATCGAGGAGAAAAAGACTATGGAAAAACTCCGCTCTTAGCTCCTTCACGACCAAGTACTGCTGATACTGAATACAAAAAACGTAAACAAAGAAAAAACTTCATAAAAAGAGCTGGCATAGAAACCACCGTCAGTCATTTAAAACAGGACTATCGACTCGTCAGATGTTTTCTCAAAGGTGAAATAGGTGATCAGATTAATATCTCCCTCTCTTCTGCAGTCTATAAACTGAAAATGGATCCAGTTCAGGCTAGAATTATTTTTAACCTGTTTTACACATCACTCAAAAACATGATCTGCAGGAAAATCAACTATTATCCCGTTTCTTTTTTATCATAAACTGTTTTGTTAAACATCATTTATTTAGTACTTTTTAATTATACTTCTTATTTCACTACATCACGTGAAAAGCTGCTTAATTTCATCCGTTAATCTTGGCGTAGCCCCATGTTTCGAACAAACAAACGAAGCAATTTGATTAGCCTTATTATGCAGATCCTTAAGTTCACAACCACTCAACAACCCTGTCACCAACGCGGCGACAAAAGCATCCCCAGCACCTACCGTATCTTCCACCTCAACTCTATATCCATCATGCATGGAAATTATACCCCCAGAATAAAGAATACTCCCTTCTCCGCCACGAGTCAGGGCAATCAAACGTAAACTATACCTTCTAGATAATTCATTTAGCATTGTTCTTTCATCTCCACGCAAGCCCAGTAACTCTTTTAAAACCAACAATTCATTAACATTTAACTTCAAAACATTCGCCAGACCCAACGAAGTCTCAATTACCTCACGCGAATAGAACTGCTGTCGTAAATTTACATCGAAAACGCGTAGAGAATCATGACGCATTAAACCCACAAATTTCTGTATAGTCATTCGAGACACGGGCGAACGTTGGGCTACCGTGCCAAAACAAACTGCATCAGATCTGAAAGCTAATTCCCGTAACAATGGTTTTTCAGGAATATGATCCCAAGCTACTTCCTCCTGAATACGATATAATGGCTTCCCTTCTTTATTAATACTCGCAGAAACCTCGCCAGTTGGATGAGTCTTGTCAACAGATATAAATTCATAAGTCATATCCATGTTCTCCAAGCAGGAAATGATCTCTCTCCCAAATTCATCATTGCCCACACATGAAACTACTACTATGAAACTTCCACCAAACTCTTGGGAATGATAGGCAAAATTAGCAGGTGCTCCCCCTAATGCCTTACCTGAAGGTAACATATCCCATAAAATCTCACCCAGCCCTACGATTGTATATTGCATTTCATGCACCTACTCAAAGCTATCTTAATTTTTCCTGTCATATGTCTTATCTTTTTCCTAACTGGTTGGTTTAAGAGAACCCATATTAAATCAAAAATTGAGATAATTTACAAGAATTGGGGTGGTAGGTTATGGAGGGTTGTCTGACTTTGAAGAATTAGTGGGGGGTCAATCACAGGAGATGATAGGGTTTGTTTTAGGGCGTATTATTAGAATCTGACTCCATAGAGATATTTGCGGGAGAGTCATCCACTTATGCTGATATCATTGTATAAATTTGATTTTATAATAAATTTACCACCATATTTACCACCAAATGATCGTCTTTGGTAGAACCAAAAAACAAAACTCTTTCTTTGTATATGAATTAATATATATAATATCAAATAACTAGCTTTGCCCTCGTGCATGCCAGCGTGTAGCGTGTGAGGCTCCAGAACTTGCACAAAACCCCCACTAATTCTTCACTGCCCTTCAGGTCATTTACAGCATATCTAATTGAGTGCAATCTTTGCTATTATGGACTGCAACATAAAATTGCAGTAAAATGAATTTTTAACCTATAAAAAAATGATTAATGAAGCGATAGCAAATTTTAAATGAGAACACTCTAATATGCTGAATCAGAAGGTCTGTGTTATCGGGGATAACAGTGTTGACATCTACCCTAAGTCAGGGAAGTCATATGTCGGGGGAAATGGAATTAACAGCGCTATCGCGCTCAAACGAAACGGCATTGATGCTGGGTATGTTGGGGTCATTGGAAATGATGAAGAGGGAGAACTCGTAATTGCTGCTCTTGAAAAAGAAGACATCGATTGTTCAAGAGTGGCTAAGCTGAATAAAAAAACAGCTTGGACAAAAATAGAACTAAACAAAGGCAACAGAGTTTTTGTTGATGAATCTTTGGGTGTGCAGCACAAGTTTGATCTTTTCGAAGAGGATTATGTTTACTTAAGAAATTTTGCCTGGGCTCATCACACAATTTTTTCTAACTGGGCCACTGCAGTTTCTGGTGGAATCGAATCATATTATGAAAAAGTTGAAAATCAGATCCAAAGACTGCACAGAAATCAAGTAAGAGTTTCGGTAGATTTTTCTGAACAGTTTGATAGAAAGCTCCTAACTTCCTTAAAAAACCGTGTGGATTTGGGATTTTTTTCGAGACCAGAACTTTCTCGCTCTGAATTAAAAGAGGAATTTGAAAAGCTTTATGGATACGGGTTCTCCGTCGTTGTCATAACTATGGGTGCTAGGGGTAGTGCCTCGTTTGCTGGAAGAGATATAATTACTCAGCCGGCAATTCCCACAAAAGTGGTTGATTCTCTTGGGGTAGGTGACGCATTTATAGGCGCCTTTTTGTCACAATGGGTAAGGGAGAAAACAATAAAAGTCACATTAGAGTTCGCCGCTAACTACGCAGCAAATACTTGTTTGATAAATGGCGCATTTTAAACTTAAATTTCACTGAGAAAAACGTAGAACTGTTAATGTAAGAGGCTAACTCGCGTGAAGATTTCAAGAAGAACAAACAGGCTGAAACACTATTATTTACAACTAATCCTTAAGAACAGGAGAACGAGTGTTTAACTTTAACGAGGATCGATTTGTAAAGGTAATCGAAGACGCGCTGTCTCTTCGCGTTGACGTGGAAAAAACAATTGACGATTTATACGACAGAGGATTTGAAAACTTATTCTTGATTGGAGTGGGCGGGACTTACGCCCATTTTCTGCCAATGAAATACATATGTGAAACGCTTTCAACAATGCCCGTCCACGTGGTTCAGGCGGCAGAGTTCATACTTCAGGGCAACAAACATTTTTCAAAAGACTCTCTATGCGTCTTCTGCTCGAGGAGTGGTGACACTAAGGAAATAGTAAAGGCCATTACATTCTGCAACAAGGCCGGAGCCACCACATTGTCTTTTGTCTGTAACTCGGGCACCCCCGTTTGCGAACTTTCTAAGCACCATTTTGTAAGTTTCGCAGAAGATGATCATCTGGCCGAATGTATTTATCTGGAAATGTACCCTGTAATATTCCGTTTATTAAAAAACCGTGGGGAATTTGTGGGATACGATAAAATGTTCGCTCAAATTAACTCGATTACCCCTTATCTTGTAAAGGCTAAGGAGCAAACCGAAGAAATGGCAAAGTCCCTCGCTAAACATCACAGGGATACTGATTATCACATGGTTGTCGGTTCCGGCGCGGTTTGGGGAGAAGCATATGATTACGCCATGTGTATTCTCGAGGAGATGCAGTGGATCAAAACAAAGTCTATCCATGCAGGAGAATATTTCCACGGTACAATTGAATTGACCGAAGAAGACACCAGCATTATTTTGCTGTACGGAGAGGACGCCACAAGACCTTTGATGGATAGGGTCTATAATTTTGCGATTAAAATATCGAAGGAGGTCGCCGTTTTTGACACCAGGACTGTTGAACTTCCAGTGGACGAAAAATATCGCCAATATTTGTCACCGTTAGTCATTTATACGATGCTAGAACGATTCAGCTGCCATCTTGAAAAAGAAAGAAATCATCCGTTGACCACAAGGCGTTTTTATCGTCAGTTACAATATTAGCCGTGGACTGATTTTGCTTCTATGACGCTTGCTCACAAAGAAGATACCCTATTTGAACTGGATCTTGTTCCTTGGTCTAATGGTGATAAAGTTAGAACTGACAGTGAATATTTAACCCCTTGGCGAACGATTCAAATTGGGAATTCGGCAGGTGACTTGATTGAATCTAATCTCATTTTGAATTGTAAACATTCTTATCATACCGATCAAACCGGCCGGATCGGCAATTCCGCCTAAATCAACGAAAATATGGTCAATATCATGAAACTTTGGAGATTCGTATGAAGTACAAGACTGTACCCGCCATGCCCGGTTTATCATTTTCGGCCGTTGGCTTTGGTTGTTGGGGAATTAGCGGTGGTGATGTCTGGAATGGCACCACGGATGCAGAGTCGATTCGCACCGTGCAAACGGCCGTTGACCTCGGCATCAATCTGTTCGATGTGGCTCCGGTCTATGGACTAGGGCATGCTGAAGAAATACTCGGCCAAGCACTCAAAGGGCGGCGTCATGAGGTGATTATCGCCAGCAAGTGCGGCTTGGTCTGGGATGAGGCGAAGAATGTAACCCTCAATCTCAAAAAAGCATCTTTAATGCAAGAAATCGATGACAGTCTCCGCCGCCTCCAGACAGGCTATATCGACATTTATCAAATGCATTGGGCTGATCCAGATACGCCAGAAGAAGAATCTATGGAAGCACTTGAAGCGATCAAGGCATCAGACAAAATTCGGCATATAGGCGTAACTAACTTTTCACTAGAGCGCACAAAACGCTGTATGTCGGCCGGGACGATTACCAGCCACCAGGGGCTCTATAATTTGCTGGAACACAACCCCACCCACTATCACAACATCCCGTTGGAGTATCGCACGGCCGATGAGGTTCTTCCCTTCTGTGCCGAAAACGGTCTTGCCTTTTTCCCCTATAGCCCCCTCTTCCAAGGGTTACTGACGGAAGCGTTTAAAGCGGCCGACAACTTCGACGAAAACGACGCCCGCGCCGCCAACCCGAAACTCAACGGGAACACGTTTGACACCTACTTCACCATCGCCACCGAAATCCGCGAGCTTTCGGCCGAAATCGGTCAGCCGGTCAATCAGTTGGCCATCAACTGGCTTGTCAATCAAGATGCGGTCACCTCGGTGATCGCCGGTGGACAAACGGTTGAACACGTCACCCAAAATGCGGCCGCCGCGTCATGGGATCTCACCAACGATGTCATGGCCTTGATCGACCAAATTTTGGCTCCGCATCATGCGAGTGGGTTGGTGTAGAGAATATAGAGTAGAGTTGCTCATCACGCAAATGCAAAAAGTATAAATAGGTTGTGGTGGTGTGTCTGACTGTGAAGAATTAGTGTGGGTTACTCACAGGAGATGATTAGGCAGAGATCCTAATAATCAATGTCAAATGTAAGAGGAGTATTTCTAGCCATGAGATAGCTTGAACCTTCCTCAACAGTCACATCTGTTTTTGTCAAACTTCCGGAGTCACGGAGCGCAGCAAAGATCCTTCTTTGAAAGGGATAAGGGGGGAAACAACAATTGAGCCCATTTAGGACATCCAGTTCATTTACTCGGGAGATGATATGGTATATTGCAGTCATTTTATTGACTGGGACCAGGAAGGTATGCGGCACCATGGATAAGGTTCTGAATCTTCAGGACATGAAGGGAAAAGTGCTTCGATCGGTTGGCGAAAACGTTCTGGCCATTTCAACAGGGTCATGGATTCTTCTCCATCAGGGTCGGTATCTACACCTTTTCGGTGAAAGATCTCACAGATCCTAGACTGCATGGCTTCTGGGAGCATGTTGTAATGAGGATGATACCAGAGTGTGATCAGAGTTCTTTCATCTTCAGATTGATTAGGAAAAGAACCGTGGATCAGTCTAGCATCTCCTACTATGACATCTCCGCATTTTACTGGCACTGGTACCTCTTCAGATAACGAATTGTAGATCGAATCATTTGGGTCTTCAACTCTTGAGACCGATTCAGTATGCGCTTTCTGGTTTAAATGTAAGGGGTGGTAAGACCTGTGAGATCTTGGAATTACACGCAGGCAACCGTTCTGAGGATGAGTGTCCTGAAGGTAGATCATCACAAAGACCTGGGCAATTTGGACTGTATAGGAAAGAGGGTGATCCCAACCCCACCAGTCCTGGTGCCAGAAAAGAGCCGGACTGTTGTTTGGTTTGCTGATTATGTATCCTGAACTAAAACGAGTATCATCGAATCCAAGTATCCTAAAAATTTCTTTTAATTTTTCGTTTCCAATCAGCATGCCGAAATCAGGATAATCAGCAATAAGTATCAGGCTTCCTTGGGATTTATTATTCTTTCTGTGTTCAATTGTCAACTCTTCAAGAGCCTGACGAGATACTCTTTTGACTTTTCCCAAAACTTTCTTTTCCAAAGCTTGATTGAAAACACAATAACCTTTTTCCTTCAATTGAGAAAGTTTTGTTTTCATGAGTTAAGCAAAATTATAATTTATCAAAAAATCTTTAAGGATCCACTGGATAACAAACGGTCTTTTTACAAGCATCCAGATGGAAAACCAAGAACAATAATCAAAAAATATACTATACCGATTTTATTTAATTTTCAAGATAGCAAATTTTGGATTATTACTAGTTGTGGTAAGGTGAGAAAGATAGCAATCCCAAAAAATTAGTACTGTCCAGATCAAAAACGATGCATACCATTAGTAAAGGTTTACTTGAGAGATTATTTAGTGATGGGTACAGTAACAATGAACTTACTGAAAAAACCTTACTGTCAGTACTACTGAAAAATTATTACCAATTTATTTCAAAGATAATTAAATTAATTACAAATATTTGAATTTATGACTAAATATTCTTATGAGCCAGCTACAAAACCAATGCTTTACTTTATTGGAGTTACAACGTCCAAGTCTTCAATCATGAATTTGTTCCCAAAATGGGCGGAGCATTTAAAACTAGGTGACTGCGAAATCAAAGGGTTCGATTTAAAGCTCCACGATGAACCAGCAATATATCGGGAATGTGTTGAGTTCATAAAAAACGACCCTTTATCAAAGGGTGCCTTAGTGACAAATCACAAAATTGACCTGCTAACGGCCTGTCTCGATCAATTTGACTTTCTCAATGAACACGCAGAGCTAATGGGAGAAATTAGCTGTATTTCAAAGCAAGGTGAAAAATTGTTTGGTCACGCTAAAGATCCCATCTCCAGTGGTCTCGCTCTAAATCAATTATTGCCTGAAAATTACTGGAAGAAAACAGGTGGTGAAGTTATGTGTATTGGAGCTGGTGGCGCTACAATCGCAATTTTGTACAATCTTATTAAACATAAGCAAAATGGGAATCATCCTTCAAGAATCGTTGTAACTGACATTAGTCAACCACGGTTGGAATCAATTAAACAAATTCATTCACAAATCGATACAAATATCCCTATTGAATTTCAACTGTGTCCTGAACCAGAAGGTAATGATGCCCTTGCAATGAATTTAAAACCACATTCATTGATAATTAACGCTACAGGACTTGGTAAAGATAAACCGGGCTCTCCCTTTACGTGGGGAGTTCAATTTCCTCAATTCAGCATTGTTTGGGAGTTGAATTATAGAGGAGAACTTATTTTTTTGGATCAGGCTGAAGCGCAGAAAAAAGAGAAAAACCTGATCATACATGATGGATGGGTTTTTTTTATTCATGGTTGGATTCAGGTAATAGCAGAAGTATTTCACGTGGATATTCCAACTCACGGTCCTTCTTTTGAAAAACTTTCTGATATAGCTCAGAGTATCAGGAAATAAGTTATGACAAAAATACTCGTTACTCCCAGATCTCTGACAAGCGGCGCCGATCCCGCACTGAATCTGTTAATAAAAGCAGGTTATGATGTGAATTTTTCCAAACATGGGGTTAAGCCAAGCGAATCCTATTTGATTAAATTATTACCCGTGTCTGTGGGTTATTTAACACGTGTGCTTCAGCTAGAGCACCAGACTCTTCTGGACTGGCATGATATTTCTCTTCAGCCTATTCATGACTTTCTCACCAAATGTAAATATAAGGTTGATCCTCAATAATGGTACCGTATTCCTAACTGATAAGAATATTTAGATTCTGAAAATTCTTCCCTTCACCAATTTCTCTCATCATTCCCTTTAAATTAGTCTTTTTACCACTATTTATCATTTTTCTTTCCCTTCTATATCAATAGTTTAAGGTTATCATATTGATCTTATGTGTAATCTTTTTTCTTGACAAATTTTGAATAAATAATTACATTATGCTAAAACCTTTTAGCAACCCGCAATTGCCATGCTTTATCTGGAAACCACATTTTTCAAACATCTAGAAAATAAGTGCCCATTCACATTGAAGAACTAGCAAAGATTGCCAAGGTCTCTAAAACGACTGTCAGTTTGGTTATCAACGGCCGTGCAGGAGAATATCGAATCAGCAAGTCCACAGAAAAAAGGGTTCTACATCTTGCACGTGAACACAATTTTGTTCCTAATCCTCTTGCAAGAGGCATGAGGTTAAAGAAAACCCAGACCTTAGGTTTAATTGTCCCCTATCTTAACTGGCATTTTTCACAGATTGCCCAAGTCCTGGAAAAGACAGCCCGTGAATCAGGATACCAGTTATTGGTAGCTATGACAGATGACGTACTTGAAACGGAATATGCTTTAATACAGAATCTTTTGGCACGCAAAGTAGACGGATTCATCATCGCAACGATGATGAATCATAAACAATTTCATAGTAATTCCATCCTGAATCAGGTCCCTGTGGTGCTGATCGACCGAAAGCTTAAAGGAGACAATATTGGATGGGTGGTTAGTGATGACCGCAAGGGAACTTTTGAAGTGGTGACCCATTTATGTGATCAAGGGGTCACAGATATCCATTACCTTGGAGGAATAAAGACCATTTCCACTAGTGTCGATCGCCTGAAAGGGTTTAAGGAAGCCCTTAAGGTTAACGGATTATTGGATGATAATTCAAAAATTCAGGAAACGGGTTATGGTATTAGAGACGGATATGAAATGGCACGTAAACTCTTCAAAGAAAACACAAAGTTTCCGCAGGCAATTTTCACCAGTGCTCTTACATTGCTTGAAGGACTCCTCCAATATTTTAAAGAACATAATCCTGATGCATTGAAGAAAACCCAAATTGCATCCTATGACGACCATCCAATGCTTGATTATGTTCCTGGGCCCATTCAGTCCGTGCGTCAGAATGCTGGAGAAATTGCCAGAAAATCTTTTGGGATCATTCATGGAGTTCTCGAGGTTGGGAAGCCTATGGATCAGATTTTGATTCCTCCTCAAGTGATTATCCGTTGAACAGTATTCTAAACATGGACCATGTTAAGGTATTATGAAATTGCAAGTAGCATTTGATATTCAGAATTCTGATGAGGTGCATAAGTTAGTGGAGATAAATGGGGATTTGATTGATATTGTTGAAATCGGCACCCCATTGATCATGAAAGAAGGTCTCAAAAGCGTACAAAAAATCAAAAAAGAGTATCCAAATCAAACAGTCCTTGCTGACCTAAAAATCATGGATGCCGGATTATTGGAAGCACAAATTGGTTTTGATGCTGGTGCAGACATTGTTACTGTGCTGGGACTTGCTTCCAAAAAAACTTTGACTAGTGTAAAACAGACTGCTGTTAAAAATGGAAGGAAAGTTATGGTGGATATGATCAATCACCCATTTCCTGAAAAAAAATGGCATGAACTCATGAAGATGGGGATGGATTACTGCTGCCTGCATACAGCACATGATGATACTCAAGATGGAAGAACTCCCTTAAATGACCTGGAACATTTTTATAATCTTCACGGAGGAAACAATATAGCCGTAGCGGGAGGAATCAAACCAGATATGATACGGAAAATTAAAAATTTTCATCCTGAAATTGTTGTTGTGGGCAGTTACATTGCAAATGCAAGAAATCATCGTGAGGCATTAACTGAATTACACCAAGCGATGGTTTGAGCATGAAATTTAATGATTATTATCCAGCTGTTTTAAAAGAAATCGAAGAAACACTTGGGGAAATTGACGAAACAATTATTTCCAATTTTGCTTTGCAGATACTGGATGCGCCAAGGATTTTTATTGCGGGAGTCGGCAGAACAGGATTGGTTATGAGATGCTTTGCAATGCGCTTAATGCACCTTGGCATTGAAGTACAGATTCTTGGAGATATCACTACTACCGCGGTAAGTAGGAATGACCTTTTACTGATAGGATCAGGCTCCGGTGAGACCGACAGCCTTTTGAGTTTAGCTAAAAAGGCTAACAATATAGGTGTTCATATCCTACTTGTCAGTATTGATCCTGATTCAAGTATCGGCAAATTGGCTCAGGAATGCCTGAAGATACCAGCTCCTTCTCCAAAATTAACTCGTAAACAGGAGATGACATCAATTCAGCCTATGGGGTCTCTTTTTGAACAAAGCTTGCTTCTTACTCTCGACTGTCTTGCAGGGTTGTTAATGCATAAAAAAGGAATGGACTCTGAAAGCCTTTTTATGTATCATGCAAACTTGGAATGAAACTGTTTCAATTTAAACCCTAATAAAGGAGTGCCTATGGAATGAATTTCAGTATTGGTTATGTAATTAAAATTAATTAATTAACTTCTAGAAAAAAGGGTTATTATGTTTAAACTTAAAAACAAAATGATTTCGGGCATCGTTCTCGCCGTGGGAACTTTGCTTTTCACCATACCTGCAGTTCATGCCAAGAAATATGATGGTGTGACTGTCAACATTCTCACCATGGAGGCCCCGCAGATCAAAGGCCCCATGGTTAAACGTGCTCCGGATTTCAAGAAATTGACCGGGGCAACAGTTAACATCATCGGTGTTCCTTTTGCGGATATTTATCCGAAAATGGAAGCTGATTTTGCAACTGGAACTAACAGTATCGACGGAGCTGTGTTTGCACCACAGTGGATGGTAGATTTCATCGAACCGGGCTATCTCGAGGATTTGACCTCGAAAGTGAAAGCCGACTCAGCCATTGAATGGGACGACATCGGATACTTCTTCCGCTCCTTCAGTTCCACTTATGGCGGGAAGATCTACACCATCCCCCTGGACGGTGATTTTCACATGATCTATTACCGAACAGACCTCCTCGATGCGGCTGGAATCTCACCACCCACCACATGGGAAGAATACACCTATATCGCAAGCCGATTCCACGGCCAAGATATGAACGGCGATGGGACTCCTGACTACGGCTCCTGCATCTCCAAAAAACGGAATGCCCAGGCCTACTGGATGATTCTCTCGGTTGCAGGTGGGTTCATTCAGGCCAAGGGAACAGGAGAGGGCATGTTTTTCGACACGAAGACCATGAAGCCGTTGGTTAACAACGAAGCCTTTTCCCGTGCACTGGATATTTACAAGGAAACCACAAAGTACGCACCACCGGATGAGATCAACCTGGACGTGGGTGACACCCGGGGTCTCTGGACGGCTGGACGCTGCGCCCTGACCCTCGATTGGGGAGACATCGGAACCCTAGCTATTGAAAAAGGTTCCAAGGTCAAGGGCAAGACGGGAGCCGCCATTCTCCCAGGGTCCCGGAAAGTGCTGGACCGTTCAAGCGGGAAACTGGTTTCGTGTGACCGTGCCCGGTGTCCCTATGCGGTCAACGGTGTCAATCACGCTCCCTTTGCAGCCTATGGCGGCTGGTCTGGTGCGATCAATACCGCTTCGAGTGCAAGGGTCAAAGATGCTGCTTATGATTTCTTTTCCTACATGGCACAGGCAAAGCAATCCAACGTGGATGTCACCATCGGGATTACCGGAATGAACCCATACAGGGTTTCCCAGTTCGAGAACCTGAGCAACTGGACCAATGCCGGATTCAGCAAAGCTAGTGCAGAGAATTATCTGGGCGCCATCAAGGCAAGTCTTAATAGCCCCAACATGATTCTCGATTTGCGGGTTCCCAAGAATCAGCGCTACCAGCAGGTCGTTCTTGACACAGAGGTTCACCGTTTCCTTTCCGGTGAAATCAGTAAGCAAGAGGCCATGCAGCGTATCGAAGATGGTTGGGAAGAAGTGACTGAAGAGATGGGTCGCGATGGGCAGTTAAATGCTTATCGAAACACACTCGGTTACTGACCTCATGTTTTACCCAATCCGGGAAACCGGATTGGGTATCTTTTATGACTCAATCAAATTCAATTGAAGAACGACTGGACCGTCAAGCACCAGCAGTTTTCATCATGCCTGCTGTGTTGATAGTACTATGTTTTTCCATTTTCCCTCTTATCGTTTCACTCTTCGTTTCTCTTTCACGTCTCAAATTCGTAAGGGGGGGGATCGAGGCAAAATACATCGGATTTCTGAATTTTAAGAAACTGCTGTTTGGCAGTCAACAATATCATTTCTTGGGCAAATTTGATCAATTGACAACAACGGGATATGTAATCATGAGCGTTTTCGTGATTCTAATACTTGTCTGGTTTTACCGATATTTCAAGTCCATCAACTTTAGTCTTGTAGGAACTATTGGACGGTTTGTTGTAGCCACAGGATTATTCTTTCTGTTGATGCTGACTTTAATTAACCTGACCACTCCGAAAGGACTTCCAGGAACACTTGTGGTTACTTTGGTCTATGTGATTTTGGGAGTCGTTCTGCAGTACATGATAGGACTTGGATTGGCTATGTTATGTGTGCAGAAAATCAAAGGGCGAAGTTTTTTCCGCATTGTTTTTTTCATCCCAATGATGATCACGCCAGTAGGAATTGCCTATCTCTTCAGGATGTTGACAGATATGACAAAAGGGCCTTTCGCTCCAATCGTGATGTGGTTAGGGATGGAAGAAACTTCATGGGCAGTAATTCCCTGGGGGGCGCGAATTGCAGTTATGATTGGTGATGCCTGGCAGTGGATTCCTTTTATGTTCA
>Ga0209752_1001070_pt1 | contig 13508 bp, 10 predicted proteins | sample METZYME_3_250m_FD_187548 | JGI IMG/M metagenome (GOLD analysis project Ga0209752, IMG submission 187548) | Marine microbial communities from oxygen minimum zone in mesopelagic equatorial Pacific - METZYME_3_250m (SPAdes) (version 2) | ecosystem: Environmental > Aquatic > Marine > Oceanic...
TGACATCTCGGGGGTATTCAATACCTATTACAGTTGTATCCCAGAGATTGGAATTTTCCGGTCTCCTTTTTCTGGTCTCCTTTTTCCGGTCGCCCTTTTTTCTGTCCCTGCTCTTTGCTACTTCAATCGCCCTTATAACTCGACGCTTGGTATCCACAGGTGTATTTGCGGATGCTCCTGGTGAAATCATTTCCAGTTCGTTTATCAAATCTTCAAGCTCCCAATTTTCTAATCTTTGTCTCAGTTGTTTATCCGGATCAGTTTTGGGGAGTTGAAAATCCATGAGCACTGCTTTAATATAAAACCCTGTTCCACCGCAAAGAATTGGCAGTTTTTTCCGTTCTTCTATATCTGAATATACTCTCTGAAAATCTCTCTGAAACTGTGCCACATTATATTCTTCAATTGGGGCAACAATATCAATAAGATGGTAAGGGATTAATGCACCCTTAAAATTATATTCGTTTAAATCTTTTCCCGTACCAATATCCATTCCCCGGTAAACTTGCCGTGAGTCAGCAGAAATAATTTCACCACTAAGTTTATGCGCCAACTGAACTGCAAGTTGAGTTTTCCCGGTGGCAGTAGGACCGAGAACTACCGATAGGTCACTCTTAAAGATTTTTTTCTTAAACATAAGTGAAATTTGCAGGTTTTTATTTTTTACTTCAATGATTATTATAATATAAAGGTTAGACAAGTGTATCCCTAGGAATCAGCAGATGATAAAACAAGAACCTATGATGGAGAAAAATTTAATCTTTTTATTACTTAAATACCTTAATCAGTGGAATGTTGATAACCGTTTCAGCTATTGGCTGGAAGACTTTACTTTCTGCAAATTACCCTCCAATTTAAGGGAGTATTTTTATGGTAGATTTAATTATTGTCCTCATCAGTCTTATAATCGGCATTACAATAGGTTGGATATTAAAAGGCAGAAGCCAACCTGCAGACAGTAGCGAATTGCTGAGTGAAATAAATAAGTTGACAGGTGAAAAAGCCAGCGCTGAAGCTCGGCTGGAACAGTTAGATGAAACCAAAAAGGGGATGGAAGCTGTTTTCAAATCTCTTGCCTCTGACATTGCTAAGGAAAACAGGAAAGACTTTCTGAATCTTGCCGGGGAAAAATTTAAGGACATTTCCAAACAAGCGGATGAAAACCTCACCAAAAAGAAAGAACTTATTGATCAAAATTTGGGTGACATGAAGAAAACACTTAAATCTCTTCATGACCAATCTGTTACATTATCCGGGAATCTGGAAACCAGTAGTAAGGAAACCCAGAAGCTTCAGGAGTCTACCAGTAAACTGAGAGAAATTCTATCATCCTCCCAAAAACGGGGACAGTGGGGAGAACGCATGGTGGAAGATATCCTGGACTTCATCGGTTTTATGGAAGATAAAAACTATGTAAAGCAAACCCAGGTGGAATCGGGCGAAAAACCGGACTACACCTTTTTTCTTCCAAAGGAAAAGAAACTCAACATGGATGTAAAATTTCCCCTTGCAAGTTATGAGCGCTATATTAACTCAGAATTAGATGAGGAACAGGAATCCCATAAAAAAGATTTTCTGCGGGATGTAAAACTTCATATTAAAGCAATTGCCGGCAGGGCATATATCAATCCAGGTGAAGGTACCCTGGATTATGTGTTAATGTTTATACCTAATGAATCAATATACGGATTTATCAATCAGGAAGATACACAGCTTATTGATTATGCCTTAGAGAAAAAAGTTCTGCTCTGTTCTCCCCTTACCTTATATGCAATGTTGTCACTCATTTACCAGGCTACACGTAACTTTGCCATGGAAGAAAAAGCCACTGAAGTAATGAATCTGCTAAATGCATTTCGTCTTCAATGGGATAAATATGTTGAGGTGATGGATAAAATGGGGCGCAGCCTGGAAACAGCCCAAAAAGATTATGATACCATGGTAGGCACCAGAAAAAACCAGCTGGAAAAACCACTCAGTAAAATTGAGGAAATTACATCAGGAAGTGAGGTTGGGGAGTTGGTGGAGTAGACAACTGTTGCTTGATAAAATAAGCGGAGTTGTTTGTTGTACTAATTAACGACCGTCTGGGCCTTATATGCTGATTGAATTTTATTGGCAGATTCGCTGAGGTGGGCATGGGTATAATCATCGAAAGCTCCCAACTCTAAAGACTCTTTGATGTTGGTATGAAGCCTTCGCAAGCTGGCGCGGGCCAGAGCCACGGCATCGCTGTGAAAATATCCCCTTTCATTCAGTAGAATAATAGTAAGCACTTCCACATGAGATTTTTGCAGGTCCCGGCGGAAACTGTTGACATTGTTATTTTTTTCTAATTCTGACCACAGAGATTTGGAGATTTTCTGAAAATGTTCCGTAAGGGTATAAATTGATTCACCCTTTGTAAATTTTAATTCATTATCTCGAATTCGCGCAAAAATACGTGGATGGTGCAGACGATAAATACTGCCGGATTGAATAAATCGGACATAATCATGAATTGGATAATCAATTCTGCTCATTCTCCATACAGATCCTTTAAAATCCCAATCTCTTTCTGGAGCCAGCTTATTCAACAAATCCGGGTCAAATTGAAAGGTATCTTCTGCCAGAATATTATCTAATATAAAATTGAGAGCTTCTCGCTGTTTTTCTGCAGGTATTAACGTAAATGGATTATCTCCACCAGGATCGCCAACATGATGGCGACTGTGGTACATACCTCCAATATATTTGGCAATATTGCGAGCAGCACTTAAATAATTTCGTAGCCCCCTACCAAACACTCTGCGAATTTTAGAGTATTTTTCACCAGGTTTTTCAAAATACTCTGGTATAAGCTCAAGCAGTTCTTGTGACATTTCGAATCTTTTCTTATAGTATGCCATTGGGTCATCGGTTAAATCCCATGCACTTGAATGGGGATCCATTCCCCTTGTTGATTGTCCAAACGTATCTTCATCTGTACCATATCGCAATAATGGATCGTTAGAGCGAGATGCAATGGATTCTAAGAAATGTGCTTCAGATTTCCCCGATCTATCCGGCTGTTTATAGGCATACTCGATTGCCCAATAATCATAGATTCCAGGTTTGGTTTGAAAAAAAGTTTCACCATCAAATACATTGATAGGTTGATAATCCATTACAGACCCACTAATACCATATTTTTTTGTAAAGGCAGGATCACTCAATTGTTCAATAGAGTAAATAGAACTGGCTTTAAAATTATGTCGTAATCCCAAGGTATGCCCCACTTCATGTAAAATCAAATCTACAATCCCATTGTGGATGTACTTTTGCAATTCTTCATTCGTCCCTTTAATTATTCCAGAAGTGGTCATAACATCCCATGCCGATGCCATTTCATCTTGGAGGTGATCTCCATACTGGCACATTTTAGATGAAAATTCTTCAGCGGGTTCTTCGGAATCAAAATCCATGCTCACTTGCCCGAGCATTGGAGTGACAAATTCCGTCTGTTCTCGGTAAAAGGCACGGACAAAATCGGCACTTATCCTAATATCTGCATCGTAAAGTTCTCCAGTATACGGGTTTGCTCGAGAGGGTCCAACCGCGTAGCCAGACCCAGGTTGAAACATCCAACGAATAGTTGAATATCTAACATCGGCAGGATCCCAATCAGCCTCATCGGGCATTTGCTTTACCACTACGGCATTCTTAAAACCAGCTGCCTCAAAGGCCTCATTCCAGCCTAATATCCCCTCACGAACAGCATCACGAAATTCATAGGGAATTGAATTTTCAAGCCAATAAACTATAGGTTGTTTTGGTTCAGAAATTTTTGCCTGGGGATTCTTCTTTTCCAAATTCCAGCGATTGACATAACGGATATAGGGTGAAATTTTACGAACATCTGTATAATCTTGATAAATGGTTACAAAGTGACCCACACGGTCATCAGCCAAACGGGGCTGATAATCCGTTTCAGGGATTGCCGAAAGGCTCACATGATAATTCACCAATACGCTGGTAGAGCTGGGAAGTGTATAAATATACTTTCCCTTTTTACCCTTAAAATGCAGGGCAATTTCAATTTCTGTATTGAACGGAAAAGATTTTAAATCTTTAAAATAGCTGTCTTTTTTATCAAAACTATAAATTCCCTGACTTTTACGTGTAACTTCTTCAATATCATAAATAAATAATTTTCCAATATCAACCAATATTGAGCTATCCTTTGGGTGAGGGTCACTTTCAATTATAGTAGAGGAAAGAATAGAGTGAGAGGTATGTCTATCTACAGATCGGCTAAAAGGGGAGTCTTTGTCTGCCCGAAATTTTACATTTACATTTACAAATTGTACTCGGTTTCCAATCTGTTTAAACATAAATGGATATTCATTTAGCATGGAGCTTCCATCTAAATAATAACCGTCACCTGATTGACGGGTGAGACCCGCCAGGTAAACTTTCTCTAATTGATCTGGAAGTATAGAGAGGTAAGCTTTATTTTTTTCTTCACTCCAATAAATAGTGAACAGGCCTTCATTTTTTTTGAAGTCCTTAATTACATTCTTAAATGGTTTTTTACCATCTTTCTTCGTGCCTTTGGAAGATTTTTTTGATTGAACTTTTGTGGTGTCATCTAATAGAAAATCGATATTTAAATCTTGATAAGCGTCAGAAATCGAATAAGCAAAAGAGAGGAAAACCGTTAGGAAAAAAATTCTAATAATAAAATATATCCTGCGTTTAAAGGTGGATTGCACTACAAAAAAAATACGACCATTCATTGAAAGGAATGAATAGATTTTTCAATAGCATTTATTTGAATTAATCATTAACTACCAATTGGGTGCCAGGTTGTTTTTATTTCAGAATGATCCATGATAAAATAAGGTGATTGACCTTTATTTATTAGCCAGTTTATTTTGTCATAATAGTGTATTCGTTTTACATTTTCAGATGCATTTTCTTGGATTGATTTATTCAATTCTAAATTTTCACCACAATACACAATACCATTTACATCTTTATGTGAGGAAAAATGTTCCGCTAGTTCAGAACTAAATCCGGTTAGGATATTAATCGCACCATTGGGAATATCGGATGCATGGAGAACTTCCGCGAAGGTAATGGCAGTAAGGGGGTTCTTTTCTGAAGCGAGACATACAATCGTATTACCACCAACAAAAGCCGGAGCAATGAGAGACACCAATCCCAGCAATGGATTTTCATTTGGAGAGATAATTGCAATCACACCCTGATATTCAGGAACAGAAAAATTATAATGTGCACTTGAAACAGGATTAACTGAGCTAAATAGGGTTTGGTATTTATCTGCCCATCCAGCATAATATACCAAACGATCAATCGTAATTTCTACTTCTTGAGTTGCATTATTTTTTGTAATACCAAAATTGTTTAATTCTTGAATAAACTGTTTTTTTCTGCCTTCTAAAGTCTCAGCTATTCGGTAGAGAATTTGTCCACGGTTATATGCGGTTCTACTACTCCATCCACTCACCGCTTTTCTTGCAAACTTAACTGCTTCCCTAAAATCTTTCCGGCTTGCCTGACACAAATTTACAGTAGTCTTTCCCTGAGAATCTTTAAGGGGGAAATACCTGCCAGATTCTGTTCGGGAGAATTTCCCATTAATATACAGTTTATAAGTTTTTTGAATGTCAATTCGCGAATTCATGATAACTCCACATAAGGGTAAAGGCCATGTATTCCCCCTTCTCTACCCATTCCACTTTCTTTAAATCCACCAAATGGTGAAGTTGGATCAAATTTATTAAATGTATTTGCCCACAAAATACCCGCTCGCATTTGTTTGGTTATTTTAAATATTTTTGCTCCCTTATCTGTCCAAACTCCTCCGGAAAGTCCATAAGGAGTATTATTCGCTTTTTCAATAACCTCATCTACTGTTCTAAATGTTTGTACTGCTAATACGGGTCCAAATATTTCTTCCTGAACAACCCTGCTAGATTGGGCAACATTTGAGATTAACATGGGTTTGAACCAATAACCGGATTTTGGGGTAGTACATTTAGATTGAAATAATACTCCACCTTCATCTTTTCCAGATTGTGTAATCTCAATAATTTTTTTTAGTTGCATTTTAGAATTAATGGCACCAATATCAGTATTTTTGTCAAGGGGGTCACCAATTATAAGTGTATCCATTCGATCCTTTAATTTGGATATCACTTCTTCAGCCACACCTTCCTGTACATATAAACGGCTACCGGCACAGCAGACATGTCCTTGATTAAAAAAGATTCCATTAATAATCCCTTCCACTGCCTGATTAATTGCAGCGTCATCAAAAATAATGTGAGCTGCTTTTCCACCAAGCTCTAAAGTATATTTTTTTTGAGTCCCTGCCAAAGATTTCTGAATTATTTTCCCTACATCTGTTGAACCGGTGAATGCAATTTTATTGATATCGGGGTGATTAACAATTTTAATTCCCGTATCCCCTGCACCGGTAATAATATTTACTACCCCCGGAGGTAAATCGATATCTTGTAATAATTCGGCTAACTTCATGGCCGTTAAGGGAGTGGTTTCTGCAGGCTTTAGAACAACGGTGTTTCCACATGCCAAAGCAGGGGCTATTTTCCATGCAGCCATGAGAAGAGGAAAATTCCAAGGTATAATTTGTCCGGCAACACCTAATTCCTTTGCTTTCCTCCCTGGGAATGCATATTCAAGTTTATCAGCCCAGCCAGCATAATAGAAAAAATGTGCTACTGCTAATGGAATGTCAATATCGCGACTCTCACGAATTGGCTTTCCCCCATCCATTGACTCAATCACAGCAAATTCACGACCTCTTTCCTGTAATACCCTTGCAATACGATAGATATATTTGCTTCGTTCTTTTGGAGGCATTTTTGACCAGACATTTTTATAGGCATTTCGTGCTGATTTTACTGCAAAATCAACATCTGCCTGGTTTGCCACAGCCACTTCTGAAAGTTTCTTTTCAGTTGCGGGATTGATAGTGGAAAAATATTTACCACTTTGGGGTTCTGAAAACGTTCCCTTAATAAAAAGAGGGTAGCGTTCTTTAATTTCAATATGATTTGTAGATTCTGGAGCTGGTGAATAACCAGTGATAAAATCTGTTTGGTTTGTCATTGTTAATCCTTAGAAAAATAATCTGCGGATTGATAAGCACCGCTTTGTTGTTTGGTGATTTGCATTAATAAATCATTTGCTAAAGAGCTGGCTCCAAAACGAAATAAGGTGGGAGTGAGCCATTCATTACCAAGTATCTCTTTCACCATTACCAAGTATCGAATTGCGGTTTTAGAATCACTGATTCCCCCGGCAGGTTTCATCCCAATTTTTATTTTTGTTTTTTGATAAAAGTCTTTAATGGCTTCCAACATAACTAAGGAAATGGGTTGAGTAGCACCACATTTTGTCTTGCCTGTTGATGTTTTAATAAAATCTGCACCTGCCTTCATGGCAATTTCGCTTGCACGACGGATATTATCCAAAGTACTTAGCTCAGAGGTTTCTAAAATAACTTTGAGATGTATATTTCCGCACACCTCTTTCGTTTGGGCAATTTCATCAAATACAAGTTGAAAATCTCCAGAAAGAAATTTTCCTCGAGAAATAACCATATCTACTTCATCGGCGCCCTCACAAATGGCATATCGAACCTCTTCTAGTCGAGTTTTAAAATTGGTCTGTCCGCTGGGAAAACCTGTGACCACAGAGGCTACATTAATAGAGGTTTCATTCAATTCTTTTTTAGCTATTTTAACGAGTGAGGGATAAACACAAACGGCAGCAACATGAGGCAAATCAGAAATTCCATGATTTAGATGTTTTGCTTTAATACATAACTGCTGGACTTTTCCTGGTGTGTCCATTCCTTCCAGAGTGGTAAGATCAATCATACTTAAGGCCAGCTTTAAAGCTGCCATTTTCGATGTCTTTTTTATGCTTCTGGAATTCAATCGGGCAACCCGTTCATTAACCCCAACCTGATCGATTACCGGAGTTTGTCGAAAATTTGCAATATTAATTTGATTTGCTTTCATTATCAGATTTCTTAACCGAGAATTTACAACTTATTAGACCAATTGTTTTACTACTTCAACTAGATGAGTAGCAATTTTCTCTGTCTTACCTTCCGCATAAATTCGAATGATGGGCTCCGTATTAGATTCTCGAATATGAACCCAGGAATTTCCCCAAATCAGTTTTAATCCATCTGTTTTATCAAATTTTGCATCAGTAAAATTCAACTCAATTTTATCCATTGCAGATTTAGAGTCTACAAATCCCAATTTGATTTTATCTTTAACCATTGCAAATTGGGGCATGGATTTAAAAATTTCACTCACTTTTTGAGTATCCTGAGCCATGCGGTTTAAAAACATGGTAGCACCAACCAGTGAATCACGACCGTAATGGCTCTCGGGCAAAATAACTCCGCCATTACCTTCTCCGCCAAGTTCTGCGTTCACTTCCTTCATTTTGTTTACTACGTTTATTTCACCCACAGCTGACCGAATTACAGAGCTTCCATATTTTTCTGCTATCCTGTCAAGTGCTAATGTAGAAGATAGGTTGGTCACCAGTGGTTTTGTTGATCCGGTAGTATTGAAAAAACCATCTGCACAAATAGTAAGTGTATATTCTTCACTCAAAGGATGACCATTTTCATCCACCACAGCCAGACGGTCACCATCGGGATCTGTTGCAAAGCCAGCATCTGCATTTTGTAATTGAACTGCTTCTCCCAGATTTTTCAAATTATCGGCTAATGGTTCAGGTCCACGGGGAAATTCTCCATTTGGCTCGCAAAATAGACGATGGACTTTACAACCCAGAGCTTCTAGCATAGCAGGCAGGGCATGTGAACCAGCACCATTAACAGCGTCCACAACAACGGAAAATGAACGTTTTTTAATTGCATTCACATCATTAATAGATAGATTTAAAGTATGCTCAATATGAGCGTTATAACCGTGCTCTCTTTGCATAGCAGATCCGTTTTGTAATAGATTGAAAGTTTGGCTATCTGCAATTTCAAATAAGCGATTATTTTTTTTGCCATTGAGAAAGCAACCATCTGAATCAATAAATTTCAGACCATTCCATTCGGTTGGATTATGACTGGCAGTAATGACAATTCCGCCTGCCATTTTATTTTTTTCTACCAGAAATTGTGCTGTGGGAGTGGGGATTATTCCATAATTGAACGCTTTTCTGCCGCATTTTATGAGGGCATCACATCCAGTATTAATAAAAGATGTACCATGAGAACGGCTATCACGAGCGAGGAGAATATTACCATTCCCTTGTAGTTCGGAAAATGCCTGAATATGTCGAATTAATACTGAATCAGTAAGACTGTCTCCAACAATACCCCTAATTCCAGAAATTCCTCTTATTAATTGCATGGTCTAAATTAAAACAGAATGAAGGTGGATAAAAATGGAACAAAAAAAATCCAGATACTATCTGGATTTTCTTTTGTATTAAGTTCCTGCCTGAGAGAAAAGCGTAGGACGATATGGAACTCGTCTTCGTTTACTTCTCTTGGCAATTTTTCGTGCTTCACTGGGTTTGATGTAATAGGCACGTGCCCTTACATCTCTTAGAATTCCAGCTTTTTCCCATTTCTTTTTAAAGCGTCTTAAGGCTTTTTCAAATGGTTCGTCTTCTCGAATTTTAATGCTTACCAAAGTAGTATCTTACCCCCTCTCAATTTATCCTAAATATTGTCGTAATTTTCTGCTTCTTGAACGATGCCGCAGACGGCGAATAGCCTTTTCTTTAATCTGTCGAACACGTTCACGGGTCAATCCAAATTCTTCCCCAATTTCGTTTAGGGTAAGCGCATAAGAATGACTAATTCCAAAATACATTTTAATAACTTCACGTTCTCTATCTTTCAGAGTGTCCAATGCTGCAGCAACTTCTTCCTGAAGTGAGTCCATTTGCAATTCTTGATCAGGTTCAGCCGTGGCACCATCTGGAATTACATCTAAAAGGCAATTTTTATCTTCATCTGAAAATGGTGTATCCAAAGAATGATGTCTACGGGATATCCGTTGCGCATCATTTACTTCATTGGGTTTCATTTCCAATTGGCGAGCTAGTTCATCTGCTCTGGGTGACCGTTCGAATTCCTGTTCCAGACGCTCGGCAGCTTTATTAATCTTTGAAATGGTTCCCACCCTGTTAAGGGGGAGTCGAACAATTCTGGAATGTTCAGCTAATGCCTGTAAAATAGACTGACGAATCCACCAAACAGCATAAGAAATAAATTTAAATCCACGAGTTTCATCAAATCGTTCAGCTGCTTTTATCAACCCTAAATTTCCCTCATTGATGAGGTCAGTGAGTGGGAGGCCTTGTCCTTGATAATCTTTAGCAACACTAACCACAAATCTTAAATTTGCTTCAGTGAGTTCTTTTAAAGCAAGGCGATTTCCCTGCCTCACTAATATTGCAAGTTCAACCTCCCTTTGGGGAAGAAGGGGTTCGAAACGGCTGATTTCCTGCAAGTATTTACTGAGAGAACGATTTGCATCACTTCCCAATTTTTTAATTTTTTTCTCCAGCTTGGCAATTTTTTTCTTTCTCTGAGCACGTTTTTTCTCTTGCTCAGCCATAAGCAATTCTTCTTCTTCTGTAAGAGCATCCTGACTATCCTCAGGTTCTAATTCTCCCTCACCCATTTTTGTGGGGATTTGGTCCTTCATTTTTTTTGCTTTTTGAGCTACCGTAAGTTTTTTCTTTGTATCTGGTTTAAATTTAGCTTTTGCCTTTGGAGCAGCAATTTTTTTTGCTTTTGATGGGGTCTTTGCAGCAGTTTCTTTCTTTGACGCCACTTTTTTAGTAACTACTTGTTTAGTAGATTTCTTCGCTACGGGTTTCTTTTTCACAGTAGTTTTAGAAGTAGCTTTTGCTTTTTTAGGAATAACTTTCTTTACAGCTGGTTTCTTAGGGACAGCTTTTTTAGGAGCTTTTTTGGCAGGCGCTTTAGATGCGGTCTTTACCTTCGAGGGTGTTTTTTTTGGTGAAGTTTTCACTTTTTTTGTTTTGGCGGTCTTTTTTGCCATCGAATTCCTCTAAATATGAATAGAAAATTAGCCCGATATATTAATGCAACATCCAAACTTTATCCAACAAAAATCATATTATAAATTTGAATAAATTCATCTGGGCTTAGTTCTTCCGGTCTCTTATCAGCCCATTTTTCTATTTTCCCCAATTTATATGCATCTGGCAGGTTATTTTTTAGTTTCTTTCTCCGTTGAGAAAAGGCTTGTTTTACCAAGTTAGAAAATTTGGTAAAATTCGGTAATTCACCATCTTTTGGGAAAAACGTTAAAACAGCAGAATCTACCTCTGGTTTTGGTTGAAATACGTTTTTTGAAACTATAAACTCAATTTTAACATAACAATACACCTGGCACATTACAGAAATACGACCGTACGATTTATTGCCATGTTTGGAGACAATCCGCTGTGCCAACTCTTTCTGAAACATGAGTACCATCCGCTCCCAATTTTTCCATGCCAGCAATTTGAATAAAATGGGACTACTAATGTAATAGGGTAGGTTCCCAATTATTTTCACTTCATTCTTGAGTTGATTCAAATCCCAATCTAAAATATCCCCTTCGTGAATTGTCACGTTTAGATATCTATTATTTTTAAGATTCGTTACAAGTAGCGGGTCAATTTCTACCACATGAATTTGATTTGTGTATTTGCTTAAATGATCAGTAAGTGCACCATCTCCCGGTCCGATTTCTAAAATATTATCGGATGCACAGGGTTGCAGACAATTAATAATTTTAGAAATGGTATTGGGGTCCCGCAGAAAATTCTGCCCCCATTTTTTTCGGAAGGTATGAGGAACTTTGGTCATTGGTCGCTTGTCAAATGTAATTAGAACATAGATTAATTTGCGTTTAATTTCTTAAAAAGATTTAACGCTGTTTCAGTGGTAGAATCTGCTACTTCCTTAAGAGAAATTTCTTTAAGTTCGGCTATTTTTTCAGCTACATGAAGAACATTTTTTGGTTCGTTTTGTTTTCCCCGAAAGGGTTTGGGTGATAGATAGGGTGAATCGGTCTCTACCATCATTCGTTCCAATGGAATATCTCTCACCACTTCTTCTAATTCTTTTACAAAGGTAATCATGCCGGTAAAGGAAATATGAAATCCAGATTCTAGAACATTTTGCGCAAAATCCACACTGCTTGCAAAACAATGGATAACTCCTTTTTTATTACCACTGTTTTGTATCCCTTCCAATATATCTTCATCTGATTCCCGGCAGTGTACTACAGCGGGGAATTCTAATGATTTTGCCATTTCCAGCTGTTCATGATATACCCGCCTTTGGATTTTTCGGTCACTGAAATCATAGTGGAAATCTAGGCCAATTTCTCCCACTGCTACCATTTTTGGATGCTGTGAAAATGTTTCCAATTCATACAAGTATCCTTTGGGAGCCTTATCAGCATCGTGAGGATGAATTCCACACGTGGCATATAGGGTTGGATATTTTTCTGCCAATTTTAGGCAGTTTTCAGATGATGATAAGTCCACACCCACACATATAATTTTTTCCACGCCATTTTCTTCTGCAGACTGTATTACCTCATCAATTCTATCAGCATAATCATCATAACTGATATGGGCGTGGGTATCAATAAGTGTCATTCTATCGTAATTCGTGGGAAGGGAGATTTTCCTGCTCCCAAATTTGATCCAGCCTTGAGCAGCCCAATATTAGTTTCATTTAATGGGATTGATCCGGCACCCAATATATTGAGAATTGTGGTGGTTTTCTCAGGCATTACCGGATTTAATAGTTGAGAGCCAACACGAAGTACATCAGCAGATAAAGCCAGAGTTGTTGCAGCAGAACCTCCTTGTGAAGAATCTTCTTTAATTGATTTCCAGGGAGCTTTGGCTTCTAGATAACGATTTATTTTTCGAAGGAGAGAGAGAGTGGTTTCAAGAGCATCATGAATTTTCAGTTCCTGAATGAGCTTATTGACAGATTGGGGGGTAGTTTTAGCTTCTGCAAGGAGTTCTAAATCAATTTCATCATAATTTCCGGACTCGGGTATTTTACCATCAAAATGCTTCTGTATAAGTATGGTGACCCGATTTACAAGGTTTCCGTAATCATTGGCCAAATCAGCGTTATATCTCTTGATAAAACTCTCCATGCTAAAATTGGCATCCATGCCCAACACCATGTCGCGCATGAGAAAGAAACGCACTGAATCCACACCATAATCATCAATAAGTTCTAATGGATTCACAACATTCCCCAAAGATTTACTCATTTTTGACTCTTCACTCAACCACCAGCCATGAGCCAGGATAGATTTCGGGAGAGGAATACCAGCGGCCATGAGCATAGTAGGCCAGTATACAGCGTGAGTGGTGAGAATATCTTTTCCCATTAAATGATAATTTACCGGCCACCATTTATTAAAGGTTTTCTCATCTGATCCCCAGCCAATGGCTGT
>Ga0209752_1001071_pt1 | contig 13505 bp, 12 predicted proteins | sample METZYME_3_250m_FD_187548 | JGI IMG/M metagenome (GOLD analysis project Ga0209752, IMG submission 187548) | Marine microbial communities from oxygen minimum zone in mesopelagic equatorial Pacific - METZYME_3_250m (SPAdes) (version 2) | ecosystem: Environmental > Aquatic > Marine > Oceanic...
CCGCCCTCTCCCCAAGCGCTTTTGCTCTCCTGCCTTCTTTGTAGGCCAAGGCAATTCGCCAACCTCCAAAGATAACCAGTACAACAATTACGAGGATTAAAAGACTTATGATTGCTATAAATTCTTATCTGCCTCTTTTTACCCTCTATGAGTATCGCCAAACGATAGGCATCGACTGAACTCAACGGTATTGCTGATAAACAAATTACCCTTTGATTACTCAATACATATCATAGTAAAACCGTTATCGACCCTTGATACAGTGGCGATAATGGTCACTATGTTGCGTATGCAGGATATAACTTAATAAAGATGCATAGAGAACGAAAGGTGACCCTCTCCGGGCAGATGGAGATTTGAATCGGAGACGGATCCAAACTGATATTTAACCCGGGCGACATATTGTAGGTTGAAGACTTGACTGGATAAGGCCACACTACGCGGTCTGTAGGTGAACGTATCCGGGCCAGCGTGACGCTGCCGGGTTAAGGCGGTTGTCCGGCTAGAGGCCTAGTGGAATACACGGGCACTGAATTTCCTAACCCCAATCCCCAGCCTAGCATGATTCAGTCTTGAATTATGTAAAGTGGTACATGGCTTCGCTGGAGAAGAACTCCAGGCTTTTACCGAGGAAGGGATCTGGGAATAGCAAGAAGAAAGAGTGGATTCCCTAGTCTACATATTTTGATAGTTGCTGGATGCACTGTTCTGGGGTCCCGGCACTGTTGATCCCCAATGAATTTTGGGTTGTATAGTACTTACTAGACTATCGTCGAAATTGAAGGGACGGCCCGATTAGTTAGGGCTGATCCCAGCTACCGCACAAACCTGAAGGTCGGGCAGAACTGGGGGTAGGTACCCATAGTTAACCTGGTGCTAGAATGGCCCAGCGTCTGCCGGCCTGACATGGCCGGTGGTACAAAGATCGGGGGCAGGTCAAGATCGGTATCGCTGCAACCATCTGATCGGGGTATAGTCTTCGCTCGATTCTAATTATGCATGAGAGGTCGCAATGGTTCGGAAGGCCGTCGAGATTGGAATTTCTTTAGGCGTAAGCCCCAGAGATACGTTTGACAACATGATTGACCTAATAAAGAGCGCCGAAGAGTATGGGTTCGACAGCGCCTGGCTCATTGATATCCCTACATCTAAGGATTGTTTTATTTCGATGGCTCTTGCTGCTATTAACACAAACACAATTAGGCTGGGTAGCGGAGTAATCAACCCGATCACCAGACATCCTGCTGTGTCCGGACGAGGCTTTGCGGCCGTCCAAGAGTTGAGTCAGGGGCGGTGCTTGGTGGGTCTTGGTACCGGACATACGGATGTTCATATGCTCGGCAGGAAACCAGGCAGGATCAAAGATGTTGAGGAGGCGATAACTCTTCTCCAAAAATTGTTTCGTGGTGAAAAGATCACGAATTACGGGATGAACCTACAGCTTCCGGTGGACTATGATCCAATCCCAATCTTCCTTGCTGCGAATCAACCGAACATGCTTAGATTAGCAGGCAAACTTTGCGACGGCGTGATTCTCATGGGTGGCGCGAATGTAGAATTCATCAAATGGCAGATGGCCCATGTCCGTGAGGGCGCCGAAAGTGCAGGAAGAACCCTGGATGATATTCAGCTTGATCTGTGGTTCCCCATGTCCATCAGTGATGACAAAGAGCAAGCCCTTACGGACATTAGACCTTGGGTAGCTTCACAGGCAGAAACCTTCAGCTTCTGGAAAGATCTCCCGGATTTTCTTGAACCATACAGAGACGAGTGTGCCAGAATCGGAGCAGCATATGATAAGACGCATCATGTATCACGACATGCGGTTCACAAAGAGCTAGTGAGCGACGATCTGGCAAATTATTTGGCCGTCGCCGGCAGCGCCCAAGAATGTGTTGAGAGAATCGAAGAAATTACCAGCTTAGGAATCCATGGAATAACGACCGCACTTCTTCCGGGAGATAGGAAGGATAGACTCCGTACGATGTCCGAAAACATAATTCCGACCTTGGCTTAAACATCTGATCCGGAGATGTGCATGAAAGACGAGATAAACGGAGCAATAGCTGCTTGGGACGACTCTGAAATTGGTGACCCTCTTGTATTGATTCATGGGCTTTCGGAATCACGAGCTGCTTGGCAGCATCAATCTCAAGAGCTCAGCAAGCACTTTCGGGTTATCAGCTACGATGTCCGAGGATTTGGCGAATCAGAGATTGGAGTAGCCGAGGGCACGCCCCAGCAATTCGCTAGAGACTTGGCTGGGTTGTTGTCGAATCTTGGTGTTGATCGGGCGCGGTTATGGGGGTTTTCGATGGGTGGTGTCATCTCCATGCGCTTCGCTATCGATTATCCCGACATGGTTGAATCCTTGATTTTGGGGTCCAGTTCCTGCCTGATAAATCAGCAGGCATTGGAGTTCTTCAAGATTCGAACAGGACTCACTACAAGGGATAAACCTGATGAGCTTATAGACCTCAACACCGAAGACGCCAAAGCATGCATCAGCATTGATCGGCCTGATTTGATCCAAAAGTACGTAGACTTGAGAACTAGCGCTATTCAGGACCTTAAGGGTTATGCGAATGCCTGCGCTGCGATGTCTACCCTTTTCGAATATCCTTTGACGCATGAATTGCCGAACATAAAATCGCCCACTTTGGTTATCACGGGTGACCTAGATATGTTTTGCCCGCCCAAAGCATCGGGCATTATCCACGACGGGATCCCTGGATCGATTCTGCGCATCCTCCCCGGAGCAGGACACTGCGCCCATTGGGAGCAAGCGGACACTATAAACGACATTGCTTTAGATTTTTTGTCTGGTAATGGGAACGGCTGACAAATTCTCTTCTGATTAACTCCATTTCAGGAGGCAATAATGGAACTTGATTTAGTTGGAAAAACTGCAATCGTTACAGGCGGAGCATCCCATATCGGGAGGCGGATAGCCCTCGATCTGGCTAGTGAAGGCGCCACCGTCGTCATCGCCGATGTTGACGATGAACAAAGTCATCAGGTCTCTGGAGAGGCTAAAAAAAACGGCTGGAAGGTCGAGCCGATACGATGTGATGTCACATCCGTTGAGTCGGTCGAGGGGATGATCAAAAAGACTTTAGATGGATTTGGCCAAGTAGATATATTGGTGAATAACGCTGGTTGGACCGCAGATCGCCTGTTCGTAGAAAAGCCGCGCCATGAATGGGAGAAGGAGATAAATATCAACCTCTGGGGCCCGATAAACTGCATCCGAGCTGTAGTCGATCACATGATAGAACGTCGCTACGGCAAGATCATCAGCGTCGATTCTGACGCTGGTAGATCGGGTGAAGTTCGAGAAGTAGTTTATGGCGCGGCCAAGGCTGGCGCGATTGGTTTAACGAAAGGTCTGGCAAAGGAGCTTGGGAGATTCAACATAAATGTTAACGCCGTTTCTCCATCGCTGACGCTGCCCGATAGCCAAGACGAAGTCGGCGAATTGAGCCTGTGGCATGAATCCAGCTCTCAAGCAAAGGTTTTTGGGGATCCAGCGGTCCGAGAAAGGATTGCCAAAGCGTACCCATTACGCAGGATCGGCAACGCTAACGATGTATCCCCCATGGTCGTCTTCCTTGCCTCAGACTTAGCCAGTTTTATCACCGGTCAGACGATTAGCGTGAATGGCGGATATATCATCTAGGTCGTACGTATCGTGCGAACATGGTCGTTCCATTATTTCGATGATCATCTCTCATTGACCGGATGGTCATTCCGGATGATCATTAATGCAGGTAGTATGCTGAAAGGACGCCGAAAAACACCGCCTCACTTAGAAACCCAGTACAGGCAACAGGGTTTCTGGACCGATAAGGTGCTGACTGATTATCTGGAAGCCTGCATAGTTAAGCAGCCAGAGCGGGTAGCAGTGCTTGATGAACGGTCCGGGAGCGTCACTTACTCCCAGCTTGGCGAACGAGCAACGAGACTAGCGCTTGGGCTGCACGAGGCCGGCGTCAGCAAGGGTGATTTCTTCATCATCCAAATTCCCAATTGGTACGAATTTTCAGTGATCCATTTGGCTCTGACGTACCTTGGTGCTATCTCGGTGAGTGTCCCTGTGACGTTCCGCCATCACGAGGTGCAATTTGTTGCACGAGCTACCGGAGCCAAGGGTATCGCGATTCCTGACGATTATCAGGATTTCAACTTTGTAGAAATGATGGGGGACTTGCGAGGCGAGTTAGCTAACCTGGAGATAGTTCTGGTGATCGGAGAGCACGCCGCCACCGGAATGCGTAGTTATCAAGACCTTATGTCCGATCCACGAATGGTTACGGACAGCAATAAAGGATTTGGAGCGACAAAGCCTCGTCCTGACGACGTTACCTTCGTGGTCTTCACCTCGGGCAGCACCGGTGAGCCCAAGGGGGTGATGCACACCTCCAACACGCTGGCTGCTATTAACGCAACCTATGTCAAAGAGTATGGAGTAAGCAGTGATGATGTGATCTTCATGCCTGCTCCGTTAGGTCTCTCAGTTGGGTTGATGCATGGCGTGCGGCTCGCAGTTTTTACCGGCGCGACGCTCGTGTTACAGGAACGGTGGGAACCCGAGAAATCTATCCATTTGATTTCGCAAGAACGCGCAACTTTAACCGTTGTCGTTCCAACCATGCTCCAAGACATCGTGACCAGCCCTAAACTATTAGATCATGAAAGCCTTCCATCACTCCGGTTGGTCTGGGTTGGGGGAGCATTTGTGTCGCCAAGTCTGGTGCAGCGCGCCCATGCTAATCTCCCACACACACTCATCAGTCCCGGTTGGGGAATGAGCGAAGGAATCGGCAGTTGCTGCAATGACGACACTCCTGTAAGTAAAGTGCAAACGACTGACGGCCGTGCATTCCCCGGCACGGAGTTAAAGATAATTTCTCCCGAAGGTGAGGGGATACCCTTCGGAGATGAGGGAGAGCTAGCGATGCGCGGCCCTCAACTTTTCACTGGTTACCTTCATCGGCCAGACCTCACCGATGCCGCTTTCTTGTCCGACGGTTTCCTTCGCACCGGAGACTTGGCCCAAATGGACTCCGATGGTTATGTCAAGATCACAGGCCGAGTCAAGGATTTAATCATAAGAGGAGGGTTAAACATCTCCCCTGTCGAAGTTGAGGAGATATTGTCGGGAGACTCTAGGATAACTACCATTGCCCTCGCCGGTATGCCGGATGAACGATTAGGCGAGCGGATATGCGCGTTTGTAGTTCCTAAAAGCGGCGCGGAATTAACGTTGGAGGATTTGGCTGATCTGGCCGAAAGATCTGGGTTAGCGAAGCAGAAGTGGCCAGAGCGATTGGAGATATTAACCGAACTTCCTATGACGCCTACTGGGAAAGTTCAAAGATATGCGCTGAAACAGTTGATTACCGAAAAGCTAACCGAGGAATCTAGGACGGCATAGATCTTTCGGTGTAATGGATAATTCATGACTTTTAACCCATTCGCTTCTGCGACCGATATGCTACGGGCCATGCAAAAGAAAGAGATCTCGTCCGTAGAGTTACTAGAGTCGCATTTGCGCCGCATCGAACTCCATAACCCCACATTGAATTCTATCGTGACCCTAGATGTTGAAGCCGCACTAAGAGCCGCCAAACAAGCCGACGATGCATTGGCTCGCGGAGATCATCGCGAGTTGACTGGACTGCCGCTAACTATCAAGGACTGCATCGACGTCCACGGCCTCATCGGAACTGGCGGAATTAAGCAGTTTGCGCACCGCGTTCCAGACGGCGATTCCAGGTTGGCAGCGAGGGTTCGTGCAGCGGGTGGTGTAATCATGGGCAAAACTAACGTGCCTCCCAATGCTGCAGATTGGCAGTCCGATAATCCTATATTTGGACGAACCAACAATCCATGGAATCTGGGATGCTCTCCTGGAGGAAGTACAGGTGGAGGCGCAGCCGCGTTGGCTGCAGGTTTGACTCCCTTGGAGTTTGGAAGTGATATTGGAGGTTCAATACGCATTCCAGCAGCATTTTGTGGTGTTTTCGGGCACAAGCCGAGCGAGACCGCCATACCCAGAAGCGGTCATTTCCCTGGTTCACCACATCCAAATGCTGCAGCAGTGATGTGTGTTCAAGGCCCTCTCGCCAGAACTGTAGGAGATTTGGAGTTAGCCTTCGACGTTGTATCTGGGCCAGACGTTGGAGAGGATGCGGCGTGGAATCTAGCTGTTCCGCCACCGCGCCACGATCATTTGGCTGCGTTTAGAGTTGGGATTCTGCCGACCATCCCGTGGCTGCCTGTAGACGATGAAATAACTGCTACGGTAGAAAATCTTGCTGCAGAACTTAGCAAAGCCGGTGCCCAGATCAAAATCATTCAGCCCGATCGATTTGGGGATTTACGCCGGCACCACGAATTATACTGTTGTTTGTTATCTGTATGGTCTTCTATAAATTCCTCAGAGTCCAGAAAACAACATCTTGCTGAGAATATGCGTAAAAGCGACGAGTTTGGGGAATTCTACGCCCGAGGTCTCTTAGCCAGTGCTTCCGAATACCTCGTCTGGCATGCAGAGCGGGAGGATCTTCGCCGTTCTTTTCGGGAGTTTTTCAGTGAGTGGGATGTGATGCTGGCTCCAAACAATATCGTTCCACCGTTCCCTCATACAAAAGCTCCGTGGCCTGATCGTTGGCTAAATGTAAATGGTCAACAAGTGCAATATGGACTACAAAATGTCTATCCGGCGGTTGCTACTCTTAGCGGCCAGCCAGCTACAGCCTTCCCGGTCAGTCTGAACGATTCTGGTCTTCCAGTTGGATTGCAGGCGATCGGCCCGTATCTAGAAGACAGAACTACGATTCGATTCGCTGCGTTAATCGAATCAGAATTTGGTGGATTCCATCCTCCTCCTGGGTACTGATTTGGCAGTGGAATACCGCAACTGCTACTTTAGGAGATCGCATGCCTGACCTTATTTTCAAGAAAACAGGCCATATTGCCTACTTAACCATTAATCGGCCAGAAAAAATGAATGCGATGAATCTAGAGATCCTTAATGGGTTGGATGACGCATGGATCCAGATAAGGGACGATGCCGAGATTTGGTGCGCCATAATCAACAGCGAGGGAGATAAAGCCTTCTCTGCTGGAGTCGACCTCCAGGAGATTTCGGATATTGCGCAGATCGCCGATTCGGGTGACCTGCAAGCGGCAAAAAAGCTGCAACCACAGCTTCTTTGGAAGTCCCTGGAAGTTTGGAAACCCATCATCGCTGCGGTAAACGGTTATTGCCTGGCTGGCGGTCTGGAATTAGCGTTGGCTTGCGATTTTATAATCGCCTCAGAAAGTGCCTCGTTCGGGCTCCCAGAGGTGAGTAGGGCGATAATTCCAGTTGGCGGTGGCACCCAGAGGCTTCCTAGGGTAGTCCACTTCCGCAAGGCGTTGGAGATGCTACTCACAGGAGAGCGTATCGACGCCCGGGAGGCATACAACATTGGACTGGTAAACCACGTAGTAGAGCACTCGGATTTAATGTCGACCTGCGATGAGCTAGCAAACAAAATCAACCGCAATGGACCTTTAGCGGTGAGGGCCATCAAAGAGTTAGCATACAAGGGAATGGATATGGAGTTTGGTCAGGGCATTGCCTTTGAGAAATTGCTGTCTGACCGGATCAGTATCACTGAGGACGCGAAAGAAGGTCCGCTAGCATTCACAGAAAAGCGGGAAGCAGCCTACAAGGGACGCTGACTCGAAGTAGCAGGCGAGACGGAGACCGTAGCCCTACAAACAGGCGCCGACATGACGTACCGGCCGTTACGCTCAACCGGCGACGCCGGATATATCGAAGTATTCAGGTAGGAGTTTGCCTTCCACGCTGAAGGGTTATCAGCAAGATACCTCCAAACCATGCTCCAACGTATAGGCAGATACGAGATTCTCGAGCGGATCGGCCGCGGTGGGCCCGGGTTTAGCCTTAGTCCTTTAGGTGCTTCTCGTAAAATAGGAGCAACCGATGCCACATATCTTGAGCGGGGCCCGCGCGATAGGTGGGTCGGTAATCAGCGAAGAAGGCATGGCCGGCATCGGCGTACATCTGATACTCATAAGTCTTGTGGTGCTTGTCCAGTTCCTCCCGCAGCCGGGCCGCGTGGGCTGGAGATGGATTGGCGTCTTCTTCCCCAAAAAGGGCCAGTAATGGGCATGACAAGTTGGCCACCATGTCGATCGCGGCGACGGGTCGCGCGTCTGTCGGACCATCGTCCGGGATGATGTGCCCTCCAGCAGAATCCACTGCGGCATTCACGTTTTTGCTGGTACAGGCGAACATGAGCGTATACCGCCCACCGGAGCAGAAGCCTATGATCCCCACTTTGCCGTTGGCGTGCGGGTTACTCTTCAGGAAAAGAGCAGCCCCCTCCAGGTCCCCCATGGTCTGGGAGTCGGGGACTGAGAAAAGGGTTTCCAAAACTTTGTCGGGCGCCGGGCGGCCCTCTCGAGTGTACAGGTCAGGAGCGATCGCGATGTAGCCTTGCTCCGCGAACCTTCGGCACAAGTCTTTCATGTGGTCCTCAAGCCCCATGCCCTCCATGGTGACGATCACGCCCGGATAATTCCCAGGGGCCGCCGGCTGGCTCAGGTAGGCATCGATCTGGGTGCCATCCGGCCCGGAATACTGCGTCATGTCCGATTCCAAGTTCGCGAAGGTTGTAACCATCTCTCCCCCTCAACAGCAGGCAAATTTAGTCCACCCGGATACGAGACACATGCCTGGACGCCGCTATGAGTTACGCAGCCAGTCCGCCGCCCGTTCCCCAATCATGATGGTCGTGGCGTTAGTATTGGCCCGGATCACGTTGGGCATAACGGAAGCGTCGGCTACTTTGATGTTTTCCAAGCCGTGGATGTTTAGACGCTGATCGACCACCGCCGTCGGGTCCGACGCCGGCCCGATCTTGCATGTTCCCGAGGCATGTGTGGTGTTGAAAACCGTCTTCCGCATCCATCTATCCAAGTTTTCGTCTGTCGACAGGTCATCATCCGTGGGTTGCAGGCGCTCGGCCACGATCGGCCCAAACACCTCATCTTCCAAGAGTTTCACGGTGATACGCACGGACTCCCTAAGCCTCTCGACATCGCGATCGAGCTCCAGGTAACGGTAGTTGAGCGACGGCTGAACATTCGGGTCGTTGGCAGAGAGTTTCACCTCACCTGCGCCGTCCGCGAACTCCAAGATGCAATTGAACCGTACGCCTTCGGAGTCAAATGGATCTGCCCCTCCGATGGGTGAAGAGAAAGCCGATGCAGTGATTTGCATGTCGTTTCGGTCGGGTGACCCAGTGGCCGTGTAGCGAATGGCGGTCTGGGTACGGGGAGCGAGCGGGTCTTGCGGGAAGTCGTCCTTTACGCGCCCGATCACCGCCACGATCGGGTGGTCTCTCAAGTTTTGCCCTACTCCGGGCAGATCGTGGACAACGGGGATGCCCATTTCTCTCAGGTGGTCCGCAGGGCCGACGCCGGACAACATCAATAACTGAGGCGAGGCCATGGCGCCCGAACTAAGGACTATCTGGTCGGCGTCCAATCGATATATCTCACCACCACTCTCCACCTCTACTCCCTCCGCTTTTTTGCCATCAAACAAGATACGCCGCACCGTCACGTTTGGCCGGATCGTCAGGTTCAAACGGTGGCGGACCGCTCTCAGATATGTGAGGGCGGTGCTCATTCTGACCCCTTCCGGATTGTTCATCGGGATCGGTCCAACTCCAGAGGAGTCGGGGTTGTTCATATCGGAGTCTTCTTTATAGCCATCACTCAAGGCGGCTTCAACAAACGCCTGGTGGAAGGGAAGCCATTCTCCTCGTTTGAACCGGCGGACAGGGATGGGACCTTCCGTGCCGTGGAAATCGTCGGTGATGTCCATGTCGGTTTCCATCTTGCGGAAGTATGGGAGGACGTCGATGAACGACCATTCATCGTTACCGGCAGCCGCCCATCCATCGTAATCTTCCGGCACACCCCGCAACAGAACCTGGCCGTTGATCGCGCTGGTGCCGCCGACGACTTTCCCACGAGGCGCCGGGAGCATTTCGGTTTGGTCGCTCGAGCCTTGGGCCACCCATGACCAGTTATGCGGGGCTCCTTGGGCTGAGGCATCGGGCTTGTAGCCGTATTTAAGGTCGTCAGGATAGTGCTGGTATTCTGGATAGTCTGGGCCGGCTTCCAGTAGAAGCACGGAACGGCCGGCATCCTCGGCCAGCCGAGACGCCACCACGCATCCGGCAGAACCCGCCCCAATAACTATTACGTCGTACTTCATGTTTATCCTCCTAACCACTGAACTAGAGGGCAAGTCTACCAGACTCCGTCGCTAGCCCTGCTCCCCGCGGCGGGAATAGCTGGCACCGGGGCCGCCATTCCCAAATGATGACCTTGAACGTTAACCTCGCCTGGGCCAATCTTTATTCAGACAAAAAGGAGACTAGCTCTCGGTTCACTTGGTCGGGGGCTTCCCATTGCAGAAAGTGGCCGTAGTTGCCCATGTCTTTTCCTCGGACCGTGGGAAACACCGATCGCCAAGCATCATCCAGAGGCCCGGCGCCCGACGCCTGGGCCGTTTTGACCCGTCGCGAACCGTACAAGAACAGCACTGGGGTCTGCAATACTCGGCCGGCGTCCGCCTGCCAATGGGCTGGGTCTTCATAGGCGGCAGCCCTGTAATAACTAAAGCCGCCCCTCAGTGCGCCGGGTTGGGAATAGGCCCGGACGTATTCGGCGACTTCCGTAGCGCTTGGCGGGTATTTGTTGATGGTCCAATCCTTGAAAATATGGCGTAGATAGACCTCCTCGCGACCCTCGATAAGCTTTTCTGGGAGGTCGAACTGCTGATGGAAATATGAGTGCCACCGCTCTCGCACCACTGATGGGGCCTGAGGCCCCAATTGCTCCATTGGTGGCGTGGAGTCCAAAAGCACCATGCGGCTAACCGTCTCTTCGTGGTCCAGAGCGAACCGGTAGGCCACTCGCACGCCGATATCATGGGCTACGATGGACACCTGTTGGTGGCCCAATTGCTGGACCAGCTCGTAAATATCCGATGCCGCAGACTTGGTGTCGTAACCATGCAAGGGCTTGTCCGAATATCCAAATCCCCTCAAATCTGGGACGATCACCTGGTAGCGTTCCGACAAGACTGGAATCTGCCGGCGCCAGCCATACCAGAACTCGGGCCAACCATGGATGAAAACCACCGGCGATCCTTGCCCTTCGATCACGTAATGAATATTGATCCCATTGACCGCTGCCATCCGATGTTCCCATTGATCAGCTTGATCGACCATCTCCCCTCCATTCAATTTTTAAGCGTTAATTCCGGCCACCTGGTTAGTTTCGGCATAGTCTAGGCAGGTAAGGGTACAATCGCAAATCTCAGTTGAACAGCGGCATTTACATGAGCCGCAACGTGCTGGTATCAAAAAACCGCCTTTGGCTATCGGTGCACTGATTTCGGTGCACTGATTACTGATGTTGCTCTCGAGTCGATATCGTAATATTCGGGAACGCGCTACCCGTCATGTCGCAGAAATGGCTGGTGATTGCCTACCCAAATTCGTACTGCCTAACCAAGTTCATCTCCAAGAATTGTTGCCAGAACACCCCGGGCCGTTGACCCACGGAATAGGGCCGGCGTGCGTTCAAGGGAAACATAAGGCTGGCTAGAACGATCAACGGTTGCTGGATCTATCGCCCCGACGTTGACCTGGTTCGATTCTCCTGCTCGTTTGCCACCGGGTTGGGAAAGCGGGCCGTGACTCCGATCTTGGAAGGTTGTATGGGCCGCCAAGTCAAATCCAGCCTTCGAATTCACCAGCACGGTTACACCTTCGACGATTTGAAGCGAGTGTCATCCGCATTGGCACAGTATAGTAGCCGCCGTCGGGCCACTGTCTCCGAGAACACTTGATCAGTCACCTGCGCCAGGCGCGCTTTTGGATGTTTCACAGGGCGCAAAAAAATGATTCCGATTTAGGAACTCATTGGCGCTTCGTGTCAGCTGCGCAGCTCGGTACGTACGGCTGCAAGGAAGAGGCTACCGGATGCAACACCGGAGAGAACTGCGAAACCTAAATCTGGAGACGACATTGACCCGACCCAAGCCGTGAGGTAGGCTTTGTGCACCTATCACAAGGGGGCGGTTGTAACCTGTTCTCCTCACCTCTTTTCCCTGACCTGTGCATCCCTCGTCCACGAGGTAGAGCCAGCGATATTAGGGCCTGCGAATTGGAGCAGTAGGATGCTTCGATCGTCGTATCCATCCCTGGGAAGTTTCATCTTATGCTGAAAATCAAAGCAGTTGCGCTATTCTTGACGCTCCTTGTTGCCACCGGCGGGATGCTCGCAGGCTGCAACCCCGAAGTCCCGCTCCAGAACGCAGATCCCGTTCCTGGGAAGGGTCCACCCCAGGAGATGCACCGACAGGCCGAAGAGGTTGAGCGCCTTGTGTTGGACCACCGCCGGCAGGTGGAGCGTGAGCGAATGGAACTCGACCGGATGCGGGATGAAATGCGGGGTCAGGCCCAGCGGGAGCGGGAGCAGGTTGAGCAGGCTCGCCGCACTCTGGATGAAAGGCAGCAAGAACTGAAGGCTAGAGGGTCAATCCAAGCGACGAAAGAAGCCGACCTTCGGGCCAGCAATATTGCTGAACTCGAGGCGAAGATTACCGATCTTGAAGTTCAGGTAGCTGAACTAGAGGTGCTACTGGCCGACCTGGAGGAGCGGGCGACAGACTTGTTGCCAAAGGAGTCGGAGTAGAGTCTGGCCTCAGCCCAGCACGACGAATATTACTACCAGGACCACAACAACCACAACAGCCACAACGGCCAAGCCGCAGCCAATCATGGTCATCATGCTGCTGGCCCACATGCGGAAGGGCATGGTGATCAGATTGATGGGTAGGAACAGCAGGCTCCGGATTAAATTGAATATACCCACGCGACTTTCCTCCTGCCCAAGTATGGGCTCGCCCATTCGGGGCGTGTAGTAGCGGTGCTCAAGCCAGGCGCGCCATTATAAAACCACCGGAAAGGTCTTCATAGAATTCATTCTTCACCCAAGATCGTCCTTCACGTGAAAAGACTGATTTAAAGTCAGGCGGGCAAGTTCTAGGATGCCTGACCCGTTCTAGGTGCTTGGCATCATTTCCCTCAGGGCTAAGGCGACAGGACTCGGGTCGTTGATTTCTTCAATTTTTATCACCTGCTGTTGTCCGATTCCCGTGGCAACCACCACAGTGCCTCTTCCTGTGAGAATTTCGAAAAAGTTGCGGGCTTCTGATATGGAGACGATCCTGGCCACAGGGATCTCTTTGGTGCTTAGCCACAGGAACTTATACATGTGCATGACCCGGCGGTCGGTAATCGTGTAGGTTATATGCAGGTTACGGAGGTACTTCATCACCCCTTTGAGAAAAAAGTACATGCCTATCACGAAGGGCACGAAGGGGAATATATAGGGCTGCT
>Ga0209752_1001080_pt1 | contig 13471 bp, 13 predicted proteins | sample METZYME_3_250m_FD_187548 | JGI IMG/M metagenome (GOLD analysis project Ga0209752, IMG submission 187548) | Marine microbial communities from oxygen minimum zone in mesopelagic equatorial Pacific - METZYME_3_250m (SPAdes) (version 2) | ecosystem: Environmental > Aquatic > Marine > Oceanic...
CGGGAGCCGATCCACGAGGTGCATTTGGTTGGGGGCTTGCACCCAACTTGGCCGTTTGAGTACTACGAAGAAATGCTTCGTGCCATTCGTCGTGCCAACCCGGCGGTTCAGATTAAGGCGTTTACGGCCGTCGAAATCGAGTTTTTCTCTAAGATTGCCAAGATTCCCGTTGAGGACGTTCTCAATCGATTGGTTTCTGCTGGACTCGATACGATGCCAGGTGGTGGGGCAGAGGTTTTTTCCGACAGAGTCCATGACGAATTGTACCGGGAGAAAATGGGTGCCGAACAGTGGCTTCAGATTCACCGAGTGGCACACTCCAAGGGAATTCGTTCCAACGCAACATTGTTGTACGGTCACATCGAGACCCATGAGGAACGCGTTGAACACTTGATGTTGTTGCGCGATCTACAGGACGAAACCGGCGGCTTTTTGTCGTTTATCCCGCTTGAGTTTCAGCTTGGTTATACGAACCTTGTAGTTCGCCAAGCCTCAGCCCTTGATGGTTTGAAAACAATCGCCGCTTCCCGCCTACTCCTCGACAACTTTCCGCATATCAAGGCTTATTGGGTCATGCTCGGTGAGGAGACGGCATCGATGGCGCTTCAGTGGGGAGCTGATGACCTCGATGGGACCATCGGGGAGGAAAAAATTGCCCATGCTGCTCTCGCCTCGAGCCCGCTCGGGATGACGGCACATAAGATGCTTAAGTTAATGCGGGAGGCAGGACGTGTTCCGGTGCAGCGTGACGCACGTTACCGTGCCCTAACATTGTTTCCACCGCCGCCAGCACCGACACACTGGTCGCAACGCGGTGCCCGGGACGTTACCGCGATGATTCCGTCGAAAATTGATCCGATGATCGCAGACACCGGTGGGGTAAGTCTCGAAAATGAGGAGCTTTACTCTTGGGACCTGGCTGTAATAAGCCCTGAAGAGTTGGCCGCGCGCGGGACGCTTCTTCGTGGAGACACCCTTGCTGCTTACGATGCTGCAGGCTCAAGTTTGCCCACCGTGCCACCCTCGTTAGCAGAGAGCAAAGCGTCTTGATGAGTCGTCTGCGCATCGCCCACATTTCTTATTTGAACTCGGCCCCATTTTTTGCCGGCATGAGAGACGAGACCTTTCGGATGGTCGAAATGGATCCTCGGGCATTGGGCCAAGCAGCTGCACAAGGTGAAGTTGATGCCGGTTTGATGTCGATCGTGGACACGTTCGGCAATCCGCAGTTCGAGCCGCTCGGTGATCTGGGTATAGCGCTCTATGGTGCTGCTCACTCGGTGTTGCTCTTCTCTAGTAAGCCGGTGCAAGAACTCAACGGCGCGACGATCGGTATTACCGGTGAGACAAGTACTTCGTATCCACTGCTGCGGTTATTACTCAATGGTCACTTTGGGGTAAATCCGGCAGCCTATGCTCGGCGACCGAACGACCCGAAGGTTTCCGATGATGCGATCCTTTTGATTGGGGATTCGGCCTTAAGACGTGCCGCGCGGAGCGGGCAGGAGCCTGGCCGCCGTGACTACGATGCTGGCATGCTGGAGCTTGAGACTAGCCGCTCCGAGGAGCCCTACAAGTACGTGCTCGACCTCTCGGCGGCCTGGCGCGAGTGGAAAGGGAGGCCATTCGTCTTCGCTCGCTGGATGGTCCGCCGCGAAGTTGCGCGAGAGGATCGGATCATGCTGTTGGAAGCATTGTTGTCCAGCTTTGATGCCAATATGCGTCGCCTAAAGGAAGTAGCAACAGATAATGCTGATCGTGCGGGTATCTCAACCGAGGCTGCGTATGCCTACCTCATGGGGTTTATTTACCGCTTCGGGGACCACGGAGAGGAAGCGATTGAAATTTTCCGAGAATTACTTGAGTCGACCCACTGGTGGGAAACGGCGCCACCCGTAACCCTCGAGAGGGAGAACACATGAGTTCACCGGAGTTGGTGGAAAAGGCGCGTGATCGAGTACGACTGGCCCGGTCCAAAGGTGGGGAGAATGCCGTTCCCGGGATGGTTTTGCAGCGTTTATTGGATCCGGTGGCGACGAACGGAATCGAATTGAAGACAATCGTCGACAAAGTTGATGTCGGTGGGCGTATAACGCCGGAAGAAGGACTCTGGTTGCTGAGCGATGCACCGCTACTGATGCTCGGCGAAATGGCGCGAATATGGCAGCGACGGCACAATCCCGAGCCGCAGGTAACATTCGTCATTGACACCAACCCGAATTACACAAACTACTGTGACGCCGACTGCCTGTTTTGTGCTTTCTACCGGAAGCCTGGTGACACCGAAGAGGGTTATTCACACAGCGTTGACGAACTCATGGGCCTCGTTGGTCGCTCTGTGGACCGGGGTGCAACGACAGTCCTGCTGCAAGGTGGTTTACACGATGATTTGTCAATGGACTATTACCTCGACGTCATTCGTGCCTTTGTTGAGCGTTATCCGGATGTACATCCGCATCTGTGGTCGGCGCCCGAGATCGGTAAGATGCGCGAGGTCTCAGGTCTGACTTACAACGAGATTTTTGCCCAGCTATACGAAGCAGGACAGCGAACTATGCCTGGTGGAGGCGCAGAGCTCCTGTCTGATCGGGTGCGTGCTCGCATTTCACCTAAGAAGCAAAGTGCTGCGGAGTGGCTTGAGATCCACCGCGCAGCTCACGGCCAGGGCCTCAAGACCACTGGCACGATGATGTATGGCCACGCTGAACAGCCGCCCGACATTATCGAACACCTCGAATGCTTACGCGCCCTGCAGGACGATACCGGCGGTTTCACAGCCTTCATTCCCTGGTCTTATAAGCCAGGAAACACACCTATGCAGAGACAATTCCCAGAGTACCCCGGTCCGACGGTTTACCTCCGCATGCTCGCCTTATCCCGCGTCTATCTGGATAACTTCGCCCACGTTCAGGCGTCGTGGTTTTCCGACGGGAAAAAGGCGGGCCAGGCCGCTCTTCACTTTGGTTGCGATGATTTTGGTGGCACGTTGATTGAAGAAAATGTGCTCTACGAGGCCGATCACGACGTATCAACGACGCTCGACGAAACAATCGAGATCATTCGCGAGGCTGGCTTCACACCTGCGCGGCGGCGGAATCCTCTTTATGATGTCATCGAAACGTATTGAGACGTTCGCGTTACTGACGCTGCTTCTATTGATGATATTGGCTTGTATCTCGGAGACAACGATGGCCGAAAATCCCCCACTTCCTGAAGGTGCCGCAAGCGTTGTTGTTGAGACTAGTCTTGGCAACTTCATTATCGGCTTGTACGAAGAACAATCGCCGGTCACGGTCACGAATTTCCTGTCTTACGTCAACACTCAACACTTCGACCGGACGGTGTTCCACAGAGTCATCCCTGGGTTCATGATTCAGGGTGGAGGGTTTGTTCATCAAGACAACCAGTTTGTACGCAACGAGGTTCATCCACCGATTATCTTGGAATCGAATAACGGCTTAAAGAATTACCGAGGTGCTGTTTCAATGGCCCGGACACAGATGCCTAACAGCGCTTCAGATCAGTTTTTTATTAACCTGGATCACAACCAGTTCCTCGACAGTTCCGACATCGAGAGTGGCTATGCAGTGTTCGGGGCAGTGCTGGAGGGCATGGACGTTGTTGACGCAATTGCTGCCGTCGATACCCATCGGATCCCGCCCTTTTCTGAACCGGCAACTCCAGTGGAAGATGTGTTGATCTTGTCGGTTCGTTTCCAGCGTTGATCCTGCTTCTGTAGAGATATCTTTACCGAGCTTCCAGTTCTGTCTGTAGAAATGCCACTGTTGCTGGCCAAGCTATCTCTGAGGCGGCCATGTTGGCCCCGTCGCGGTCAGCTTGGGCCCGCAGGAAGCCATGCCCAGCGCCTTCGTAGATGTTGGCCTCGTAAAGCTTACCCAGTCTGTCCATCTCAGCCTGAGCAGGCTCGATCGTTGCGTTGACTCTCTGGTCATCACCCCCGTAGAAACCCTGTATAGGAGCTTGTATACGGCGTAAGGATTCTTTCGATGGCGATGTTCCGTAGTAGACGACGGCGGCTCCTAGGTCATCCCGAGTGGTTGCAAAATTGAAACTCGTACTCCCACCCCAACAAAAACCGATGATGCCGAATCGTTGGGTAGCTGCTGGCAGCATTGTGGCGTGCTCGACGCTCATGTTGATACGCCGGATCACTTCGGTGGGCTGCAACGAGCGCATTAGGCTTACCGCTGACTGTCGGTCAAGCGACGCTGAGCCTGTGTTGTTGGGTCCTTTCCCAGAGAGCATGTCAGGAGCTATGGCAATGAAGCCTTCTGCGGCAAGCTGGTCGGCGACACTACGCGCCCAATCATTGAGGCCGTAGATTTCGTGGATGACGACCACGACGGGTGCGTTGTCAGAGCGCTCGGGATACACGACATAGGCTTCGATTTTGTCTCCTCGAGACTCGATAGTGACCCATTCGGTGTGTCGTGGTGAATTTTCGAGACGGGCCCTGGCATCATCACCGGACGCAGGCAGGGCGATCTGAGTGCCCAAGGCGGCTATGCTCGTAATCATAGCCATTACAAGAAACATGATGGTGTGGCGGATGACTGTCAGACCGGGCGGGAGCAGCATGATTGTCTCCGGGCATTGATTAGGTCGAAGGAAAGGGGCTAAAGAAGCTTCCCAAGACTTTGATTATAGAGAAGAGATGCATGATCTTCGCCGAACTCCAGTATTATGAATCGCACTTATACATTTGATGGGCTTTAGGTTTGCTACCGTACACGAGACTTTGAGCATCCCCTGCACTTTTTGACAATAACGTTCGTATGTTCGAGCCATTCAGTAAGGTGGATATTCACCATGAGTAATGACCTCTCCACAGGCGACGCCGCACCCGACTTCACTACCACCACCGATACTGGCGAGACCCTTAGTCTGTCGGACCTGCGTGGTAAGAAGGTAGTGCTGTACTTCTATCCGAAGGACGATACGCCGGGCTGTACCAAGCAGGCGTGTGGGTTTCGCGATAGTTACGCGGACTTCGAGGCCCACGGAGCCTTGGTCTTCGGCGTCAGTCCACAGGGTGAGGGGAGCCACGCTAAGTTCCGTGCCAAGTACGACCTGCCGTTTACTCTGCTGGTGGACGAGGATCATGCGATTGCTGAGACCTACGGAGTATGGGGTGAGAAAAAGATGTATGGGCGCAGTTATATGGGGGTAACTCGTAGTCACTTCGTCATCGACGAAGCGGGCATAATCGTTGATGCGCAGGCGAAGATCTCTCCGAAGGAGAGCCCGACCAAAGCTCTCGCGAGCGTTTCTGGCTAGTTTCCCAGCTGTTGCGTCGTTCCTTGATTGAGGGCCGCGGCAGGCACCCAAAGTTGCCCGGTTTACTCAGGTGTTGGTTGATCGTCGTCAGAGAAGGTCCAAAGGAGGTATGGTTTGGAGCAGTCCCTCGTTGACGGCCCCTTCGTAGAGTTTCGTCAGAGCTTCGACCCCTATGTTGCCCATGTCGGTCGTGATGTCGTCAACGTACTGATCGATGAAGGTACGAAGGACGTCTTCATTAAGCCCACGCCCGTGGGTTGTCGCGAAGGCGAGGGCGGCCTCCGGATTGGTTCGGGCAGCCTCAATGCTGGCTTCAAACGCGGCCGCGAGCTTGCTGCACAGCGGGTAACCAAGCGATCGTTTCACTGCTACGACGCCCAGAGGTACCGGTAAACACTTGTCCTCATGCCATGCCCGCGCCGGCTCGAAAATTGCGTGTAAGCCATGGTCGCGGTAGGTCAGCTGTGCTTCGTGGATAATTAAACCGGCGTCTACACAGCCTTTTGACACGGCGTCAATGATTGTGTCGAAACGCATTGGCACTGGTTCGAAGCTGTTCCCTGCGTAGGTTCGGAGTAGCAAGTAGGCGGTGGTCAGCAAACCTGGGACAGCGACCCGCATACCGGAAATGGCGGCCGCTCCCTGATTTTCGGTTGGTTCCCGACTAACTACGAGCGGTCCATATTTTTCGCCGAAACTTGCACCGGCACGTAACAGGCGATACTCGGATGCAACCGATGGATACGTCCCGGCCGACAACGCGGTTAGATCGAGCCGTGCCTCCATAGCCCATTCGTTAAGCGTCTCTATGTCGTCAAAGACGCATTCGGTATGGATGCCCTCGAGATCGACTGTGCCGCTCGCCAGCCCCCAGGCCATGAAGGCGTCATCGGGGTCGGCACTTTGGCCGATCATTATCGTTGGGATATTTGTAGGGTGGCTCAATATTGCGGGCCCCTGATCTGGATGAGTGTCAAAAGGTCTACTTCTGCCGATCCCAGCAGATTGGCACTCAACGAATGGACGTGTAGTTTAGCCTTTCCATGAGCAACGATCTTCTGGCTTGGCGGGACCAATTCCCGATTTTGTCTCGCACGACCTATCTCATCTCTAATTCGTTAGGGGCAATGCCGCGTGGCGTGCCTGAGGCCTTGGGTAACTACACAGACGATTGGGCCAACGAGGGTGTCAGATCCTGGGAAACTCGTGACTGGTTGTCGCTGCCTTTGAAAATCGGCGATCGGATTGCCTCGCTGCTCGGAGCGCCATCAGGGAGTGTCTCGACCCACGCCAACGTTACCCTGGCTTCGGCCGTCGCGGCCTCGTGCTTCGATTTCTCTGGAAAACGCAACAAGATCGTATGCTCGTCACTCAACTTCCCATCACTAATCTATTTATATCGACAGCAAGAGCAACGGGGAGCAAGGCTACACCTTGTGGATTCGCCTGACGGTGTGAGAGTGCCACTAGATGCGTTGCTTGAGGCCATCGATGAGCGCACCGTCCTAGTACCAATCTCCCATATCATATTCAAGAGCGCCTTCATCCAGGACGTCCAAGCTGTTGTCCAACGTGCCCACGAAGTTGGGGCGAAGGTTGTGCTCGATGTTTACCAGTCAGCCGGGGTGGTTCCCATCGACTTGACCCGTTTGGAAGTCGACTTCGCTGTCGGCGGAACCCTGAAGTGGCTCTGTGGCGGCCCGGGGGTTTCCTACCTTTATGTAAAGCCCGAGTTTGCTGACACCCTTGAGCCGACACTCACGGGCTGGATGTCTCACACTAACCCGTTCGCCTTCGACCCGAACCCCATCGAGCGGAGCACAGGCGCTGGGCGATTCATGAACGGTACCCCTGCGATTCCAGCGTTATTTGCCTGCGGCCCTGGCCTCGAAATTGTCAATGAGATTGGCGTGGAGGCAATTCGTGTGAACTCGATCCGGCAGACACAGTGCCTGATCGATGCTTCTGATGAACACGGTTGGCAGGTTAATACCCCACGGGATGATGGAACACGCGGTGGCACCGTTTCGATCATGGTTCCTGACTGTGAAAATGTCAGTCGTGAGCTTCTAGCGCGGGATATCTTGATCGACTTCCGGCCAGGTGCGGGTATCCGTTTGTCGCCACACTTCTACACTACCAACGACGAAATGGATCACGCTATTGAGACGATTGCTGAAATTGTTGCGGGCTAGGGCCAGGGCCGACTCAGTAGCCGCGCCCACGATCCACCTCGTTCAACAGGGGATCACCTGCCACGTACCGCCGGTAGTTATTGGCGAATTCGTTGGCTATAACTTCGATCTCGCTGGGGGCGGCAATGTGCGGTGTGATCCAGGCACGAGATTGATCCCACAGTGGATGGTCTTCCGGAAGTGGCTCGGTATCGAACACGTCGAGCACGGCGGCGCCTAAGTGACCACTTTCAAGAGCCTCGAGTAAGGCATCTTCGTCGATCAGTTCACCTCGGGAAATATTAATAAGAATGGTGCCTTCAGGTAAGGCGTCGAGGGCCCTGTGATCAATCATTCCGACAGTTTCGACGGTCTTGGGCGCGGCGATTACTAATGCATCACATGCTGGCAGCATGTTTCGCCAGCTGGTGGCGGAGAAGACATCATCGATGCCTGGGACCGCGAGACCGGAATGGCTAACGCCGAGGACACGCGCGCCAAGCGTTGTAAGTGCTGTAGCCGTTGGAAGGCCAAGCGAACCGAGGCCGATAATTCCGACCGTACGATCTGCCAGCAGTGGCCGCTCGTTCCGGGCCCACTCGTGCGACCGTTGCTTCTCGCGATAAGTGTTGATCCCGATGAGATGGTGCAACAGGTAGCCGACTACGTACTCGGAGATCTGTATGCCGAATCGGCCAAGAGAGCGAGTCACAATGACAGCGGGAGGGAGCTCTGTGCTCTCCAGGAAATGATCCACCCCGGCGCCGGTCACCTGCACCCAACGAAGAGCTGGCATACTCGCTAGGGTTCCGGGTGGAACCTTCCATGCGAGCAAAATTTCTGCTGAGCTCATCGCATCGATTATCAAGGATGCGGCGCCGGCTGCCACTGGCCCAGAATCCGGAGCACTAAGCACCGCTTCGCCAGTTTCGTGCGTCGCTGCGTTGATCGCCTCGATTGGGGCATCGGGCAAACGTTCCTGGAGGGCATCACGATAGGTGTCACCCTGGACATGCCATACGCAAACTCGCGGGGTTTTGTTCATCTGCAATAAGTCCTGGCCGATGATGCATTATCTTTCGTTACGATAGTCTATGAGTCTTTGGTGCGTGCGAGTATGGCAGGGAAAGTATTTCCTCATGGCTCCTGGGTCGATGAAGTGGGTAGAGCGTAGAAACGAAGACGTCGTTGTCATTGATTTGATGGACGAGCTCAAACCTGAGCCCAGAGGCGTTCAACTGCGTTCGATCATTCTCGACTTGTTGGACCGCGATGAAAAGAAGATCCTCCTCAACTTCGACAAAACGTCCTATATGGATAGCGTTGGCGTCGGCGAACTCGTTGCTAGTTACACGACGGCTTCTATCCGTGAAGCCGAACTTAAGCTCCTTAACCTGCCCCGGCAAATTCACGATTTTCTTGACTCCACGCAGTTGATTAGCGTGTTTGAGTATTTCAGTGACGAAGCCAAGGCTGTCGAGAGCTTCAACACCCCGGCAACCCACCGAACGTAGTTATTTTCAGATCACGCTGCGAGAAGGCGTTCCCTGAATGTTGTCGGTACTGAGGTTGATGTAGTTATCAACTGAGATACATGTAGAACCATAGTGGTTGTCAAAATGTTGCTGATAGGAATCTTCAACAGGTGGCTTTGTTAGAAGTTGAACCGGATGCCTACAGCAAGCCAAAATCCACCGAGGTCAAGCGACGAAATTTCACGGGCCACCTGTTCGTTAACTTGGTCGACTAAAGTTGAAACAAGGTTTGCGTTGGCGACCACGTACTTAACATCGACATTGAAGTTGGCCGGGCCGCGCTGCCACTCCACGCCGCCAGCGCCGTGAAACCCAAACGCCGGATTGACGTTTACTGCTGTAGCGAAGCCACTGGTTGCGAGTTCCACCGCGACCGACTCGTCGAGATTGAATCTGTTGAGGTATACGCCGATTCCGCCCCCAGCATAGGGCTTCGCGCCGCCGAACCTCCAAAGCTGGACCCGTAAGGTCGCGCGGAGCGGAAACATTGACATATGACCCAAGGGCAGAAGGCCATCAGGTTTCGCATTCATGATGAGACGGCCGGTCTCGGTTTCAATCTCTAGATCAGCGATAAGTCGACGTACCGAAAACACAGTAAAGCCCAAACCTGAGTCAAGATTCTCTTCACCTAGCATGCTTACAATTCCACGCCCACCATACGACCATCCAGAACTCCAGTTGATACCGGAGTCCTCCAATTCAGGCGTTTCTGGTTCCTGGTGTGCAGTGGGCGCACTTGCATCAGCGCCTGCTAATTGGGCTGCATGAGCCTCGTGTGTTGATACGGCCATCCACAGGCTTATGCCAAGCAGACAGAGATATGCCTGACCTGCCGCTATCGTTACTCTATGCTTCATGCTCCCTCCGTCGGCGGATGAGTGGAGAGTGACCTTTCCATTCATTCTTTCAGAGCCAGGGGAGGTAGGTAGACGCCTGACCCTAACAATTGTAACAAGTTTCATCCCGTTTCTATTGGTCTGGCCACCAGGTCTTTAGAACTGGATCTCGAAGAATTGTGTGCGCTCTGGAGGCAAAGGCGATAGCATCGGTTGAGCTGTCGCCCCGTAACTTTTCGACGAAACGTCGTAGCTACGTATGCATGAGTATCGCGTCAGGCCTACGCCACCGTTCAGCTTCGAACTGACGGCCTCTTTCTTGTCACCTGGTCCCACGGACCAGGTCGACGTTTTCGACGGGAAGCGATACATGCGGTTGCTTGAGTTGGACAGTTCATCGCGCCTTGCCCTTGTAAGCAGTCTGGGGTCGGAACAGCGTCCGGAACTGATTATTACTCTGATGAACGGCTCGGAAAAAGACGAGCGGCCGACTGAGCGGGTTCTGAGTCGCATGCTAGGGCTGGATTTCGATCTTGGGCCCTTTTACGAGCTGTGTCAGCGCGACCAACAGCTATACGCTCTCAGCCGTGATCACTATGGCCTCAAGCCGATCCAACGTTTGCGGCCGTTCGAGTCGCTGGCCCTGGCGATCGCCAGCGAGGGGCAAGAAAAACATATGCTCCGGGCTACGCTATCGTCGATAGCTAAGGTTCACTCCTACAGTGTTGACTGTGCAGGGTCGAGGTTTTATTCGTTTCCAAACGCCGCCACTTTTTCTGAGCATGGGGTCAAGGATCTCACGCACGAGCCGGTAGATAGTATCCAGGCTGGACACCTACATAATCTGGCGACGTTGGTAACGCGTGGCGACCTCGGCCTGAAGGCTCTTCGCCGCCGGTCCACTGATGAACTTCTTACTACGTTAGAGTCGCTCAGCGGTGTTAGCGCGGTGGGGGCGCAGTTGACGGTTCTTTGTGGTTATGGTCGCTTGGAGTGTTTTCCGATCGCCGATACGCTGTTGCAGCGCTGGATTACCCGAAATGTTTATAACAGCGATAAGGTTGATCTCCCGGCAGTCGAGGCATGGGCTGAGCAGTGGGAAGATCTGCGCGGCCTGGTAGCGTTGTACATTTACGCTGAATTGGTCAAGAACGGCGAACTCTAGGAAGATGATCGGCCGAAAAGCTTAGGTCGGGAACAACATCATATGGCTGCGCGAACTAAACCTAAGGATGATCGTTACCGGCTGCCGGCCGCGGCCGAACGACGTAGCCGCAAGCTTGCCGAAGAACGCTTTGATCGTTATCTCAGCGAGCATGATCTGAAGCTCACACCGGAGCGTCGGGAGATCCTCAAGGAGTTCTATCGTATCCACGCGCATATCGAGGCTGATGAACTGATGTTTCATTTGCGGCGCGCTGGAGTGCGCGTGTCACGTGCCACGATCTATCGGACACTTGATCTTCTAGTTCAAGCGGGGTTAGCGCGCCGTATTAGTTTGGGCAAGGATCACTCTTATTACGAGCACATTCTTGGCCGAGAAGCACACGAGCACATGATTTGCCTCGGTTGCGATCGCATCATCGAATGGCTGGACGCGGAGCTTGCCCGAGTGGTCTTCCGCAACTGTGCTGAGCAAAGCTTTTCACCCTCTCGCCACAGCTTGCAGGTGTTCGGCTATTGTCAGGATTGCTCCAAGACCAGCGAAGCCCACAAGGCTCTGGAGTTGGGTGAAGATGCTAACCTGTCGCCGGGCGGTTGACGACTGAGGAGGTACTACGTTGCTCAGCATGTGAGCGCCTAGCGCTGTACGATTCTTTTTCCCCTCGATGCGCCAGTTGCGGCGAAGCCCTGGAATTCGTAGTCACAACGTCAGAGACGCCCCCAGTGTTTCCTAAGGGGAAGTCTCGGATTCCACACTTTGGGCCCGATGCGGGAATGTGGCGTTATCGAGCGTTGCTTCCAAAGACCGACAGGGAGCTGATCAAGCGACGCGTATTCATGGGAGAGGGAGGAACCCCTTGCCTGCGTGCTCGGCGGATTGAACGCGATTTAGGATGCCGGGAGGTATGGCTAAAGGACGAGACCTGCAACCCCACGGGCTCGTTCAAGGATCGTGGAACCGCCTTAGGGGTTGCGGTGTTGGCACGTCTGGGATTTACCGCTCTGGGGACGGTGAGCACCGGCAATATGGCGAGATCCGTAGCTGCCTACGCCGCAAGGGCAGGGATGGAAGCGACGATCTGGGTTGGTGCTTCCACCCCAGTTCAAAAGCTTACTCCGGTTGCGGTCCACGGTGCTTTGCTTCTCCGAATCGATGCACCCTACGGCGAAATCTACAACGCCAGCATCGAGTGGAGCCGGCGCACCAACGTGCCGTTCATCAACTCCGATTCGGCGCTCCGGGTGGAGGGTCAAAAGACCATCGCTTACGAGATTGTCGAGCAGCTCGGAGGGCGTGCGCCTGATTGGCTTATCGTGCCTACTAGCAGCGGCGGCAACTTCTCTGCTATAGCTAAGGGCTTCCAAGAGGCAGCCGACGGTGGGTGGCTTGGCGGTCACTGTCGGTTGGTAGCGGTGCAGTCAGCCGAATGCGCCCCGATTGCCAAGGGTTGGAAGGAAGGGTCGGTGGAGCCCATCGAAGTTCCACCGCCGACCACCATCGCGGGAGCCATTTCGAATCCTACCCCGCCTAGTGGCGCGCGGGTATTGCGCTGGTTGCGCCGAACCGACGGGTGCGCACTTGCCGTGCCCGACCGGGATATCGAAGCCGCGCAGTTTCGTTTCGCCTCAAAATCGGGGCGTTTCGTCCAACCTGCTGCTGCGGCTTGTTTTGCGGCGCTTGAGCGTCTGCGGAACGAAAACGTTGTGCAGCCTGAAGACTCGGTGGTTTTGTTGTTGACTGGTTCCGGAAGCAACGCGCCTCCAGTAGCCATCAAAGTTGCGGAGCCTTGCTCGCTGACTGAAGTCATGCGTAACTCGACTAAGTAGCAAGCTCCCGCTGTGAGTTGTTCGCCACGACTACTGCCTTGCACCCTTGAAGCGCCCGTGTTTGCATCGCTCCATGGGCGAGAAGCCAGCCATTAACAATCTTGAATGGAGCTTGGCGATTCTGGTGGTGGCCATGTTCACCATGGCTTGCCAGGATATGGATCGGCTTGAGCCGGACCTTGTTGTTGTCGCTTCCGACTCCGATGGCCGGGGAACAATTCTCGACACGACGACGACCCCCGGCTACGGCAGTGGAGCACGGCTGACTGAAGAAATTGCTCAGCGAAAAGTCCGCGAGATTATGGGTGCCCGTGGCAAGGGTCGACTTGAGCTTGCGACAAGGTTCCTTCGCGAATATCCAATGGCCAAAGTTATCGCGAAGCTCCACGAGCTGATGGGTGATGCTTACTCTGAACTTGCGGAGCATGTATTGGCGGCAGAAGCGTGGGAGAAGGCACTGGAGACGTCCCAGCCACCCAATGACATCCTCGGCCTGCCTCAAATGAACATAGATCTTCCTTATCAGATCGGTTGGGCGCACACTGAAGCTGGTAACCCGACAATTGGCGCAGAATGGCTCACTCGAGCTAGTTTTATTAGTGACAGACTGCAACTTGAGCAGGGCCTGCGATTT
>Ga0209752_1001088_pt1 | contig 13411 bp, 9 predicted proteins | sample METZYME_3_250m_FD_187548 | JGI IMG/M metagenome (GOLD analysis project Ga0209752, IMG submission 187548) | Marine microbial communities from oxygen minimum zone in mesopelagic equatorial Pacific - METZYME_3_250m (SPAdes) (version 2) | ecosystem: Environmental > Aquatic > Marine > Oceanic | place...
CCCATTTATCAGAATTACCCCTGCCTGATTCATCAGGTATTTATTGGAGTTCTGTAATTGACTCAGTTTTTCGATATATTGATGAAATATATCCTTATGCTAGTGAAATTATTGCTGCGGATGATCTGGCAGCAGATCAAGATCCGAATTACAATTCAACTTATTATAACATACTTTGGGAAGAAGTTGATTCAATGACAATTAGTGTGATTCATTGTGCTATTGTTGATCTAGCATCTATTTGGCAAACGGCATGGGTAAATTCGGGAGACTTAACCCTGCCATTTAATGATGAGCAATCAATACCAAATGTATATTTATTTGATCAAAATTATCCCAACCCATTCAACCCTGTCACAACACTCCGCTACGGCCTGCCAGAAGATGAACTGGTCAATATCACTATCTATGATATGATGGGTAGGCAAGTCAGTAAACTTGTCAGCAGTCAGCAAACTGCCGGATACAAATCAGTTAAATGGAATGCTACCAATGATGCCGGATCTCCCGTATCAGCTGGTATCTATTTTTGTGTGATACAAGCGGGAGAGTTCAGGAAGACGAAGAAAATGGTGCTGTTGAAGTAATAATCAAGCCCTGCACTCGTGGGGTTTATTGTTTGTGGGATGATGGGTAGATTCTTCCCGCTAGAATAGAAAAATGAATAAAACTAATTTTCTCCTGCCTGTCGTGGCCATGATGTTTGGCTGTCTGCCAATGAGAGGTCCGCAGTCTATGGGCGAACCTCCGGAAAATCCTAAATCCTTCCCGAAACTAAGCGAGCGTAACCGGCTACTGGGAGCTTTACTGCCGGAACGGACCTGTTATGATGTACAGCATTATGATATCAATATTGATATTGATACAGATAAAAAGTATATAAAGGGGCATGTGGATATTACAGCTGCGGCTGTTGCTGATTTTACCATCCTGCAGGTTGACCTGGCAAAAGATATGCAGTTAAATGGTGTTTATTATCTGGGAAAACAGCTCACTGCGACCCGCAGGGAAGATGCCGTTATTGTGCAATTTCCCCAGGTTGACCGCGGCAGCGATTTCAAATTTCGCGTTGCATATGAAGGGCAGCCCCGGGTAGCGAAAAAACCGCCCTGGGATGGAGGTTTTGTGTGGGAAAAAGACCTAAAGGGCCGTCCCTTTATCTCGGTAGCCTGCGAAGGAGATGGCGCTGGTTTATGGTGGCCCTTGAAAGACCATATTGCAGATGAACCTGATCATGGCGCAAAGATGACATTTACCGTACCTCCGGAATTATTTTGTGTCAGCAACGGCCGGCTGACCGGCACAGCTGCAGATGCAGAGAATGGGAAAAAGGAGTATACCTGGGAAGTTATGAACCCAATCAACAATTACAATGTATCCGTGCAATTAGGCCATTATGTTGTGGTCCAGGATACCCTTCACCGCAATGGAAAAATTGAAACGCTGAATCATTATGTCTTGGATTATCATGAGGAAGTTGCGCGAAATCATTTTCTCCAGGCCAAGAAGGTGATCCGTTTCTTTGAAAAGTATTTTGGGGATTACCAATGGTGGGACGACGGCTACAAGCTGGTGGAAGTATCTTATCTTGGTATGGAGCACCAGTCGGCTGTAACCTACGGTAATACCTGGAATAACTGGGGCGGATCCCGTCCCTGGACCAATAAATATTACGGTATTATTGATGGCCTTTTATTCCACGAAACCGCCCATGAATGGTGGGGGAACAGCGTCACCGCGGCCGACCCCGCACATATGTGGATCCATGAGGGGATGGCTGTTTACAGCGAAGCGGTATTCATAGAAGATCAGTTGGGTTACAATGTGATGATAGATTTTTTGCTGGCTAGGCGAAATTTTATCAAAAATAAACTACCGATTGTAGGACCGGAAAATGAAAACTACTGGTCTTTTGGGGATTCCTACATTAAAGGCGCCTGGATCATGCATACTCTCCGCCATGTGATCGATAATGACAGCCTATGGTGGAGCATTCTAAAGTCTTTCGCAGTTGAGAATGCCCGCAGCCATGTAAATACCGCTGATTTTCAACGCCATGTGGAAGCCCGGACAGATGAGAATTTTTCGCACTTTTTTGATCAATACTTTTTTGATCACCGGCCGCCTAAACTGGAGTATTTTCAAGATGGCAATAAACTGTTTTACCGCTGGGCGGATGTAATTCCGAATTTTCAAATGCCGCTGGATGTCAATATAAATGGAATTGAAAAACGAATATATCCCACTGCTGCCGTCCAAATACTTCAGGTCCCTGAATTCCCCGTAGTTATTTTTAGAAACTGGGAATTTCTGATCAGTGTAAAGGAAAATTCCGCATTGGGCGGATAGCTGCCGGGGCTCTTAAGGAAATTTGGATTACCAGACTCCGCCTAAGGGGAGTATTGTTTGTGGGAACGGTGGTAAATTCCTTCAGGAGACAGTTTAAAGATATATATGTTCAAGCGGCTTATTATTCATTTGTTTTTTTCCATACCGTTTCTGTTCGGGGATAATTTTCATATTATTTCAGGAGATATAATTCAATTGGATGATCAATATAATCTGGATACAAGAACATGCCCAGATGTTGTGGATTCATGTTTATATGTTTGCAGTGATGCAAGTACAAATCCCTGTCATCCTGAAGATCTATATTCAATTACTATTGATACCAGTACTGGCAGTGCAGAGACAGCCGGTTCACGTTACCGAATTTATTTTCCATGGGAGTACGATGGAATGTACGCTGAGAAATTTGTGGTCACTGCATCATGGCCATGTTTAAGTCCCACAGCGGTTGCTGCCACCGGTAATTACGCATTTTGGGACGTTATTGGCAATGGCCCATGTCCTGGAACTGTTCAGGGTTCCATATGGTATGGTGAAGATTGCGAAGACAGTAATGGTAATATAGGAGCAGATCATTGTAAAGAACTGGTGGGAAGATTTTGCTTTATACCTGGCGATACACTTGACTGGCCTGAAATCTCAGACCAGAATATCAGCACAGATATTTGTAATGCCTGTTGGATGTCAATTCCCGCCTGGCATCTTTATGATACAGGGCAATATTCTGATAGTCTCCTGTCACCTGGTGTATGCAGCACTTTTGACCACTGTCACCATAATACTCCTGATAGTATACTTTGCGGGGTTGGATATCTTGATGGAAATGATTCCAGTTTGGTATTGATTGATCAGAATATTCATCCATCAGGGTTTTCATTCATTACTAATTACCCTAACCCTTTCAATCCAGTCACAACTATTCGTTACGATTTGCCGGAAAATGCCCTTGTCAATATAACTATATTTGATATGATGGGCAGACAAGTCAGTAAGCTGGTCAGCAGTCACCAAACCTCAGGGTACAAGTCAGTGCGCTGGAACGCCACCAATGATAGAGGGTTTCCTGTTAATGCTGGTATCTATTTGTATAGGATAGATGCAGGACAGTTTCGGCAAACGAAGAAGATGGTATTATTAAAATAGATCTACCTTTTTCACACCATCAAGCCTGCCGGCAGGCATGGCGTAGGCTGAAATAGGGGTAGAATATGAAGGATCTGAATTAAGTGAGATGGATGTTATTTTTGGTTAAAACCGCATTGTAAGAATATTATTTTACCGCATCACTTTTTAGAATTATTAATCTGCGATAATAACGAACTGCCATATTCGTATACTTTATCTTCCAGTTCTTCAAAGTTGTCATAGGAACCGGTATTAATGAATATAATTATTCCAAGTTTTTTCCCCGGATCAAAATACATTCTAGTACTCACGCCGGGATCTCCTCCGCCATGACCAATTCTTTTACCTGCCTGCCAAAACTTAGCATATGAACCAGAAAAATCGGGCGTTAGCATTTCTAAAACACTGCTCTTTTGTATAATGGAATTACCTTTAAATGATCCATTGTTCATGATACAAAGAAGATAATTTGACAAATCATTGATAGTAGTTCTCACGCCGCCGTCAGGATAAGTGGTCAGTCCATATATTGGTATTTCTTTCCAGCCCTTGATAAACTTCCTGGTTTCATACAATTTGCTGTGTTTTGCAATATCCATTTCTGATAGGAACCAGCATGTGTTTTCCATGTCCAATGGCTTAAAAATTATTTCTCTTGTAAATACATTCAGTGGTTTACCAGTGGCGATTTCTACAATGTAGCCCGCCAGTCCCGCTCCAATATTAGAATAGTTAAATTTTTCTCCTGGTTTCGTATTTGTGAAATTATTCTTTGAATAATTTTCCCCGAGGGGAGACAAATAATCAGCTAAAAATTCACCGAGTGATGTAGGAGAGTCGCCACCGTAGCAATATGAACCGTAATAAATAGTATAATCATCCTGTATCCCGGATGTATGGCTCATTAAGTGCCGCAGTGTGATAAATTGATCAGGAGAATAGGGGTTCATAAGTTTAAAGGGCAGGATGTCATTCACATTATTATCGAGGTCAAGTAAGTTTTTCTCAACCGCATGCATGATTGCAATACTGATGAACGTTTTACTAATAGAAGCAATATTGATAACAGTATTATGTGTAAATGGTACTTTATTTTGGATATCTGCATATCCGTAGCCTTTCGTTACCAATATTGAGTCATTTGTAATAATGGCTATCCCCATACCTGCTATTTTGGATTCAGATATTTCTCGGTTTATATAGGCATTAAATACTTCATCACTACCTTGCGAAAATAACTGGATCCCCCATAAATAAATGAAAACGGCCAGAAATAAATTTTTCATTTTTGAAATTTGTATCACTCTTTGCAATATGAAAATAATGAATTGCAACCTGTCACCGGTATAATTTATTTCTCAATTAAGGTATACTTGTTTTGTGCTATGATAATACTCATTTATTCATTGTTAGCAGATGGAATTATGAATGAGGAGGAATATAACTATTTATTTGACTACAGCCATACCAGTGTTGTTAATACAATTGACATAGTTGCCGCGTCATCCTATATATTAGGTTATTGAGTTATAAGAAATCCCGGCGATATCCAAGCCTCTCCAACAGGGTTTTTTCTTTACGGTTGTAGTAGATTTAATTGAGACCATGTTATTGTTTTTAACGATGCAACCCAGACAGCGGTGACTTTACTTTAGCTGAAAACTCGCCCTGTGTAAGTTCGGGAGAAAATGGTGCCAATATGGGTGCCTTGGATGTGGGATGTGAAGCAATACTATCAATTGAGAAGGATGTATTACCACTACAATTTGTACTTTACCAGAATTACCCAAATCCCTTTAACCCGGTGACAACGCTCTGCTACAATTTGCGGGAAGATGCCATGGTTAACCTTACCATTTACGATATGATGGGCAGACAGGTCAGCACACTTGTCAGCAGTGAGCAAAGTGCCGGGTACAAATCAGTACAATGGAATGCCGTCAATGATGCTGGTGCTCCGGTTAGTGCTGGACTGTATTTATACAGAATTCGAACCGGGAAATTCGTAAAGACACTTAAAATGGTATTGCTGAAATAGATTTTCCCTTTCTACAAAATTAAGCCCCGCCCGCTTACCATCGTTTTTAAAATACCTTACAATTCCAAAAAATGAGTTTGCTCATCGTTATGGACGAGATCTATGAAAATGAACAAGATTTATTGTTTCATTCATCTATGAAGCAGAAGCCGTACAATATAAATTAAGACTTGAATTATAAGATTTTCTTATCTTCAGGCTCTGCGTAAAAGAATTAACCAAACTGGAAAAAGAATTTGGTAAAAACAGATAAAATAATATTCTATGCTTCCCTGGCTTCCCTGGCAATCTGCATTGCACCCATTATCCTATGGTCACAGGATAGTTATCAGGTTCTGCTGGCATTAAAAATCTACCTGGAAAATACCTTTGGAAGCATTTACCAGATATTAACGTTTATTGTTCTCATATTTGTACTGTGGCTAGCTTTTAGTAAGTACGGTGAAATTAAACTGGGCGACGATGATTATCATTTTAATACGTTCAGTTGGGCCTCCATGCTTTTTTGTGCAGGTGTGGCTACTGGCATTTTATACTGGGGAACGATTGAATGGGCTTACTATTATGATTCTCCGCCTTTTGGGATTATACCCCGTTCCGAACTGGCAATAGAATATGCCGCTACGTACGGCATGTTTCATTGGGGAATTGCCGGGTGGGCATTTTACTGTTTACCGGCTATTGCACTCAGTTACATGTATTATGTGAAAAGGATTCCCCTGCTCAGGATCAGTAATAGTTGCAGGGGATTATTGGGGAGGCATGCAGATGGAGTGCCCGGCCAAATAATTGATGTCCTGTTCATGGTAGGATTATTAGGATCTACGGGCACATCAATGGGACTGGGCACGCCTATGATAGCAGCAGGAGTTGAATCAGTATTTGGGTTGTCTGATTCATTCTCATTGAAAGTTATTGTGATTCTTTTTTGTGCTTCTATTTTCTCAATTTCAGTATATCTGGGCCTAACCCGCGGTATCAAGCGATTAAGCAATTTTAATACCACAGCCGCATTTATCTTTCTTACGTTTATATTTTTGGCAGGCCCCACGATATTTATTCTTAAAATGAGCTTGAACAGTTTCGGATTGATGATTCAAAATTTTGTAAGGATGATGACCTGGACGGATCCCGTGACTGATTCAAGATTTGTGGAAGATTGGAGTATCTTTTATTGGTCCTGGTGGGTTGCGGTAGGACCCTTTAACGGCATCTTTATTACCAAAATATCAGGAGGCAGGAGTATTCGTCAGGTTATTTTCGGCACCCTGTTTTTTGGCAGTATCGGGTGTGCAATATTCTATAACATTTTTGGGAATTATGCTTTGCACCTGGAATTATCCGGTCAATTTCTGACAACCACGCTGATTCATCTTGGCAAGGGGGCACATGCCATATCCGGGGTGATCGGTTCCCTGCCGGGCGGACATATTACCCTATTTCTATTTACGCTAATGAGCGTGGTTTTCATGGCGACCACCTTTGATTCCACTTCTTATGCTCTGGCATCCTGTGCCACGGAAAAATTGGAAGCCCATCAGGAACCAGCCAGATGGCACAGGCTTTTCTGGGCATTTACATTGGTCATTCTGCCCCTGTCCCTGATCTATATTGGCGGATTAGAATCTTTGAAACTGGCAGTTTTGATATCAGCCCTGCCTTTAATTTTTGTCTATGTTATGATGGGAATATCCTTGTTTTCTAGTCTGAAAAATCATGAATAAAATGAATTTCCTTTCCCAAGAACTCAAAGTTGTGGTTACTGCCGGAGCTTCTGGGATCGGGAAAACAATTGCACAGGCCTATAAAAATGAAGGATGCAGGGTTTATATATGTGATATTTCAGATGAATTTATTTCCTCATTCAAATCTGAAGAGTCAGATATATTTGCCCAAAAAATAGATGTTTCCGTTTACTCCGAGGTTAAATCATTTTTCACAAATGTAGCTCAGCATGTTAATTCAATCGATGTGCTGGTCAATTGCGCCGGGATCGCCGGACCCACGGCAAACCTGCAGGATGTGGATCCAGGTGACTGGGACCGGACCATTGCCGTGAACTTGAACGGCATGTTCTATTCCTTAAAAGCAGCGATTCCACTGCTTCAAAAATCGCAGCAGCCATCCATAATCAATATTGCGTCCAGCGCATCCTTTTTTGGGTTCCCTCTGCGGTCTCCGTATACAGCTGCGAAATGGGCTGTGATTGGCTTAACAAAGACACTGGCCATGGAACTTGGCGGCGAGGGTATCCGGGTCAATGCGATTTGTCCCGGCAGTGTGAGCGGAGACCGAATTGATCAGGTCATAAAGGCGGATGCATTGGAGCAGGGTAAGTCGGTGGAAGAGATTAAGGAACTTTATGTAAAACAGGTATCAATGAAAACATTTGTTCAGCCGGAAGATGTGGCCAATCTGGCGCTTTTTCTAACATCTGACTACGGCAGATATATTTCCGGTCAGGCCATAGGCTTGGATGGCCACACAGAAGGATTATCAAATAGTTTATAGGAGTGCATATGCAGGCAGTATGGTATAACAAATTCGGGTCCGCGGAAAATGTTTTGGAGATTGGTGAATACCAGACACCGGAACCAGCTCAGGGTGAGGTCAAGGTTCGGATCCATGCTTCAGGGGTGAATCCCTCGGATACGAAAAAAAGGCTTGGTGCAAATCCCCGACTTTTGGATGAAGGAACTGTGATCCCTAATAGTGATGGAGCCGGCGAGATCTTTGCCTTGGGTACAGGTGTTGAGGGCCGGGAAGTGGGTGAACGGGTGTGGCTTTACAATGCCCAATACGGCCGGCAGGAAGGAACCTCTGCACAATATGTTTGCGTGCCATCAAACCAGGCGGTCTGGATGCCGGATAATGCCTCCTACGAAATCGGTGCCATGATGGGCATCCCAGCTATGACCGCCCACAGATGCGTGTGTGCAGATGGCAGTGTGGATGGGCAGACTTTACTGGTGACCGGCGGGGCAGGCCGGGTGGGTTACTACGCCATTCAATGGGCAAAATACTTTGGCGCTACGGTTATTGCGACAGGGTCGAGTCCCCAGAGTATAGAGAATTGCAATAAGGCGGGTGCCGACTTTGTGATTGGCCATCCATCTGATGATACAGCCAAAGAAATACTTGATTTTACAGGTGGGAAAAAAGTGGACCGGGTCGTAGAAGGTGATTTTGGAGTTAATCTTCCAGCGGTCCTTGATGTTTTAAAGACAAATGGTATTATTGCCACCTATTCATCCATGACAGATATGAATCCTGCCATACCGTTTATAAGAATGATGTTCATGGATATGACCGTTAGAATGGTTTTGGTCTATGCCATGCCTGGGGAAGCAAAACAACAAGCCATGGAAGATATAACCGCCATTTTGACCGATGAACAATTTGATCATCGTGTTGCAGCGACCTTCCCATTGGGGCAAAGCGCAAAGGCCCACGAGGAAATAGAAAAAGGCGGCAATTATGGTTCTGTGATCATTACAGTTGATTGACTTATATAGAATGATAAAAAGAGCAGTATCTCTTTTCTTTATTATCGTTATGGGATATGCGGGGCAAAAGCAGCTGGAATATTGGGAAGATCCCACCATGATCGGGAAAAATAAAGAGCCAGGTCATGCTACCCTTATGCCCTTTGACAACCTTTCCGAAGCCCTGGAGGGGGAGAAATCATCATCAGCTCATTTTTTCAATTTGAATGGCACCTGGAAATTCAACTGGGTCCCAAAGCCGGATGAGAGGCCCCTTGAATTTTTTAATTTGGACTATAATGTTAATACCTGGGAGGATATATCCGTTCCCAGTTCCTGGCAGCTTGAGGGATATGGAAAACCGATCTATACCAATGTAAAACATCCATTCCCAGATCCTAAACCGCCAGTCCCGCCCCGGGATAATAACCCGGTAGGTTCGTATCGAAGAACATTTACATTGCCTGACAACTGGGAAGATGGACAAATCATCGTGCATTTTGATGGTGTTAAATCGGCTTTTTTTCTGTGGATAAACGGGAAAAAGGCGGGCTACAGCCAGGGCAGCATGACACCGGCAGAATTCAATATTACCTCTTATCTTTCACCGGGCGAAAACAGCATTGCGGTCCAGGTATTTCGCTGGTCGGATGCGGCCTTTATTGAAGACCAGGATTTCTGGCGGCTGAGCGGAATCTATCGGGATGTATATCTCATGCATGTGCCCGACGTTCATATTCGTCATTATAAGGCAATCGCAGAACTCACCAATAATTATCAGAATGGGAAATTATCCTTAACAGCGCAGTTATCAAATTATACATCTTCTCCGAAACGGGTTTTGTTTGAAGCATCTCTTTTTGACCCAACTCAACAGGAGATAGATGTTATCCGCTCCATTGAGCAAGAACTAAGCCCCAATGCTGAAAAAATACTGGATTTTTCCTTAGAAGTAAATGATGTCAGCCAGTGGTCTGCAGAAATACCTCATCTATATACACTGGTCCTTTCGTTACAAGATTTAGATAATAAGAAAATGGAGTATGTCAGTTGCAGGACCGGTTTTCGAAGTGTGGAATTAAAAAATGGCCAAATGCTGGTCAATGGTAAACCCATTATTATCAAGGGTGTGAATCGCCATGAACATGATCCCATCATGGGCAGAACTGTTTCTGATGAGTCTATGATTATGGACATCAAATTGATGAAGAAATTTAATGTGAACGCGGTCCGTACATCTCATTATCCCAATCATCCCCGCTGGTATGAGCTTTGTGACGAATACGGGCTTTACCTCTATGATGAAACCAATCTGGAATCTCATGCCTTTTGGTCCAAATTCACACTGGATCCAACATGGGAAAAAGCATTCCTGGACCGGGCCCAGCGGATGGTCCTGAGAGATGTCAATCATCCTTCAATTATTGTCTGGTCGTTGGGGAATGAGGCTGGCTACGGTCCCAATCATGATGTGATGGCTGATTGGATTCGTAAATATGATCCTTCAAGATTGATCCATTATGAAGGCAAGGAACCAGGTTATGGACCTTTGCCCAATCATTATGATATCATCGCTAATATGTATCCCTCTGTGGATCTTATGATCAAGCTTCATGATGAAAACCCCGAACGCCCTGTAATTCTCTGTGAGTATTCTCATGCCATGGGTAATAGTAACGGAAACATCTTCAAGTATTGGGATGCGATATATAAATACCCACGCATCCAGGGTGCATTTATCTGGGATTGGGTGGACCAGGGACTGCTGCGCGAAGATGAACACGGCAGTTACTATGTGTACGGAGGCGATTTTGGCGAAAAACTTCATGATGGAAATTTCTGCATCAATGGTGTGGTCTCACCCGACCGCCAGCCCCACCCGGGGCTTTATGAAGTAAAGCACCATTTGCAAAATATTAAAGTGTATGGCAAGCAGGATGCTCCCAATGTTTATACGGTGGAGAACAGGAATTTTTTCCAGAATTTAAGCCATGTTCTGGGCCGCTGTGAATTGTTGGAAAATGGGTTTATAATTGCAGAATTTGAATTAGACCTTTCCAATATTGATCCCGGTTCTCATAAAACAATATCTGTGCCCATTTCTTCCGACCGGAAGCTGGATCCATTTAAAGAATATGCAGTCAATTTTATTTTTTCTCTTCAGCAGGCAACATCTTGGGCAGAGAAGGGACATATTGTTGCTGCGGACCAGGTCCTGATACAACCCGGCACACGAATTTTTGGTCGTATACCGGATATATCAGCATTGCCAAAATTAAAAACAGAACGCAGCGGCGATGGGTTGGTCGTCACTGCTGCTGAGAAAAAATTTCAGTTTAATTTGAATGCTGGTCAACTGCTAAATGTTGCCATTAATGACAAACAATATCTGTCTGCTCCTTTGCTGCACAATATCTGGCGGGCTCCAACAGATAATGATGAGGGCGGGGACGATAAAAGTTTCGCGTCCCGCTGGCTGAAGGCGGGCTACAATAATCTCCAGCGTAGCGTACAGTCTGTTGAAGTGAAAGAACCGAATGATCAGATGGTACAAATCAAGATTTCAGAAAAGCACATTAGTAAAAAAGGTGACATCCATGTAGAAATGGTGTATACGGTCTTAGGCAATGGGGATCTGCATGTGGATGTGCAGTCTATTGTGGACCCCACTTTGCCCATTCTACCAAAATTAGGTATCACATTTAAGATCCCTGAAGAATTTTCATACCTGAAATGGTACGGCAGAGGCCCCCATGAATCCTACAGCGACCGCAAGCATAATGCTTTTTTAGGGATTTATGAAGGAACCGTTGCTGAACAATATTTCCCTTATATCCGGCCTCAGGAGAATGGAAATAAAACAGACGTTCGCTGGGCCACAATATCCAATACAACCAATGCCGGAGTCATTATTTTTGGCCTGCCACAATTCAATTTGAGCACTCACCATTACACGCTAGAAAACATTACAAATGCAACCCATACTTATATGGTTAAGGAAGATGGACCTGTAACAGTAAATATTGATCATAAAATAATGGGACTGGGAGGCGATGACAGCTGGAACCCCCGAACCCATAAAGAATACCTGATCAAGCCGGGTTCCTATCATTTTTCTTATATTTTAAGATACACCGATAATATCGACGATGATTTTTCCAAGGCTGTTCCATTGGTTAATCTTAATGACGAATAGTGCGGATTAAATATTTCCTTTTTCTGTTGCTGTTCCCTTTACCGTTCGTCCTGGCCCAGCCTGAGCTGCACCAATTTTCTCATGGTGGTCTAAACAGGGAGTATTACCTGTATCTCCCAGACTCAATGGAAGTAGATTCTCCACTTTTATTTGTTTTCCATGGGTATTCCGGATCTGCCAGCGGTATAATGAATTACTCCGGCCTGAATCAAATTGCAGATGAGAATGGTTTTGCTGTTTGTTATCCCCAGGGTCTTATCGATGATTGGGATTATAGTTTTTGGAATGTGGGTTATGATTGGCATGTGGATGAAACAGTGGATGACGTAGGTTTTATCATATCACTGACTCAATACCTGCAGGCAGAGTACAACCTCAGCACCGATAATATATTCAGTACAGGGATGTCCAATGGCGGTGACATGAGTTATCTACTGGCGTGTGAAGCTTCGGAGATATTTCGTGCAATTGCACCAGTGGCTGGCTGCATGATGACTTGGATTTATGATTCTTGTGTCCCTGTAAATCCTGTGCCCGTATTTGAAATCCATGGGACTGATGATGACGTAACATGGTGGGAAGGTGCAGACGAAATTTTTAATGATGGCTGGGGCCCATGGGCAAGTGTGGATACAACGTTTAATTTCTGGACCCAGCTGAATGGCTGTACAGGATCCACTATTGATACTTTGCCTGACATCAATACCTCCGACGGCAGTTACGTGATCAGCCATAAAAATACCAATGGGGTCAACAACAATGAAGTATGGCTGTATGAAGTTGTTAACGGAGGTCATGATTGGCCCGGTGCTTACGGTAATATGGATATCAATTCCAGCGAAGAGATCTGGAACTTCTTTACAAACTTTATTGATGATAATCTGGGTATCACCAATAATAATGAAAAACAGAAACCGAATATATTTTTACTGCAGCAGAACTATCCCAACCCATTCAACCCGGCAACAGCACTTTATTATTACCTGCCACAAAAAAGTTTTGTAAACATTACTATTTACGATATGCTTGGTAGAGAAATAAAAAATTTGGTGAATGAAACACAGCAAACTGGTTACAAGTCGGTCATTTGGAGTGCAACCAACAATCAACATAATTCTGTTGCTGGTGGTGTCTATCTATACCGGATCCAGGCCGGGGATTATTCCCAGACCAGGAAGATGGTACTGCTGAAATAACTACCATAAATCTTGCTAAATG
>Ga0209752_1001091_pt1 | contig 13395 bp, 11 predicted proteins | sample METZYME_3_250m_FD_187548 | JGI IMG/M metagenome (GOLD analysis project Ga0209752, IMG submission 187548) | Marine microbial communities from oxygen minimum zone in mesopelagic equatorial Pacific - METZYME_3_250m (SPAdes) (version 2) | ecosystem: Environmental > Aquatic > Marine > Oceanic...
TGAACAGAAAATGACAAGCGTTTCTTCCGTCAAATCAAGGCGGTCTAATGTTTTCATAATTTCACCCACATTCCAATCCAGTTGTACAATAGCATCACCACGGTAACTCATACCCGATTTTCCTTGGAAACGCACATGGGGCATTCGGGGGACATGTATATCGTGAGAAGAGAAAAATAGGAAAAAAGGTTCATCTTTATTTTCCGTAATCCATTTATTGGATTGTTTTGCCCATGCATCGGCTAGGTCCTCATCACGAAAGCGAGCCGTATGACCCCCCGTATAAAAACCGATTCGTCCAATTCCATTATGGATTGTATTGTTATGACCATCGTTCCAGTTCATTCTTAAAGTGTTTCGATGCGTGATACCAGTGGGATGATCTGGGTTTGGTTTTTTCTGTCCTACCCATAGTGGGTCATTCGGATCCAGATCTCGAACGCGGTGATTTTCAACGTAAACTTGTGGTACCCGATCGTTTGTGGTTGGAAGTAGAAAATTAAAATCAAATCCTATTTCACGTGGCCCCGGTTTTAGCTCTCCATTCCAATCGGGTCCTTCAGGTCCTCCCAATCCCAAATGCCATTTTCCCACAACGGCAGTTTTATATCCGGCTTTTTTTAAAATTGAAGCAATGGTTTCGGTGCCGGGTTGGATAATTGCAGGGCTATTGGGGGGTGCAATTCCTGTATTATTTTTCCGAAACGCATAAGTCCCGGTGAGGAATGAATACCGTGTTGGGGTACAGGTGGAAGCGGAACAATATCCACTGGTAAATTTTAGACCGCCTTCTGCTAGTTTATCGATGTTTGGTGTCATGACATTTTCCGGCTTTGCACCATAAGCTCCAACATCACCAAAACCCAGGTCATCAGCCATAATAACAATGATGTTAGGTTTATTTATTTTTTCAGGTAACGCGCAGGACCAAAACAGGAACTGGAAAACAATAAATGATAATAATGAGATATATCTACTCATATCCAAATCTACCCATCCTCCCACAAACAAAAAACCCCGCTAAGAGCAGGGTTTTTTGTTATGAAACGTTAGATCCTTTACAAGGGCACAGAAATATTAGTTTTGCATCATCTTTTGGCTAATTAATATCTGCCAGACGAGGTTAACTATTTGGCCAACACTCTACATTGCAGAACGGGCTTGTCGTAAACATAGAGATGGTTACATTTAATCTTCCAATAAATCGGATAAACGTAATAGATCAAAAACTGAATGACTGTCATCATAATCAATATCACCTGCCCACCATTGAAATTCTGTAAGATCATTTTCAAATAGAGTAGATTCAGAAAGAAGATCCATATCTTCTGCAAACAAGAAGCCATCGCCATTCATATCCCCTTTGGGACTAATGGTTTGATAATCAAGGATAACCTCATATCCTGCAAATAGACAGGTAGGCGCCACTTCTGAATGTCCACCCAATTCTACGGGATATAAAATAAGGTTGACATTCGATGCCCCGCTGTCCACGAATGTGTCATAAGCGACCTGTGCATTTTCGTAGGGGACAATATCATCACCCAATCCATGGTAGAAATAGGTAGGACTTTCTGGAACCCAGTCCAATAAGGTATTCTCCTGCAACGTTTGGCGAAAAAAATGATCATCGCTATTGATAAATTCATCTAGAACCTCAGGCAATAATATGTCCAGCGGATTATCGGGCATCATTTCGTTGATCTCGCCGCCGGAATGAGTGCCATCGAAAAGGGATGGCAGGGTATCAGCCCAAAAAGGTTCAAAATATTCATGAAAGTCAACATCCAGACCTTGGTAATACCATAAATGACTGGTGAGAACATAGGGTACGTAATATGGTTGAGAATAAACTGGTTCAGATAAAAAATAATCTACCATAGTTCCTGCAAGATCGTAGGGCCCGGCCATAGGGCAGGATGCAGTGACGGGGAATTCATCTGGATAGTGTAATTGGATTCCACGTTGGGCTGCCAAAGTTGCATAACCTCCATCAGAATACCCAATAAGAAATAATTGATCATTTAATTGAAACTGGTCATCCCCAGTCAGTTCTTCTGATAATTGCCTGAGGGCCCTTATCATGTTTACTACAGCACGTGTATGAGAATCGGCAATAATATACGGATGGAAATTTTCCGGGTCTCCCAGCCCTGCATAATCGGGAAATATTGAAACAAAACCAGATGGGGTGGTAATCAACCCAACCAAAAGGATCTCCAGATTATTAAGACTCATACCAGTTATGGAAGGGGCCTGATTATCCAGTAGAATTGTGCCGTGCTGGTATGCAGCAATAGGAAACGCCTTTGTGGGTGACTGTGGAATGCTTATGAGCCCGGACAAGGTATCCACCGTACCGTCTGGACGGTGCGATTCGTAATGAATATCATAGACCGAAATGGAATAAACAGGCAGGGACAAATCATTACCCATAGAGTTGAGGATGAACTCGATGACCGTAACTGAAAATGAACTTTGATGATTATAATCGATCAAGTCACCGGGATCTGTCCATCCAAAAGAGAAACAATAAATTAACATTGCAATGAAGCGATTAAAACTTTTCATATCTTAAACATTGTCAGCGAACTACAATGATTCATTTGACCATATTCAAATCTAACTACCGCTGGATAAATAAAAAACCATACTCAGCCTGTGAAGACAGGTGGGCGGGGTCCATGATTACAACTGAAAAATATTTTCACACACCCACTGGATTGATCTGTTGTGACCTAAACGTATATTCTGCCATTCTTCCGGCAGCAAAAGACTTTTTCCGCCTCTGATATTTACTACCTGCGGGTCGATTTTCAGTTTTCGAAATGCGCCGTCCTGACTGTGAACAGTTTTCCACTGAGTATAGGTGACAGTACTGCTGATATAATATTCTTTTCTAGCAATCTTTTCACAGCCGGACAGTAGTTGATGTTCCATTCCTGCTAAGGGTGCTGCAATACTATGAATAGTAATGGGAAAAACCTGATCCCATTTTTCAGCGAATAAAGACGTAACCAGACCGCCCATGCTATGTCCTATTATCCACAATGAATCTAAATGTGGATTATTTTCGATTAACATCTCAGTTTGACGATATAAATAGTTTACAGAATTCTCCGGGCATTCAGTCCAGTCATACCTGAAAAACCAGACTGGGATCTCATTGTTGGCCAATTCAACCAGTGGGTTCACCCATTCAAACCCTTTCGTTGGCCAGCCCACTGGATAATAACCGTGTACAGTAATAATACCGTAGGTAGAATCCTTTGTACTAAAACCTCCTAATCTGTGAAAACCATTTGATCGATCAATTACGTAGCCATCATAATCCGATTTATTTGATTTTAACTCGTTTAGCAATAAATCCGGATGATTGGTTTGTCCACAGCTTAGATAAAGAAGAAATATTATTGGGAGATAGTGATTCATTATCTAAATCCACCCACCGTCGTCAACAACAAAACACCATTGGAAAAACACTACTCTGCAAAGGCCCTGATTATCCCTATGAATGGATTGGGCAAATTATTCATCACCAAGTTTTTCGGCATTCTTTTTTACCCACTTGGTTGCATTTTTAATCCCTTTATCGGCAAGGATCGTTTCTATAAAAGAAGGGATGGCAGGGCCGATACGAAGGTCCACTGAATATTCTACCCTGGTCTTCGCCGTATCTGCAGGAGAAGGATAGACCAGCCAGTACCCTGCAGAATCATCCAGGTCGCTTTTGCGGCTGTAGTCCAGGGTCCAGGTCATGGACCCTTTTTCAGGCTGGTAATCGTGCTTGATATAATATTGAACATTCACCATATAAACGGAAAGGGTAAAATCAACAAGGATGTCCCTTTCATCTGACAGGTAGATTTCAGTTGCACTCATTTCCTTAATCCATTCTGGATAGTCCTGGAAGCTGGTGATCACTTCCCACACAGTCTCCCGGCTGGCAATAACATCGAAAATAGCCGTTCCGCGATCGATATCATTGTGCCTGGTCTGCTGATAGACCGGCTTTCCGGACACTAGGGTTTCTTGTTCCCCTGGGGAAAGCAACGCAGGGGCTGGATCGATAAATTTGGCGATGATCCCCTGGTGCGGGTGGGAGGCATTGGGGTCTGCAGCTGTTGCCGTTCCCAGCAATGCGGAAAAGATGATTGCAAATATAATTTTCACAGGTAACTCGAATCTAAAAAAATACCACATTAACCGTACTTTTTGTATTATGACCTTTACTGTATAAATACCTTTTGGTCTTGAGATTACAGTTTCCAGCCGCCGTGGTAAGCTGGAGTAAGCATACTGGTTGCTTCGGGATCATTGGTAATTGTCTCCGTTTTTGGATCCCAATTAATAGTTCGCCCGGTATACATGGCAATATTGCACAGGTGACCGACTGAGGCGGAACGGTGCGCGGTTTCGCAGGGCGTAATGGACTCTTTACCCGAACGAATGGAATCGATGAAATTCTGGAAATGATCATCACTCTTGTATAGTTTCACAGGCAGGCTGCTGCGGTCTTCCTCAAAGATGCTTTGAATATTTGATTCCTTTATATCACCGCGGGTCACAAAGATCCAGCCCTCCTCGCCAATCCACTTCGTGCCTCCGGGAAAATCACTATTCATATGAATGACCATTCCATTTTCGTATGTAGCATAGCAGTCGTATCCGGTGGGTGCATCCCAGAGATCATCCTTCGGTGGAAAGACCCCTGTGCCCTTAACCTCTATAGGACCGCTCTCGTCCAGGCCCACACCCCAATGGGCAATGTCCACATGGTGCCCGACCCAGTCCATGAGGGCGCCTCCGCCGTGAACCATTACCCAGCGCCAGTTTTTATGGGTGCGCGCCGGGGCATAAGGCAACTCCTCCGGTGAACCTGAGGGCCCAAGCCAGCGCACATAGTCAAGATGAGGCGGCGGATCGGTAAAGGCCTTTAAGTGGCCAGTTTCATTATAATCGTTGTGTCCACTGGTGAGGCCGCACTCGATAGTGTGAACTTTGCCGATAAAACCATTGCGCACCAGTTCTGCGCAATGATGAAAATTTGCTACCGAGCGCTGCCAGCTTCCTGTTTGCCAGGTCAGCCCATTTTTTTCCATGGCATCAACCATGGCCCGGCCTTCAACCAGGGTGTGGGAAAGGGGTTTCTCGCCATAGACATGTATACCGGCATTTGCACAGGCAATGGCAGGAATGGCATGCCAGTGGTCCGGCAGGGCAATCATCATGGCGTCAATATCGCCGCGGGCCACAATTTCTTCAAAATTACGGTAGGTTTCACAATCCTGATTGTTGTAATACCCATTCACAAAATCCCTGCCCGCTGTAAGGTGTTCCTGATCAATATCACAAACGGCAACAATCTGAACATCATCCAGATGAATAAAATGATTGGTGTTGTTATAGCCCTGCCAGCCAAAGCCGATGATGCCCATGGTGATGCGTTCATTTGCTGCGATCCGGCGCGTAACTCTGCTGCTGGCACAGCTGGTGATGATATTGGGCAGTGTTGCTGCGCCACCCAGAGCTGCCACACTTTTCATAAAGGATCTGCGGGAGATCCGGGATGCAGATGAAGGTTTCTTTTTCCGGGGCATTTCTAGCTCCTTTGCTTAATAAGAACAGGTAACCTGAATTTGAAGGAAAGAAAAACCAAATTCATGTCAAATGATCTTCAGTTTTTAAAAATTCAGCATTTCATACACCCATGGTCCACCGGATACCGGCAAGGATATGCTCTAAAAATAATTTTTCCTGGTAGGATTCTTTCGTGTGTCCCAATGCGGTGTAAAAAGCGCGGCCGCCATCGTAAGAGTGATACCATGACACGGGATGATTTTCCCCATTTGTTCCTCCTTCATAGGTATCCTCATCTATTTTAATAAGAATATTTACATTGGGGTTTACATACCTGAAATTGTACCACTCGTCTTTTCTTGACCAGATATTTTGTTGATTCTTTGTACTGGGATGGGACTTGTCTACCACAATCAAATCTGCATCCTGGATCCTTGGATGGCCATTAAAGTATGCTCCCGCCAGCTGCCCGTACCATGGCCATTCATATTCCGTATCCGTTGCGGAATGGATTCCCACCCATCCGCCGCCCGCCTGTATGTAGCGTTCAAAATGCATTTGTTGTTCATCGTTTAATATGTCGCCGGTGGTATTAAGAAAAATGACTGTATGATAATGTTTTAGGTTTCCAGGGTTAATAAAGGAATCGTCTTCCGTGTGAAACACTGTAAAACCATGTTTATCACCCAGGGTCCTGATTGCGGCTACACCCTGGTCAATTGACTTATGCCGATACCCCGCAGTCTTTGTAAATATTAAAATATTTTTTACCTGTTTTTTAGATGACTGGAAACCCATTGTGGACAACATAATTGTCAAGAAAGATATAAAGGGAAGGATCTTATTCAATTTTTTTCTTTTCATTTGATGCGGGAAGAATCTACTTCCTGGCATTCAAATAACAAACATTAGAGTATTGGGATAATGGTTATTTTCTGAAATTTAATATAATTAAGATTATAACCTGTATAACCAGGCTTTGGCTGTAACATGCAGAGAAATATGAAAAACGTATCAAATACCCTATTGTATATTGTAATCGTATTTACACTATCAGCCACTGTTAATAGTCAAACCTACAACATCATGTCCTATAATATCAGGTACGATAACGATTGGGATGTTCAAAATAGCTGGCAAAACCGAAGACATAAGGTTGAACAGCTGTTGCGTTACTATGCCCCGGCGATCTTTGGTCTGCAGGAAGGATTGCCAAATCAAGTCAACTTTATAGACAGCTGCTTCAGCAATTACAGTTATGTTGGTGTGGGCCGAGAGGATGGTATTGCAAAGGGAGAATTTTGCCCTCTATTTTTTGATACTTTAAAATTTACAATATCGGATTATGCCACATTTTGGCTTTCTGAAACACCCCAAAGTGTATCTGTTGGCTGGGATGCTGCCTTAGAAAGAATATGTACCTATGGCCTTTTTGAAGATAAGATTACAAAGGAAAAATTCTGGGTCTTTAATACACATTTTGATCACGTGGGGAGTCTAGCAAGAAAAAAATCTTCTGAACTGATCCTGAAAAAAATTGATGAAGTGAATAATACTCTTTATCCTGTTGTCCTTATGGGGGACTTGAATTCATTGCCGAATAGTACACCGATCCAGGTATTAAAATTCCAACTGAGTGATGCACAGGAGATTTCCTCAACAACGCTGTATGGTCCGGTTGGCACATTTAATGGCTTTGATAAAGATCTGAAAATTGATAAAAGAATCGATTATTTTTTCACATCCAAAATGAAAACACTGTCCTACGCTCATATTGATGATAGATTAGATGATAATAAACACATTTCTGACCATTTACCGGTATTGATAAAAATTAAGATTATTTCCCCTACGAAGAATAAAGTTCGACAGTAATAATGATTACTATTCTTTGGGTGCCCTCTTGCTAAATATATTTTTATCCATCATCAATTTCTGATTCATAGTATAATTCCGAATCGGTTTTAATTATAATCCCTCCCCATGTCCCAATTATGAAACCGTCATCCGAAGTCCGGTTTATTTCAAAACCTCCAATACCATCAGAATAAACATTTACAGTATCCTCATTGGGTCCCCATTTATGTATCCATGTGCCATGATTTTTATGCTCTGCTGTCCAGGCAAGACCCCCAGATGCTGTAGTCGTAATTGAGTAGTAGGGCATTCGCTCAAGAAATTTTACTCCAGAAAATATATTTTCAGTTAAATATTCACCTTCCTCATCTATCTGGAACACAACAACCTTCGTTTTCCATCCACATGAATTTAGGTTTGACTCATGTACGCATTGATCTCCAATGATTGCATATCCACCTGACTCCATACTAACAATATCATCTGCCTGTTCCAAATAGGGGCCACCGTATGTTTTTTCCCATAATAGGCCACCATTTTTCTTCACTTTTACAATCCAAAAATCTTTGTAATACATAAAATTAAATGAGCAGGGATGGGGTCCTTCACCATGAGCTTTTTCTCCTACTATCATTAGCATCTCATCCGGTGTTTCAATTAAAGATCTAAAAATATCATCCTCACAATTCGTCCCAAAGTATTTTCGGGTTAAGACATTTCCTTCTGGACTAAATTTAACGAACTGTGCCTGGCCACCACTGGGTCCTCCAACGGCATAATAATTCCCATTGCTATGCTGAATTACATCTTCATAGTATGGATATAGACCGATTTCACTGTTTTTATTTTTCCACTCTTCTACTCCATTCGAGTCTGCCTTAACGATTCCTTCCCACCCTGCATAGAGATAACCGCCATCGCTGGTTTGAATGACTGCTCGAGTGTAACCAAAGTCTCCTAGACTATATGTATTCTGCCATACTTCTTCACCATTTTTATCTATTTTTAACAACCACGCAGAACCATTCTTCCCCCCGGCAATGATGTAACCACCATCTTTAGTCTGTTTAATAGCTGATTTGTTATTTTCAATATCTTTTTTGAATGTGACTATTGGTTCAGGCAGCGGAGTTGTCTCATGTCCAGATTCGTCTGAACATCCCCAGAAACCCAGCACCATAAAAACAAATAATGGTGTGAAGCAATTAATCATATCAAAATCTAGGATGAAAATACTCCTGCTTTGAAACAAATTCAGGACTTAGTTCTTTATAAACATAAGGCTCAATTAACTCCATAGTGTTGACATAATCTATTATTCTATTTGATAGTTATCTACATTCATGAACCGCAGAAAGAATGTGGATTAATAAAGTAATTAATTTTTATTTTCCCTGGCTTTTAATTAATAAAAATTAATCTGATGTCGATAAAAGTTGATCAGATAATAATAAATATTTAGACATATCTATAATAGGAGTATCCTTTGTCGCAGCACACTTTTCAAACTGAAGTAAGTCAATTACTGCACCTGATTATTCATTCTCTTTATTCTCACAAAGAAATTTTCCTCCGGGAACTTATATCGAATTCGTCAGACGCCCTGGATAAACTGAGATATCTAACGCTGACAAAAGACGAATACAAATCGTTGTCGTTTGAGCCAAAATTAAATCTGGAATTCAAAGAAGGGGATAACCCTACCATAACCATCACTGACAGCGGTATCGGCATGAGCAAGAAAGAGTTGCAGGACAACCTGGGTACCATAGCAAGGTCTGGCACAAAAAGTTTTCTGACCAAACTGTCCGGGGATGCAAAAAAAGATTCACAGTTGATTGGACAGTTTGGGGTTGGCTTTTACTCCAGCTTTATGGTTGCTGACCGGGTGGATGTGGTTAGCAAAAAGGCCGGAAATAAAGAAGCGTGGAAATGGACCAGTGATGGGCAAACCGGCTTTGAGATCGTTAAGGATGTGAAAAAAGATAATGGTACTGTGATCACTCTGTATTTAAACGAAGAAGGCAAGGAATTTGCCAGCCGCTGGCAGATTGAAAGCCTGGTGAAGAAATATTCGGATCATATCGATTTTCCTATTTTTCTCACCTATTCTGAGATTGATTATGACAAGGACGGAAATGAAAAAAGCCGGAACCTGAAAACAGACCAGATCAACGATGCCAAGGCTTTCTGGACCCGGTCAAAAAACGATCTGAAGGACAAAGATTACCGGGAATTTTACAAATCCATGGCCAACGATATGGAAGATCCCTATGATTGGATACATTTCAGGGCGGAAGGGAGCCTGGAATTCACCATCCTGTTTTATATCCCCAAGAATGCTTCACCGGATATCTACCGTGCTGATTACCAGTCCGGGGTAAAACTGTATGTAAACCGTGTATTTATTACCGATGATGATAAGGAACTGCTCCCTACCTGGCTCAGGTTTGTAAAGGGGATTATTGATTCCTCGGATCTGCCGCTGAATGTGAGCCGTGAAATCCTGCAGCAGAACAGGATCATGGCCAAGATCCGCTCAAACTCGGTGAAAAAAATCCTGGACAAGCTTAAGACCATAGCCGGTGATAAGGAGAAATATGCCCAGTTCTATGAACAGTACGGCCGGCTGATCAAGGAAGGTGTCTACCAGGATTTTGAACACAAGGAAGCGTTAACAGATTTGCTTCGGTTCAATTCAACAAAAGAAGAAGGGCTTGTATCCTTGCGTGAATATACAGGCAGGATGAGAGAGGAGCAGAAATCCATTTATTATATTACAGGACAGAATCAAATTTCCCTGCAGAATTCCCCGCTTCTGGAAATGTATGATAAAAAAGATATAGAGGTATTGATCCTGGATGATGAAATAGATGAGATTATTATAACAGGTGTTCCCAAATATGATGATAAAGAGCTTAAATCAGTAAACCGCAGCGGAGCGGCCGATGATTTTTCCGATGATAGCGATAAGGACACTCAAAAGTCCCTGAAACCAGTATTGAAAAAGATAAAAAAATTATTGGGCGAAAAAGTAAAGGATGTAAAAGTATCAAATCGGCTGAATGATTCGCCGTCCTGTATAGTCGCTGATGAAAATGATCCAACGGCACAAATGCAGGAAATGATGCGTTCAATGGGCCAGCCTGACATGCCTCAGATAATGCCGATACTGGAAATTAATCCGTCCCACGAGATTGTGTTAAAATTAAAAGAGAAAACTAAGCAAAAGTCATTTGATGATGTTGCTTTGCTTCTCTACGAGCAGGCCCTGATCCAGGAAGGAGTGAAGCTGGAAGACCCGGCAGGATTTGTGAAACGCCTGAACAGTGTTATTGCCGAAACGCTCTAAAGAAGAATGAATTAAGACAAACCTGTCACTCCCCCACTAGCAAAAACTCTCGTTAAAAACAAATAGTCTATCACTGACAGCGGATTATATCTTTTATTCTTACCTTATCCTATCATGCCCCATACTAGGTTTTATACATTTATTTTACAAATCTGAACATTAGCAGTTGCGCAATCAACTTCTGCACCTCTATACTTGTTGGCCTTTTTTGGCAAAATTTTTGAAAAGAAGATTTTGAGGATAGAAGGCGACAAATGAAATTATATTGAACTATTACTTTAAGTTCAATTAAGGAGATAAGGCTTCGGGTTGGCGCTAGAAGCCTTTTCTTTTTTTGTATATAAAGTATAACTTTAACTGCTTTTTGACAATGGGGGCGATCGGTATCGACGGGGCAAGAGACATGTTGGACCGCACGCGGAGGATGATAGTTACCTCCTTAATCACCTGTCGCATCTTTAGTTGCCGATTACGGCTACATGGCCGCTGCTTAATTAGTGGCCCGTTCCGGATCTGATGAGTCTATGGTTTGATCCAGGAGCGTCATTTACATAGGCTGGCTCCGAATGTGCCTGCAAATTCGGAGTAAGATCATAGCAGGCTGGTCCTTCCTGATTTTTGTCGCTGATAAAGGGTAGGATAAGATCTAATCGGATGACTAAGCGTGTAGACGTCTGCCATCCCTCTGTTTCGGACGGGAGTTCGATTCTCCCCGCCTCCACTAAATCTCCCTATCTATAAATAGATAGCTAAGCAGCAATATTATAATTTGTAATGGATTCTGGGATGTGTGGATGAAAATGCAGTCAATTATAAATGTTTCTCTAAAAAAGATACAATTGCTGTAAAGCCATCCTTTTTATTTTGTATTTTTTCGAACCCATGCCCCTCATCATCAAATATAATATATTCTACTGGAACATTATTTTTTCTTACAGAGCTTACAATTTCATCCGACTCAATTTTTAATACTCTTGGGTCATTGGCTCCCTGTAATACTAAGAGTGGTTTCTTGATTTTTTCTGAATGAAATAGTGGTGAAATTGATGTTAAATAATCTGTGTCATTAAAATTACCTAATTCTATTTCTAGGGATTTCCTTGCTGATTCCCACCAAGGCGGAATACTTTGTAATGTCCTTACCCAGTTGGCAACACCAAAAATATCAACACCTAGATTAAAAGATTCGGGTCTAAATGCTAATGCTGCCAAAACCATATACCCACCATAACTTCCACCAATGATACCTATTCGATCTGGATCAATCAATCCTGTATCTATTAACATTTTTTTACTTGTGATACAATCATCGAGGTCTCCTTTTCCATGCTTCCGGTCATCCATCATTTGGAAGGTTTTACCATAGCCATTGCTACCCCTATTATTGATTGCATATACTGCATATCCTTGATTCACTATGTACTGGATATCGTCACGATATCCTAACATGGATTGACCACCAGGGCCTCCATGAACCCAAACCAGAGCCGGTACCTTGTTTTGCTCGGTTGCGATATGAGGTATATATAAAACACCTGGTATTTCAATATTATCAAAGGAATTATATCTTACTATTTCCCCTTTCACTAAATCAATCTCATTTATATTCTCATTTAGATTATATGTTATTCTATTTTTGTATTAATTAATTGGCAACGAAGATTAAAGTTGTCATCTAGTTTATGTAGACTGCTGGTTAAAACGTATTTGACATCAAGATCCTTTGCTATTTCTTTTTCTGAAAGTGTACTGCCTTTGTGTTTTAATATTGCGTTCATAGTAGAGACTCTTATAAGACCCTTTTTTGACATTTCAATAATTAAATCTTCTGTTAGTCCATAGGTCCAAGCTTCGTCTTCCACGTTACCCAAATTTTTCATATAGAGAATCGCTATTGATGGCACCTCTTCATCCTTTGCGATGCCAATTCCTAGGAAAGAAATATTGATCCAGAATACAATGCCAATAAACGTAAGAACCACTCCGCTTATATTAAATATGTTCCAATTGATACCTTTACTTTTTTCTGGTTCTAACTTTGCTCTTACATCGCTAAGCTCAGTTTTAGGCAGGCCATGTGAAACAATACAGTATGCCTTAATATCCTGCGAAACACCTTTAAGGCTTGGCTTCCCAAGATACAAAGTGTTAAACTCAGGATCACGCTCTAAAGATGCATTTACTCTACCAGATATTGCAATTCCTCCTGGTGCAGAAAAAGGCTCAATCCGTGAAGCAATATTGACATCATCTCCAACAATATCATTCCCCTGGAAAACAACCTCACCCTGATGGATACCAATCCTAAGGACTAATGCATCAATATTAGAGACAGCATTCTGAATTGCAATAGCACAATCAACCGCTTCCCTATTTGTACTGAAAGAAAGTAGTAGTCCATCCCCAATCTCTTTGAGCCATTCTCCATTATACTTATCAACAATTGGCTTTAATATTTCACGCTGCCTATTAAGCAGTTCTAACGCTACCGGCTCATTTTCTGCGGATAATTTTGTAAACCCAACGATATCAGTAAATACAATAGCAGCTAATTTTCTTTTTATCTCAGCCATCGTGATCTATCTATCTAGTTTATCGAGAGAATT
>Ga0209752_1001092_pt1 | contig 13386 bp, 7 predicted proteins | sample METZYME_3_250m_FD_187548 | JGI IMG/M metagenome (GOLD analysis project Ga0209752, IMG submission 187548) | Marine microbial communities from oxygen minimum zone in mesopelagic equatorial Pacific - METZYME_3_250m (SPAdes) (version 2) | ecosystem: Environmental > Aquatic > Marine > Oceanic | place...
AAAAGAATTTTCTAACACACAACCCTCATTTGCCAGGCGTTGAATATTTTCATTTTTAACATGGTCTTTTAATATTCCACCATATAATCCCCAGGCTTGGGATGTGTGATCATCAGACATGATAAAGAGAATATTTGGTCTTTGGTTTTTATTCTGGGTGAAAACAACATCAACAATCAAAAATGCAAAAAACACCGTGACCACAGAATTCATATCTGGAAAAAAGATTCTAAAATATTTTTGTTTCATGATAACGCCATCCACACCGGACTGTTAACCAAGTTGATGAACAATTTTTACGCCCAGCCTTACATTGTTTAAGGCTAAAGCCTTATTTGCTTCCAAGCTCCTTCCGTTTGTTTTTTTCACAATTTCTTTTAGTAAAAACGGCGTCAACTCCTTACCTTTTATTTTTTTTATACGTGCGTCATTAATGGCACTATCGATTATTAATTCTATTTCATCGCTCGGGATTTCATCTTTTTTGGGAATAGGGTTAACAACTAAGGTTGAGGCACCCAGCCCGATGTCCATGTTTTTTCGATAAATATGGGCAGCATCAACGGGGCTTTCTATCCGAACAAGGTCACAAAGCCCAGAATTGCGCGAATAAAAAGCAGGGAATTCATTTGTCTCAAATCCCAACATGGGAATTCCGAGGGTTTCTAGCATTTCCAGGGTTTTGGAGAGATCAAGAATGGCCTTTGCTCCAGCTGAGATAACGACCATCGGAATTTGTGCGAGAGCAGTCAAATCTTGAGAAATGTCGAAGGAATGTTTGGCGCCCCGGTGTACACCCCCAATACCGCCTGTGGAAAAAACGGAAATTCCAGATTGGTGAGCGATGTGCATGGTGGCAGAAACGGTGGTTCCTCCGCTCCACTTTTTTGCAATAGCAATGCCCAATTCTCGACGAGACACCTTTTTGACGGATGCATTTTTTGCTATGAATTCTATCTGTGTTTTTTCCAGGCCAACACAACACTCACCATTGACAATGGCGATGGTAGCCGAAACAACCCCTTGTTGTTTACAAATCGATTCAGCTTTTAACGCAAATTCAACATTATCTGGGTAGGGCATGCCGTGTGTTATAATTGTCGATTCTAACGCGAGAATAGGGGCTCCTGTTTCAAGCGCTGTTCTCACTTCTTTGGAAAATTGTATTTTCATCAGAGGTTGGTATAATACAATGATTTAACTTTTGGACTTAATTGATGATGCTTATGAAAAAAATTGACCCCAGAAGATACAATCTTTCTCCGCGCCTTAATCTGCAACAAAATAAATTAAATGAACTTTTTATAATTATTGATCGCAAGAGCAGGGTTGTTATGAAAGACGCCCATAGAATTTTAGAAATGGTAAATAGAATTCAATCTATTGAAAAAGACAGATATGTTTCTGTGTTAACATCAGCACCCGTATGCAGTAAAACACGAATCTTCTTGTCAGACAATTCCATCTCTGTAAAAGATCTTTAACTGTGTTCCAGTTCCTTTTTCCTCAAGATAAGGCCATTTCTAAAGAAGTGTTCAAGTTGGCTTACCCCGTTATTGTGAGCAACTTGAGCCGAGTGCTTATGAGCATTTTTGATGTAGCCATGGTTGGAAGACTTGGCACGGAAGCGCTGGCTGCCACCGGAATGGGCGCAATGATGCTGTGGGGAGCGTTGAGCCTGGTTCTGGGAATTAGAACCGCTGTACAAACAGTAGCATCTAGGCGCTTGGGACAAAAGATAGATCTCGAAGCTGGGACAGCCTTCCATAATGGGATGCTCATGGCGACCATCTATGCGTTACCCATGTCGGTGGCGGGGTGGCTTTGGGCAAAAGACATCATTCCGTTTTTTATAGATGATCCCATCGCTACACCATTGGCCGTGGATTATGCATCCATAATTTTTCTTAGCTTACTGTTTTCAGCATATAGTTTTGTTTTTCAGGGGTTTTACACAGGAGTGGAAAAAACAAAATTTCTCATGACCGTCAACATTACCAGCAATGTAATCAATGTGTATTTAAATGCTGGACTCATTTATGGATCTGATGGTGTAAGGTTGTTTTTTACCGAAACTGTTCCATCGCTATCTTTTTTATCCCATCTTTGGCAATGGACATCTTTCCCTGCGCTGGGAGTTAAGGGCGCTGCCATAGCAACCCTCATTGCATCGCTTTGGATGTCAGGTCATTACTGTGCATATCTTTTTTCAAAACAGATTAAAACAAGGTTCGCGGTGTTTTCGTTATCAGTAGACCGGGCGATGATGAATCGTCAACTAAGACTGGCTGCACCTCAAGGGATCCAGGAAATGTTCATTGCGATTGGGTGGTCCATGTTTTATAAAATAGTTGGAATGATAGGGCTGATCGAATTGGCCACCACAGAACTTTTATTTACCATCATGCACGCATCCTTTATGCCAGCGCTGGGAGTGGGACAGGCCTGTTCAACATTGGTCAGTAAGTATATGGGTGAAAAGAAAATTGAAAAATCGGAAACAAGCATTAAAGAGTCAATTCGCCTAGCGGAATATATTATGGGTGTTATGGGGTTGAGCTTTATTCTGTTCCCAAAATATTATTTGTTTATTTTTACGGATGATCCAGAAATTATTCGACTGGGTGTTTTTGGGTTACGAATGATCGGAGCAGTCCAGTTTTTAGATGCTATTGGCTTTGTCCTTTGGTTTGCATTATCCGGAGCTGGTAATACGCTATTCCCCGCTGTGGTAGAATCATGTTTAACCTGGGGCGTCATCGTTTTGGGAAGTTATGTTTTTGGAGTTATACTAAATATGGGGTTCAAAGCACCCTGGATTCTATTTCCTATTTATATGGGTTTGTTTGCTGGAATAATGGTTTGGAAAATTCGTAAGGGAGACTGGAAAAATATTGAAGTGTAAAAAAGCTATTTACTATTATAGACGTTGTGGATAAGCTTTTTTGTTAATGTAAATTTTATGCTCGAATCGATCGTATAAGCTCATACTTTCTATAATGAATCTATATAATGACCCGGACATACAGGAAACTCAAGAGTGGATTGAGTCAATCGAAGACGCCCTGGAAGAACACGGATACGAACGAACACGATATTTATTAGAAACGCTTATTGATTTTGCAGAATCTAAAGGGGCTAGGCTTCCCTTCAACACCAACACACCATTCCTGAACACCATATTGCCAGAGCAACAACCTGACTACCCAGGCGATCGGGAAACCGAAAGAACAATAAAGTCCATAGTTCGTTGGAATGCCATGGCCATGGTAGTAAAAGCAAACAAAGAAGCCCCGGGAATTGGTGGGCATATTTCTACTTTTGCATCGGCGGCGACACTATATGAGGTTGCCTTTAATCATTTTTTAAAGGGACACAACCACCCATCTGGTCAGGACATGGTTTTTTTCCAGGGTCACGCATCCCCCGGGATTTATGCACGAGCCTTTCTCAGTGGGAGATTCAATGATGCACATTTAAATAATTTTCGCCGAGAACTTACAGACAGCGGAGGACTTTCATCATATCCACACCCATATCTTATGCCAGACTTTTGGCAATTTGCTACAGTGTCGATGGGGCTAGGACCAATGATGGCAATTTATCAAGCCCGGTTTATGCGTTATATGATTGACCGAGGGCTTATGGAAAACACTAGAAGAAAAGTTTTTGCTTATCTAGGTGACGGGGAAATGGATGAACCCGAATCAACAGGAGCGCTAACCCTAGCATCAAGGGAACATCTAGATAATCTTATTTTTGTTATTAATTGCAATCTTCAAAGGTTGGATGGCCCAGTTCGAGGTAATTCAAAAATAATTCAAGAACTAGAAGGAGCCTTCCGTGGCGCCGGGTGGAATGTGATCAAGGTTATATGGGGCTCAGACTGGGATGAACTGTTTGAAAGCGACCAAAACAAAGCACTGTTGGAGCGCATTGAAGAAGTTGTGGATGGTGATCTGTTAAAATATGTAGTAGAGGGAGGCGCATATATTAGAGAACATTTTTTTGGAAAATCCCCAGAACTCTTGAAAATGGTAGAACACATCTCAGATGAAAAACTAGAGAAAATGAAGATAGGAGGGCACGACCCCTTAAAAGTCTATGCTGCCTATAATGAAGCAATTAATCACAAAGGGGAACCAACAGTCATACTAGCCCGCACTATAAAAGGATACGGGCTAGGCGAAGCGGGAGAAGGAAGGAATATAACCCACAATCAAAAAAAACTTAATGAGGAAGAATTGTTATACTTTAGAGATCGGTTTAATGTTCCCCTTTCAGATGATGAGGCAACGCAGGCCCCTTTTTATCGATTTTCTGATGAATCAAATGAATATAAATATTTATCTGAGAAAAGAAAAAAGCTTGGAGGGCCGCTTCCGTTTCGCGTTAATAAACCAACTCCCGTATCTGTACCTAAAATTTCAATATTTCAGGAAATGCTTGATGGTACAGGCGAGAGATCAATTTCTACAACAATGTCTTTTGTTCGACTACTTACAATTCTTACCAAAGATAAATCAATAGGAAAACGCATTGTTCCCATTATTCCCGATGAAGCCCGGACTTTTGGCATGGACCCCTTGTTCAGGCAACTGGGAATATATGCCAGTGCTGGCCAATTGTATGACCCTGTAGATTCCGATCAATTCTTATATTATAAAGAAGCCAAGAATGGTCAAATTTTGGAGGAAGGAATCAATGAGGCTGGCTCTATTTCTTCATTCATTGCAGCCGGCACAAGTTACAGCAACCACGGTATCCACATGATTCCGTTCTACATTTATTATTCTATGTTTGGTTTTCAGCGTGTATGGGATTTTATTTGGGCAGCTGGTGATATGCGTGCTCGAGGGTTTTTGTTGGGTGGAACCGCAGGACGCACAACCCTAAATGGTGAGGGACTCCAACATCAAGACGGGCACAGCCATTTGGCAGCGGCAGCAACGCCTAACATTAAAGCATACGATTTGGCGTATGCATATGAGATAGCAACCATTGTTCACCATGGTATGAAAGAAATGGTGCAAGATAATAAAGACGTGATTTATTACCTTACATTAGAGAATGAGAATTACACACATCCACCCATGCCGGATAATGTGGCAGAAGACATAATTAAAGGTCTATATAAAATTCATTCTACGGAAAATCCAACAATCAGATTGTTTGGCAGTGGCCCCCTTATGAGGGAGGTCTTGGCAGCAGCAGACCTTTTAAAAAAAGATTGGGGCATTGAGCCAGGAATTTGGAATGTCACCAGTTTCAGTGAATTAAGGCGCGATGCAGAAGAGGTTGAGCGATGGAATTTAATCCACCCTGATAAAGAACCTAGGCAATCTCATTTGGAATGCAAGTTAAGCAATAACCGCGTCCCTACGGTAACATCTTCAGATTATGTCAAAATGGTTTCTGAGCAGATCGGACCTTATGTTCCAGGTCCGTATTATGCATTGGGAACGGATGGTTTCGGGCGTAGCGATACTAGGGAAAATCTCCGTCATTTCTTTGAAGTGGATCGATATTATATCATTTTGACAGCTATTAGGGCTCTTGCGTTGGAAGGACAATTAGAGATGTCCAAAGCTGATGAAGTCATGAAGAAATACAATTTAAATCCTGAAAAATCAAGCCCCATCACGGTTTAGGAAAAACAATGGTTAAAGATATAATTCTCCCAGATTTAGGTGAAGGCATCGAAGGAGCAGAAGTCAGCGAAGTATCAGTTGAGACTGGAGACACTGTCAATCCAGAAGACACCATCCTTGTTTTGGAATCGGATAAAGCATCCATGGAAATTCCTGCAGAAGTCAACGGAACGGTTAAGGAGATTTCGGTTGAGCCTGGTGATGAATTAAAAACCGGCCAGCTTATAATGAAAATTGAAATTGTTGATGGGTCAAATAAAAAAGAAGAACCTGACAAAAGAATTACAGAAGAAAACTCCCCAGCGGACACTCCGCAACTACCAATATTGGAAAAAATGGGTTCGACAGACCATGTGTTCGCTTCACCCGGTGTCCGTCGCCTAGCCCGCGAACTGGAAATCAATCTTCAAATTATCAGAGGAACGGGACTAAAAGGACGAATAACAAAAAACGATCTTCATGGCTATATCAAACTTCAAATGGCTATGTCTGCGGGGTCAATCCTACCACCACAGCCTGTTATTGATTTTTCTCAATGGGGTGATGTTGAACTACAAAAACTTACTAAAATCAAAAGAATCACTGGTGAGCGCCTACAACAGGCATGGCAATTGATTCCCCACGTAACGCAGTTTGACGAAGCAGATATAACCGACCTAGACGTCCTAAGGAAAAAGATGAAAACGGCGGGAACTAAAAAAGGCATCAAGGTAACCTTTTTGCCGTTTTTGATGAAAGCTCTGTCAATCCTTTTGAAAGAAATGCCTGAGTTCAATAGTTCCTTGGACCACGCTAATCAGAACCTAGTCATAAAGAATTATTATCATTTAGGAATCGCCGTCGATACATCTAGTGGGCTTACAGTTCCAGTGGTCCGGGATGTGGATAAAAAATCCATCTATGAACTTTCGGAAGAACTCATGGATTTAAGTATTCGCGCCAGAAATAAAAAACTAAACCCTGATGAACTAAAAGGTGGGACATTTACCATTTCAAGTTTAGGAGGAATCGGCGGCACTGGATTTTCACCCATTGTCAATCCCCCCGAGGTAGGCATCATGGGCGTCTCTCGCAGTGTCTGGAAAAACGCTTACGATAAAGAAGCCGGTGAGTTTGTTGCAAGATATAAAATGCCCTTTTCTTTATCTTATGATCACCGGGTGATTGATGGTGCAGCAGCAGCAACATTTACAGCCCGGTTTTCAGAGATTCTTTTAGACATGTCTAATTTCAAAAACTAATATATGGATGAAGCAAAACACGCTGAAATTGTAGTGATAGGCGCGGGTCCAGGAGGTTACGCCGCAGCCTTTCGCGCCGCAGATTTAGGGAAACAAGTGTTGCTTATAGATCGCGATCCGGAGTTAGGCGGCGTTTGTCTTAATCGCGGCTGTATTCCCTCTAAGGCATTACTTCATATTTCCAAAGTCATGGACGAAACGTCGCATTTAGAAAAAATGGGCGTCACCTATGGAGATCCTGAAATTGATTTAAACGTTGTCCAAACCCACAAAAACAAAATTGTATCCCAGCTGAATAGCGGTATTGCACAACTAGCCAAGGCAAGAAAAGTGGAAACTCTTCAAGGACTTGCTTCATTCGTGTCCAATACAGAACTAAAGGTTAAAACTGGAACGGGTGACATACCCATTACATTTAACCAATGTATTATCGCTGCCGGCTCAACTTCCGCTATGATTCCTGGTATACCTTCGGAGCACCCTTCAGTTCTAACATCCCGCACAGCATTGGACTTGGAAGATGTTCCCGAAAGATTACTAGTCATCGGTGGTGGTGTCATTGGATTAGAAATTGGGCAAGTGTATGCTACGTTTGGGTCAAGTGTGTCTGTCGTAGAGTTTTTACCGAACTTGCTTCCCGGAACAGATCCGGATTTGGTTAAACCACTCCAAAGAAAACTAAAAAAACAATTTGAACTCATTTTGGTTTCGTCCAAAGTCACTAAAGCTGAACTCAGAGGCGATGAAACATTAACCGTCACAATTAAAAATGATAATGGGACAACTAAAGAAATATTCAATAAAATATTGGTGTCTGTGGGACGAAAACCGAATACAGGATTATTGAATATTGAAGCCACGGACGTTAAAGTAAAGAAGGATGGATTTATCGATGTGGATGTTTATCAACGAACTTCCATAAAAAACATTTTTGCCATAGGCGATATTGTAGGTCAACCTATGTTAGCTCATAAAGCAACCCATGAAGGAAAAGTTGCAGCGGAGGTGGCATCAGGACATCCAGCGGCTTTTGATGTGCGAGCTATTCCATCCGTTGTTTACACAGACCCGGAAATTGCGTGGGCGGGATTAACAGAAATAAACGCAGAAGAAAATAACATATCTTACGAAAAAGGAGAATTTTCCTGGTCAGCCAGCGGGAAAGCCACAGTCATGGGTGCCAATCAAGGCAAAACAAAAATTCTGTTTGACCCAGAAACTAAACAGGTGTTGGGTGTAGGCATTGTTGGTTACGGTGCAGGCGACATGATTTCTGAAGGTATGTTAGCCATTGAAATGGGAGCAGACGCAGAAGATATTAGTCTTACGGTGCACCCTCACCCCACACTTGGCGAAACTTTTTCTGCAGCAGCAGACATGTTTACCGGAACGATAACAGATTTGTATATACCGTCTAAAAAAGGAAAGTAAAATGGTCAAAAATATCATTATTACAGCAACAGCGCTCTCTTTGACTTTTGGGCAAGGTCCTCCCACAGGTCAGGCAACTGGTGCAAAAACAGGGCAAAATAAACCCACGGAACCTCCGAAAATGAAACCCATGGAAGAAGTCCTAAAAAACGCAAAAGAGATTCCGGGTCTTATAACGCTATATCAAGACACAACCAGTGGTAAGCTATACATGTTGATAAAAAAAGACCACCTTGATAAAGAATATATACACTTTATATATGGCGCCAATGGACACAATAACACAGGGATAACAAGAGGTTGGCCATATTATTCAAAAGTAATTAAACTAAAGAAATATTTTACTCGAATAGAGTTCGAGATTCAAAACAATTCTTTTTACTTTGACCCCAATCACCCATTAAGCCGAAGCTCAGAAGCAAACATAACCACAGCAATTCTAGCATCGTCATTTATAGTCTCTGAAAAAGATGGTGGAATGCTGATAGGTGTTGACAATATTTTTCTTACAGAAGCACTTCATCAGATTTCAAGAGGCTTCGTTCCTGGGAGTCCCAATAAAAACCCATTCAAGATAGGCAGGCTTGCCAAAGATAGAACAAAATATCTCTCTATAAACAACTATCCAGAAAACACAGATCTTATTGTTCAATATGTGTATACCAACCCAACACCAACTAATTGGGGCTCAGATAATGGACTAACCGATCCAAGATCTGTAAATGTAAGCATTCAACACAGCTTTATTCAGATGCCTGAAAACAACTATCAATCACGGTATGAAGATCCTCGCATTGGATACTTTGTAACTCAGGTAACAGATATGACGTCTCCTGATGATCCCACGCCATACCGAGACCTGATACACCGCTGGCACCTGGAAAAAAAGAACCCAGGACAGGCAAGGTCTGAAGTAAAAAAACCTATAGTTTGGTGGATTGAAAACACGACCCCTAACGAATTCAGAGATGCAATTAAGGAAGGAGTATTGGCGTGGAACAAAGCATTTGAAAAAGCAGGCTTAATTAATGCAGTAGATGTTCAGGTCCAGCCTGATGATGCAGATTGGGATGCGGGTGATATTCGTTATAATGTTCTTCGCTGGACATCTTCTCCAAACCCTTGGTTTGGAGGTCTTGGCCCAAGCTTTACAAACCCCAAAACCGGTCAGATACTCGGCGCTGATATTATGTTAGAGTATGTGTGGTTCACAAATAGAGTAAAATATGAAAAACTGTATGAGACCTTTAGTGGAAATGTAAATCGGCACCAAGGCAATGTTTGTTATGCAGGTGAGAGCATACAACAAGGAAATCTATTTGGAACCATTGCTTTAGGAAAGGGCGTAGATGATTTTTCCCAGCTAGAACAACATAGGTTGTTGTATGAGGGGCTGGTTGATTTAGTTCTTCACGAGGTAGGTCACACCCTTGGATTAAATCATAATTTTTATGCAAGCCAAATGCACAGCTTCAACAATATTCATGACCGCCATATCACAGAGCCTGTGGGCTTGTATTCTTCAGTTATGGATTATACTTCAGCAAATATAGGCCCAGACCCCAAGCACCATGGGCAATATTATTCTACTGTCCCGGGGCCCTATGATATATGGGCAATTGAATATGGATATACCCCAAGCCTAGAAAACCCTGAAGATGAAAAAGATAGAGTTAAAACCCTGCTCAATAAGTCTACTAAAAACGAGTATGGTTTTGGAAATGATGCGGATGATATGCGTAGCCCCGGTAAGGGTATCGACCCAAGGATCATGGTAAGCGATATGAGCAGTGATCCAGTAGGATATGCCCAACAAAGAATGGATATCATTAAATCTCTTTATCCAAATCTTTTAAAAAGATATGAACAATCAGGGGAATCATATCATGCCTTTAGAGACGCCTTTTCAACGCTCAACAGAGAATACGCAGGATGCACACAGGTTATTTCTCGTTATATAGGGGGCGTCTATATGGACCGTTCAATGGCTGGACAAGCTGGAAAAGAAGAACCGTTTGTCCCCGTGCCGAAAGATGAACAAAAATGGGCTATGACGCTTCTAAATAGTTACGTATTTGCCCCGGACGCTTTTAAAATACCAGGAGAAATCTATAATTATTTGCAATCACAGCGCAGAGGGTTTAGTGGTACCAAAGATCCCAAGATACATGATATGGTTTTAAGTATACAAAGTGGAATTTTGAACCAGGTTTTACATGTAAATGTTTTAAAGAGAATTGGAGACACAGAATTATATGGTAATAATTATACCCTTAATGAGATGATGGAAGATTTGACAACCACATGTTTTTCTGAAGACGCAGGATCGAACGTAAACTCAATGAGAAGAAACCTGCAAGCTGAATACACAAAACGACTCATTCAAATAGTGTTGAATAAAGGTAAAGTAAAGTATGACCATATCTCGGTATCAGCGGCGTTTGAAAACTTGAATAAAATAAAAAAATATGTTTCTAGAGTAAGCGGCATGGACGATGCAACCAAATCCCACCGCAAATATCTAAGCTATAGAATTGATAAGGCACTAGACACATAATTATAACGTGAAAGGATATTATGCTGAAGAAAACCATATTTTTATTATTATTGGTGGCCATAAACTGTACATCTGAAAATGAAGTTATGAAACACCCTCTTGATAAATCTGAAGTACGCACCCTAGTTCTGGAAAATGGAATCCGGGTCTATCTTTTATCAGATCCAAAGTTCAATGTCTCTGCCGCGTCTATGTCGGTTGAAGTAGGGTCCCTGCAAGATCCAGAGACAAGACAAGGTTTAGCACACTTTTTAGAGCATATGTTGTTTCTTGGAACGGAAAAGTACCCCGACGTTGATGAATACAGCACCTATTTAAAGACCTACGGCGGATACTCAAACGCCTATACAGCCGGTGATCATACTAATTACCAGTTTCAGGTTCTCCCAGATGGATATGAAGGAGCCCTTGATCGTTTTGCGCAGTTTTTTATAAGCCCCCTATTTACAGAGGAGTATACAGCACGTGAAGTAAATGCTGTGAATTCTGAGTATCAAAAAAATATCATGAATGATGGATGGAGACAATTTAGAATTGCAAGCCAATTTTCTAAGGACGGGCACCCAGCAAGAAAGTTTAACATCGGAAACTTGGAAACTTTAGGAGATATTGACAGGAGTGAGCTTATTGATTTTTATACAAAACATTATAGCGCAAACAGAATGGGCCTTGCATTGCTGAGTACACACACACTAGATGAAATGGAAGGCTGGGCAAGAGAACACTTTTCAATTATCAAAAATTTCAATCTTGAAAGAAACAATCATGATCCAATTGTTTTTGATAAAAAAGAAACAACCGGGATTGTGCAAATAGAACCGGTCAAAGATCTCAGAGATATGCAAATAATGTTTGCACTCCCCAGCACTAGAAATATGTATAAAAGTAAGCCTGGGCGACAATTTGGTTTTATATTGGGCCACGAAGGAAAAGGAAGCCTGCTGTCTTATTTAAAAAATAAAGGCTGGGCGTTATCCCTATCTGCAGGAGCCAGACCAGAGACAAAAGAATATGGGTACGCATCTATAAGAATTGGCTTAACTGAAAAAGGGCTTAAAGAATATAAAGATGTTGTAAGGGCCACAGCAGACTATATTCATTTAATGAAAAACAAGGGCCACCAAAAACATGTTTTCACTGAACTAAAGGCCATGTCAGATCTTGATGAGATATATTCTAGTAAAGGGGAGGGCATGTGGAGAGCCACCCAACTTGCAAACGAAACGATGATGTATCCACTTGAAGATGCTGGAAGGATCAATTATATCTACAGTGACAAATCTCCTAATAGCTATGAAAATTTATTGTCCAACATAACAACCGATAATATGCTGATTTTATTGATAGCAAAGGGGGTCTTCACAGATCAAAAAGAACATTATTTTGAAATTAATTATTCGTATACTGAAGATAAGATATTTTATAATGAGCTTCTTACGCCATCTAACAGAGAAGAATTTATAATTGCTAAAAAGAACCCCTTTATACCAAAATCAGCATCCGTGCCCAATCGAGAACTGGCTGAAAATGTATTCCCCGAAGTGGTCTACAATGAAAATGGAGTAAAATTATATTTTGGAAAAGATCATGAGTTTCTTAGACCCAAGGGGGTTATTGGTTTTAAGATTCTTTTCCCCAAAGAAAACATGAGCGTGAAACACAGAGTTTACTCTAGGCTGTATGTTGCCTGTGTAAAGGAGTCCCTAAACGAACTCAGTTATCCCGCAAAACAAGCAGGTTTGAATTATTTAATAAGAGAAGGATATGAGGGGATATACATAGATGTAAATGGCTATAAAGAATCTGCTATGGCATTGTTTGAGCTTTTGCTTGATCACATAGTTGATTTTTCCATTACTGAAAACAAGTTTTTAGCCATCAAAGATAAAGTGGTGCGCGACTACAAAAATTTTTCTTTGTCAGACGCACACCAACAAACCAGAGAAAAAGCCCCAGATATATTAAATCACGTTAAGTATACCTGGGAAGAATCACTACCCATTGCCGAATCTGCATCTCTGGACGACATTAAAAACTATTGTATGTCTTTATATGAGAAGACTTATACTGAAGCAATGGTCTATGGAGATTTTGATAAAACCGATGCGGAAAAAACAGCCCGGCTTTTTAGACAAAAGACCAAAACAAAAGGTATTAATAGAGAAGAAGCATTTGATTTAAAATATCTAAAGCTCGATGAACCGGAAATAATTCAATATACAGATAATCTTCTAGTAAACAATTCATGCTTTTTCCGTCAATATGTATTGGGCGAAGATTCGCCACAAATTAGGGCTGTGTCAAAAATTATCAGCAAAGCATTACAACAACCATTTTACACTGAAATGAGGACCAACCAGCAACTGGGTTATATAGTATGGTCTTATACAAACAACTTGGATGCAACACATTTCTTAAACTTTTTGATTCAATCTGGAGTATACCCCGCAGACGAACTAAACCGGCGCGCCGATGAATTTATTATATCATCTGCTGAGATTACAAA
>Ga0209752_1001099_pt1 | contig 13333 bp, 6 predicted proteins | sample METZYME_3_250m_FD_187548 | JGI IMG/M metagenome (GOLD analysis project Ga0209752, IMG submission 187548) | Marine microbial communities from oxygen minimum zone in mesopelagic equatorial Pacific - METZYME_3_250m (SPAdes) (version 2) | ecosystem: Environmental > Aquatic > Marine > Oceanic | place...
TGGAACAGCAGAAAATCATAGCCCAGTTTTGTATTTTTGTATTTATTGCCGTAAGCATTAATGGTCTGGTGTTCCATGCCCCAATAAGGAGTTTCCACCAGGCCAAACTTTTCATCTAGCCAGGGATAAGGTCCAAATTGCTCAGCATAGAAATTGAGATATTCCTCCGCTTTTTCTAGCAACTCCTCAGCACCATTTCTGGATTCGGGCAAAACATAAAATTCCATGTATAGAGGCTGACCCTGGATAAGGCCTCTTCGGGATACGGTCTCAAAGTTTCCTATAGTGATATTAACATTATAGGTGCTGATTGGATAATGAGTTTTCCAATGCCAGGTTTCCCTGCGGTTTCCTTCGTTTACGATCCCCTGCAATAATCCGTTGCCGGCAACTTTAAGTGGTTCTGGAACGGTGACGTAAATATCCACACTGTCTGGTTTATCACTGGGGTGCTCCTTGCAGGGATACCAAATGTGGGCACCATTCTGCTGACAGGAAATAGCAATCCAGGGATACCCATCTTCGCTGGCGGTCCAGGTAACTCCGCCATCCCAGGGCGGGTTTGCGGCCTCCGGCGGCTTGCCTTTATAGGAAATCTTCAGATGATGATTACTGTTTAAATCCAGACCTGGGTTTTCAATGAATAGTTTATCGCCACGCTGAAAGAAGACCATGGATTTTTCATTGACCCAAGCGTTGGAAACGCTGTAGCTAGATAAGAGATCTAATACAAGCCTGTGGGGTTTCCTTTTAAGATTAAACCCGATCGTCACTGTTCCACCGATAGTTTTTTTTTCTGGGTCCAGCGCAATTCGCAGTTCGTAATGATGCACATCCATGGCCGCCTGGTTTTTTGTTAAGGGTCCGCCGGAGCTCGTCTTCAGACCAAGAACTACGGTTGAAAGCAGGAACAGCTGTATGCCTCGCCGTATCATTGTTTCTGTACTTTATACTGATACTGATAAATCCCCGCTATTTCATCCACAGCAATCATGGTTTCAAACCGCAGGGATAATTCAGTAATGGGATCAGTGAAGAGGCGAACACCAGCGCCAAAAACAAAAGGATGGGGTGTAATATATAAATGGGTCAGGAAGGGGGCGAACCGGGAATAGGTTTTCCCGCCCCCGATGATAAAACATCGCTCAGCAGAAAGTTTCGACAGAACTGATTCTGGTGCATCATCGCGGTGAACCACAATCATGTCCCGCCCATCCAGTTGATGGTGGAGGGTCTCATAGGTGTTGGAGCCCATGATCACTGGAAATCCTATGGTTTGTTTTTTAAATAAATGGAGGTCTTTCGACCAGGCTGTCACTTCCCGGCTGTGGCGGGCAATAAAGCCGTCAACCGTGACTGCCGCAATGAGAATAACATCTGTTGGCATCTCCTACCGGTAAACCCTGGATTTTTTCCAGCTTTTTATATCATCATAGTCGCTTCGAAGTTTTGATTCATTCATATGATCTTTCGCAAAACCTAAACTATTAACCATTTTTTTACTGGGTTCTCCAATTGCAACTTCTAAAGCATTGACTGCAGTGCTTTGCTCAATTCCGCGTAATGCATTAATGGTTTTTTGATCCCGTTCAAAATCAGCATCAAACTCAAAAACAACATCCTTATGTTTCATGGCCCGTTCAAAAATACTTTTTGGTTTTTTTTCCAACACATCAATTGCAGCCTGACGGTATTTTTCAAACATTTCAGGGGTAAGACCTGACACCAGATCCGGCAACTGATTGATATATTCATTTGCTTTTTTGTTCAATTCATCGGCAGGATAAGTGCCGGATTGGATTATAAAAAACAAATATTGTGCATCTTCCCTCCTTTGCGTACCAGACCAAACAATATAGCCGAGCTGCTGATTGGTTCGCATCTCTGTGAAAAACGGCCTATCTATCGCCCCAGATATAATCAGCGAAATGGCTCTGTTTACAGGATCATCAACACCGAGATAATATTCTCTCCAGAAACAGGAATTGTTCACTTTTATTTTTTGAACAGCTTGTATCTTTTCCGATTCGGTCTGCTGCAGGTACTTAACTTGAAATGCGGCCTCTTTTGATATTGCCTGGTTCTTCAAGCCTTGCTTCAATATTTGCAATGACTCTTTCGCCTCCTCTTTGCTGTAATCGCCATACACCAATCCCTCTATAAAAGCCTGTTGATAAATTTCCCCTGCAAAAGAAGAAATATCCTTTAAAGTAATTTCCGCTGCGTTCTGGTATAATTCATCAGGGCTGTAGTAGACATTTCTAAATATCCTTTCGGTTTGGTCTCTGGTAATGCGCCAGGCATCGGAAAGATGAAAATTTTGGTACTCCCTGATTATTCTATCTTTGATGCCGGAAAACTGTTCTTCATTTATATCAGGAGTAATGAGATGATTGATCATTGTTTTTAATAAAACAATGGATGATTCTCGATAGCCGCTGATCGTTATAAATACTCCTTCGTACCCATCGGCAATGTTGTAGTTTAGACCCGCTTCTTTTGCCGGATATGCAAGTTCGTTTAAAGATTCATTCACGCAGGCAATATAAAACTTTAGCTTTGCCCTGAACGCAGGGTTCATTTTTTCTTCAGAAAAAAAGATTTTATAGGTTATGACACCTTTCGGCCTGAGGAACTCGTTGTCTTGACCAAAATATATTTTTTCACCCTTGGTGTCTACAATCAGTTCTGGTATTGCTTTATCATCCAGATCACGATCAGGAACTTTTGCTGATTTAGGGATGAAGGGATTTTCTGATTTCATAAGTAGATCCGAATGAGCAGATATATCAAGTAATTCCTGATAAAAAACACCATCTTCATCGTAAGCATAGGGAGCCTGGTAAAAATATTCTTTCTTATTTGTTTCCAGACCCTTTGACATAAGGAAAACCATCATATTGTCGGGTGTCAGCTGCGTCAGCAGGCGCTGGTAGGCTTGGGATCCGTTATCGGCATAAATGTAACTTACCCGGCCAGCATCTTCCAGTGGATAAAATAATGTTTCATTGGCATAACCAACTGCGCGGTTGGCTCCCTCTCCTTTATTAGAATAAATCTCTTCCAGTTCTGCCATGGTCTTCAGTTCATCAAAAGAGCCTGTTTTATACCCTTCTTTCTGCATTAGGGATATATACATCAAAACTCCCTTAATGATTTCTCGATAGTTTTCAAGGCCCACTGGTGTAAGTCCTATCCTCACCCTGGCGTTGCCATAGGAGTCGGTCTCCGAACTGGCTCCAGCTGATAAAGAAGTGGCCCAACCCTTATCTTTCAAATATGAAAGCAGGCTTCCTTTTCCCTCATTGCCTAATATATATCCCAACATTAAACTTGGTTTACTTTTGTAATCTTTCCTTAAGTCAGTCAGTGAAAACGAAATATTCATTTCTCTTATGTCTTTTACCGGTTCAATGGTAACCAGACGGAATGTTTTCGCCCGTTCATAAACATCGCTGGGATAGATAGGTTTATCCAATTCTCTGTTTGGCAGCAATGAAAAGTATTTTCGAACCCAACCCTCCATTTCATCCAAGGGCTGGGTGCTTAAAACGCTCAGAGCCATCTGGTTGGCGCTGTAGTGCTTTTCGAAAAATGAGATAACTTCGTCGCGGGTAACATCGCCCAGTGTTTCCAGATTTCCGGTCTGGAATTTCTTCGCAGGGTGGCCATCCCTGGATAGAAATGTGCCAATCCGAAACAGCCTCCAATAATCATTCATAATATTTTTCTGATGCTCAGAATTAACTGCATTGACCTCTTTGGTAACATATTTTTCGGGAAATAGAGGACTTACAAAACGATCAGAAAACCGTTCCAGGGCTCCCTCCATAGCATGCGGAAATATCTGAAATTGATAATTGGTATGGTCTCTGGCTGTATAAGCATTATAATGGCCCCCATTGGATGATAGATAAGTATTAAACTCATCTAAATCCGGATATTTTTTCGTACCCATTTTGAACATATGTTCGATGAAATGAGCCAGCCCCATGCGTGAATCCGGGTTATCCAGGGAGCCCGTTCGGATACTCAGGGAAGCTGCAGATATGTTAAAGTCAGGATCAGAGAGCAAAAAGACCTTAAGCTGGTTGTCCAGTACAATTTTCCTGGCTTCTGATTTATCAAGGGGGTGTTTCATTATTTTATGATCTGAGCTGTTTGTACAACTCACCGTTATGGCAATCACCAGTGCCAAAAATACGGGTTTCATGGTGCACTCCTATATAAAAGGGATTTATGTATCTAGAGCCTCAGTGATACGGTATAGTAAATATTCCCGGTGGGCCTTGGTCGCTTCATCCACATTATATTTTTTTGAGGAATATTTTATAATTATGTTCAGGTTGGCGTGGGCTGCGGAAACCGCCAGGTGATCATATTTTGCCTTGCCTTTGTTCAACACTATTTGGATAAGGCGTTCTGCATATTCAATCTGCAGGTTGCGACGCATACTGCTCACATTGGTGCTGGCGTCCACCGCAAAACAGGAATTGGTCAAATCACGAATCATATCCGAAAGGCTGTAAGTGTTGCCATACAAACCGGTGTCTGAAATGCGTTTCAGCACATTCAAATGCAACAAATGATCCAGTATCGTTTTTTGAACATTCAGGATCTGGTCATGAATATGGGGGTCGCTGGTGCCGCTCCACCCTCTGCGCTCCCACTGTAAATGATTGTAGATATCTTCCGGCCGCTGGAACGCCTGGGGAGAAAATATATATTTATTCAACAATGTCATTGCCCATTTTTGCGTATCTCTGGGAATCGGCATAAAGGGCAATTCCCGGTCTTCCTGCCCAACCATGGAACGGTCCATAAACATACCGCCCACATAGCGTGAAACCACGGTAGCGCAAACACGATATTCCCTGTTCAATATATTAAAAGCATCGGTAAAGGCGTGGTAAGATTCGCCATGTTTTTCATACCTGGAACGCAGGGGTTTATACAGGGACCGGATCAGATCCATCCTTTCCTCAGCATATCCTAGCGGATTGTCGCTCATATCGTTGACCATGATCCGGGGATCAAGGCCTTTCCCAGGAGAACGCATATCATCGGCATCATTTCCGTAGCCCAGTTCAGGTTTTGTTGACTGGCTTAACAGCAGACTGATGCGGGCAGCCTCATCCAAGGGGTTCTCCAAGGGAGTTGCATAGCCATATTCCACGGCCCAGTTATCATAGGGACCCGGCACTGTGGAATAAAACTGTCCAGTCCAGTTATTGTGTTTTCCAATATTGACCATTTCATAATCCATGACGGAGGAGATCAGGCCAACTGGCTCGGTGATGTTTCTATCATGTATGGTATTCAGGCTGTGAAAATTACTGGCATAAAAATTGTGGCTCAGGCCCAGAGTGTGGCCTACTTCGTGCATAATCAGGTTCACCATGCCCTCGTAAACCAGACGATGCTGTTCAAACTGGGTAAAGTTGCCCATTGAATTGAGCGCTGTGGCGGCAAACAGGTTGCCTTGGTGTTTGTAATGGCCGGCCAAGCAGAGATCTTTTTCAGACAGGTTTCCATTGTCAGACAAAGGCCCATAAAGCCTTTCATATTTCACCCGGTTGGTAAAATGGACATATTCCAGCATAATATCAGCCCCCAGGATCTGGCCGGTTCTGGGGTTTACAAAACTGGGGCCGTAGCCGCCAAAGGGCGGGTTGGGCGAGGAGGTCCAGCGCAACACATTATAACGTATATCTCCCGCATCCCAACTGGCAGTATCCGGTTGAACCTTAACTTGGAGGGCATTGTTAAAGCCTGCTTTTTCGAAGGCCTTATTCCAGGCCAGTACACCATCTTTGATGGCTTGCCTGAATTCATTTGGTGTGGTGTTTTCAATCCACCACACAATCGGTTCCACCGGCTCAGAAATAAATTGCTCCGGGTGTTTTTTTTCCAGGTGCCAGCGGTGGATCAGATCACGATAGGGAGTTACATCTTCCGGGTCGGTCATATCCGTGATCTGGGTAACAAAATACCCCACCCGGGGATCTTCATAGCGAGGATGATATTTGTTTTCCGGCACAGCAATAAAACTATGCTGCAGAGTCACATTCACTGAACGGGCATCCGTAAGCCCCTGATCGGAACCCCAGTTTGTAGGTGTAGGATTGCTGTATACATACTGTACGGAAACATCTGTATTCTCAGGGTAATTCTTAAGCAGGGCATACTTGGAGCGGTTCTTGATCAGACGCCCCAGTTTAAAGGGATTCTTATTTCCACCGCCGGGGATGAAACCGCGTGTGATCTGGTGCAGTGCTTCCGTGAGGAATACGTTGTCCACATCAACCATAACAACACTATCTGACTGGGCTACAACATACTCTGAAGCCAGGATCGCCGTGGTGATATTGGCATCGGCAGCGCGGCTTAAGGGATTGTCAGGATCAAAATAAAAAGCATTGTTCTGCACCTCAAACTCAATACGATTAAAATAGCGATTGAAAGTGATGATCCGCTCGCCGCGGTAATTGCCCCTGAATACACCGGCATTCAACTGACCATCGCGGGCATGCACAAAATAAACAAATTCTTTTCCAAGCTGGTCATTTTTCAGCACCATGGACAGTTTGCCGGTGGCTGTATCCTGACAGAGGGTGATGAGTCCTGGTATTTCTTTTTTCCCTTTCAGTCCCTCTTCCATGGTTTTTATTTTGGGGGGCGCAGGCTGTTTGGGCCCCTCAGCTGCTGCATCCGGTGAGGGCGGTTGATCCGGCGGTTTAGGTTCCTGGGCCAGGGCCAGGCTTCCAACAATGAGAATTAAAGCTAGAATATGGTTCATTTAAAGCCTTTTTCTTTCCCGGGAAGGTACAAATCCGTCACCGTCCCTTCAAATACTTCTGCAGAGAATGCTAACGTCTCACTAAGGGTAGGATGAGGGTGAACGGTAAGGCTAATATCTTCCGCATCTGCTCCCAGTTCTATTGCCAAGGTGCCTTCGGAGATCATGTCTCCTGCACCGGGGCCAACCATGCCAATACCCAGTGTTTTTTTTGTGTTCGGATTAAAAAGTATCTTGGTTTTGCCTTGAATGGCGCCCACAGCTTGCCCGCGGCCGCTGGCTGCCCAGGGAAATTCGCCTTTTTCATATGCAATACCCTGCTCCTGCGCCTCCATTTCAGTTAATCCGGACCAAGCTACCTCCGGATGGGTATAGATTACACTGGGAATGGCTCTAGCATCAAATACCGCCGGTAGACCGCAAATCACTTCTGCCGCCACTTTGCCTTCATGAGTTGCTTTATGGGCCAACATGGGATTGCCAATAATGTCCCCAATGGCAAAAATATTGGGGACTGAGGTTCGTTGATATGCATCTGCAGTGATAAATCCTTGCTGATCCATTGTAACTGTAGTTTTCTCCAGGTTTAAGAGTTCTGTATTTGGTTTGCGGCCCACCGCGACCAGGATCTTATCGTAGGTTTCTTGGTGGCTATCTAAATCGCTCTCTATCGTAACCTGTAGCCGACCCTGTTTTTTCCTTTTCACCTCTGTTACTTTAGAGGAGACCCTGATCTCCTGAAATTGTTTTTTCAATCGGTGCTCCAGAGGTTTGACCAAATCCCGGTCTGCACCGGGAATCAGATGCGGTAAAAATTCCACCACGCTTACCTGGGTTCCCAACGCAGCATAGACCTGGCCCAGTTCCAGACCGATGATACCGCCGCCAATGACCAGCAAGGTTTGGGGAATGTCCGCTATATCAAGAGCAGTTCTAGATGTAAGTACACCAGGGTCATCAACTGGTATTCCGGGCAACATAGCGGAAGAAGAACCGCCAGCAATGATACAATTATCAAAGGTGACCTTTACCGTGTCGGAACCACAAGTCACTCTTATTTCACTATCAGATTGAAATGATGCGTTGCCTTGCATGGTTTCCACCTGACGGGCTCTGGCCATCTGGGCGATACCGTCATTCATCTTAGTCACTATTACATTCTTGTAATTCCGGATCGCTTCAATATCTATTTTGGGATCGCCAAAGGTTACGCCCAGTGCTGCTAGAGAACTAGCATCATGGATAACTTTGGCAATATGCAGTAATGCCTTGGATGGAATACAACCACGGTTAAGACATACTCCGCCCAGTGTTGGGTCTCTATCAATCAGAAGAACCTTTTTCCCCAAATCCGCAGCCCTAAATGCAGCAGCATAACCACCGGGTCCGGCACCAATCACTACTACCTGTGCGAATTTTTTAGCTTCCATAACCAACAGTAAATATATTATTTAAACTGTTCCACATCTTCTAGGATAGCTGCAAAACGGGAAGTAAAGGCTGCTCCCGCCGCTCCATCAATCACCTGGTGATCATAAGACAGGGAAAAAGGCAGTATGTACCTGGGGGTAATTTGATCTGCAACACTATCATAAACTGCCTGCCAATGACTACGTGAAACACCCAGGATGGCTACTTCTGGCGGATTGACGATGGGCGTAAAATGGGTACCGCCGATACCCCCCAGGCTTGAGATTGTAAAGGTTCCACCCTTAAGTTCATCGGGCTTCAATTTTTTATTACGAGCTCTGGTACTTACATCCATCAGCGCCTCTGACAATTCCAAAACCGACTTCTGGTTTACATCTTGGACCACAGGAACGGTCAACCCCTGGGGCGTATCCACGGCAACACCCAGATGATAATAGTGCTTCAGTACCAAGTTTTCGCCGCTGTGGTCTAGGGAACTGTTAAACTGAGGCATTTCTTCCAGCACTCTAACTACAGCTTTCATCAGGAAGGGTAGAAAGGTTACTTTTATGTTCTCTTCGGCCGCATTTTTCTTCATTGCTTTACGGTAAACATCCAGGTCTGTGATATCTGCTGTATCAAATTGGGTCACATGGGGGATGGTCTGCCAAGCCTGTTGGAGTCGTTGGCCTGTAATACGCTTGACCTTGGTGAGTTTCTGGACTTCCACAGCGCCCCACTGAGAATAATCCACATCCGGCCGGCGATGGTTCACTATTCCACCTGCTGCTATAGCCAGTCTAATTTTAATGTAATCGTGTAAATCATTCTTGGTAATACGACTCTTAGGACCAGTACCCTTAATTGCACGTAGATTGACACCAAGCTCCCGGGATAAACGCCGTACACCAGGACTGGCAAAAATATCCCCCGTTGATGTTGTTTCCCCCAAATGTAATGGTGAAGATAATTCATTAATAGATTTCCTCGAGGGTCTTTTTTCCGGTTCTAGACCGGGCTCAACTCCAACAGGTGCCATTTTTTCCATCTCGCCTGTTGCTAACGATAGTTCAATCTTAAACAGGAGTTGCCCCGTGGTAATTTCATCACCCAGCTGAACCGCCACTTCCTGCACCGTTCCGGTCACATCGGCCGGAATCTCCATGGATGCCTTTTCTGACTCCAGTACCAAAATGGTATCATCCAGATTGATGAAATCTCCTACTGAGACGGTTACTTCACTTACTTCCGCCGCATCAATTCCTTCACCCAGGTCAGGTAATATAATATCTTTTATCATGGTGCAATTCTATATGTTTCTGGGGTTCGGCTTTTCAGGGTCCAAGTTATATTTTGCCATAGCATCCTGAACTACAGACATTTCCAATTTGCCATCCAGCGCCAAGGCACGGAGGGCAGTCAACACAATGTAGTATCGGTCTACTTCAAAAAAGCACCGCAGATTTTCTCTGGTATCACTACGGCCAAAACCATCTGTTCCTAGCGTATAATAGGGACCAGGAACATACGGGCCGATTTGCTCAGATACCATTTTTACATAGTCAGAAACAGCGACAGTTGGTACCTTATGTTTGCTGAGGGATTCTTCCAAGTGCGACCTTTTCTGCTGTTTGTCTGGGTGGATCAGATTCCATCTTTCCACATCTTCCGCCTCCCGGCGTAGCTCACTGAAGCTTGTAACATTCCAAATGCCTGGTTTTATATTCCAATCATCTTTTAACAGGTCTGCCGCTGCCAGGGTTTCTCCCATCAGAGGGCCGCTGCCCAGAAGCCGTAGAACGGGGTTAACCGTAGCCTGAATCTTATAAAGACCTCGGATGATATCGGGGGCCACATCGTCGGGCATTTCTGGGTGTATATAATTTTCATTTTCCAAGGTCAGATAATAAACCACATCTTTTTGTTCTTCCATCATTTCTTTCATCCCATGATGAATTACTGTTACAATCTCATAGGCATAAGCCAAGTCGTATGCTTTGATATTGGGGGTCGCCGCCGCCGCTAGATGGCTATGGCCATCTTGGTGCTGCAGGCCCTCCCCGTTCAATGTTGTACGGCCTGCTGTTCCACCCAGTAGAAACCCACGCACACGCATATCCCCAGCGGCCCAGATGAAATCCCAGATTCGCTGAAATCCAAACATAGAGTAATAAATATAAAAGGGGATCATATGAACCCCGTGGGTGCTGTAGCTCATACCGGCGGCTATAAAAGATGAAATTGCTCCGGCCTCATTAATCCCTTCCTCTAGAATCTGACCATGCTTGCTCTCTTTATAATAAAGAAACTGATCTGAATCTACTGGATCATAGAGTTGTCCCTGGCTAGCATAAATTCCCAACTGACGGAACAACGGATCCATACCAAAGGTCCTTGCTTCATCGGGAATAATTGGAACAACTTGTCTTCCTAATTTTTTATCATGACTAAGAATAGTAAGTAATCGCACAAATGCCATTGTGGTAGATATTGATCTCTCGCCGGTTCCATTCAACAATTCATCAAAAATAGAAATGTCTGGAATATCCATTGTTACACTGGGAACAATACGTGCGGGTAAGTAGCCGCCTAGATTCTTACGTTTCTTTTTTAGATATTTTATCTCATTGCTGTTTTCATCAAGATTATAAAACGGCGCATGAATTGCTTCATCATCAGAAAGCTTAATGTCAAACCTGTCTCTAAAATAAAGGAGTTCCTGTTCGTTTAGTTTCTTTTGCTGGTGAGTTATGTTTCTTCCTTCACCTGCTTCTCCCATTCCGTAACCTTTTATCGTTCTTGCAAGAATAACTGTTGGGCTTCCTTTATGATTAACTGCACTCAAATATGCATTATATACTTTGATTGGATCATGGCCACCCAGTTTAAGCTTTATTAAATCATCATCATTTATATGATGAACCAGTTCAAGCAATTCGGGATATTTTCCAAAAAAATGCTCCCTTAGGTATGCGCCTCCTTCCACTACATATTTTAGGAGATCTCCATCCACTATTTCATCAAATCGCTGTAAAAGCTTACCAGACGTGTCTCTCTTAAAAAGCTCATCCCAATCACTCCCCCAAACAACCTTGATCACATTCCATCCGGCGCCTCGAAATGCGCCCTCTAGTTCTTGTATTACATTCCCGTTTCCTCTTACGGGACCATCCAGTCGCTGCAAATTACAATTAATAACAAATATTAAATTATCAAGCTCTTCCCTTGATGCAAGAGTCAGCGCACCTTTTGATTCAGGCTCATCCATTTCCCCGTCACCAAGAAATGCCCATACTTTTCTGCCCGTATCTTTAATAAGATTTCGATCTGTGAGATAATGTAGAAAACGAGCCTGATAAATGGCCATGGCAGGGGCCAGGCCCATAGACACCGTGGCAAACTGCCAAAAGTTCGGCATAAGCCATGGGTGTGGATACGATGATAGCCCTCCCTTAGGAGAAAGTTCTCTTCGAAAATTCTTTAGATCATTTTTACTTAATCTTCCCTCCAAAAATGACCTAGAGTAAACGCCGGGAGATGAGTGTCCTTGAAAAAATACTAAATCCGCTCCATTCGGGTGGTCTGGGCCTCTAAAAAAATGGTTAAACCCAACCTCATAGAGTGTAGCCACAGAAGCATATGTGGATATATGTCCTCCAATTCCGTGCGACTCATTATTTGCCCTTACTACCATTGCCATTGCATTCCAACGAATCAAAGATTTTATTTTTCGTTCTAGATCACGTTCTCCAGGGAACTCCTTCTGGAGACTATGGTGAATAGAATTAATAAAAGGGGTATTTGTATTAAATGGGAGACGCGCTCCCTTAGATTGAGCATAATCCATCAGCTCTTCAAGGAGAAACCGTGTGCGTTCAAACCCATGCTGTTCCAAAGTGTCTTCAATGGATTCTATCCATTCTTGGGTTTCTTCTGGATCGGTATCTCTATATATATCCGCCATTTTTATATTCTAGTACAGTTTAATGACAAGCCAGAATTTACTTAACATCTAAATCATACTTCTATTTCTTTCCAATCACCCTTGTTTATTTTCCAAACCATTATACCGGCAAACAAGGCCATATAAATGGGAAAGAGTAACCAGGGGCCTATGAACCCAACCTGCAAAACCACCCCCAGGATATAGCTGCCAAAGACCACCACACCCCAGGTCAGGAAAGACTCTACCATGGCCGGGAACAGAGTGTTGCCGGCACCGGAAAGGGCAAACCACAACGTGAAACCAATGGCATCCAGAAATTGTACCGCACCCAGTATGCGCAACCCAAAAACGCCCATGGAAATGATCTGGGGGTCATTGGTAAACCAGTACAGAAAAAATTTTGGAAACAGGATAAAACAGGTGCCCATGGTGCCCATGATATATTCCGCCAGACGAATGGATTCCTTGATACTGGCCTCGGACTTATGAATTTTATTTTCACCCATATACTTGCCCACCAGAGTAGCGCAGGCCTGCCCCACACCAAGGGCGGGCATAAATGAGGCGTGCATTATGGTAAACAGCAATTCTGTTGTGGCCAGTTCAATGAGGCCAATGAGGCCCATTATTTTATAGAAAACAGACCAACCAATAGCAATAACCATTTCTTGGATCCCCTGGGGCAGGGCCAGTTTCAGCTGACGCCTCATCATGCTTAAATCAACAGACAATGCAAAAACATTAAACTTATGCCTTACCTGTTTACTGAAAAGATGGGTGAAATAGTGCAGGGCCATCCAAGCTGAGGCGACAAGTGTTGCAATAGCGGCTCCCTTCACCCCCAGTGCGGGGAATACAGTCCATTGCCAGAGGGGTGCCAGGAAGGAAAGGGCTGGTATGGTTTCTTGGATAAAATCCTTCATGCCCTCCGAACCGTAAATAAGGCCGGCGTTTAAATACACATTGATAATATTGCTGGTCACTGTCACCCTTAAATGAATTCTGGTCTTTTCAATTCCTGTATAAAAACCCTGAAAAACAAAACTGAGAGCGGAAAAAAGGAGGGTTAAAAAGATAATGGATGAATATTCAGCAGCCATGGGGGTGGCTTCAATATCATTAATAAAAAATGGAATGAAATCTTTTGCCCACAGCCAGCCGGCTATGGATACAGGGAT